>Ga0209499_1000367_pt1 | contig 33389 bp, 25 predicted proteins | sample C_130208_EF_Meta_FD_187306 | JGI IMG/M metagenome (GOLD analysis project Ga0209499, IMG submission 187306) | Freshwater microbial communities from Lake Croche, Canada to study carbon cycling - C_130208_EF_MetaG (SPAdes) (version 2) | ecosystem: Environmental > Aquatic > Freshwater > Lake... | reverse complement strand
CGCCACGGTGAAGCGGCCGGGTCGGACATGGTCCGGGAATCTTCCCCTGCCAGAGATGCCCATAGAGGGCATGATAAAACGGTTACATGTCGGCACCGCAGGCCAGATTACGGTCTCGTGCGTGGCGCACGACAACGAAGGTGCTCTGCGCACTGCTCGCCATCGCGCCGGGATCGATGGCCATCGCGGTTCGGACCGCAGCGACCGCGGGGCCATCGACGGGGCATTCCCTCGGCGTGGTGCAACCACGCGACGTGCTGCCTGCCGGCTCTGCGATCGGACCGGCGATCGCTCCGCGAACTGAGCTTTCGGGAGTGCTCGGGATGTCGCCACGAGATCCGGCGGCCTTGAGGGCATTCGCTCGGTCGGTGTCGACCCCTGGTGATACTCGCTTCGGCAAATATCTCCGTCCCGGTACCTTCCGGGGTAGGTTCGGCCCGACGAACGCCATGGTGGCGCAGGCCACTGGGTACCTCGCTGCCGAAGGGCTCCACCCCTCTGTGAGCACGAACGGTCTCCTGGTGTCGTTTTCCGGAAGCGCGGCGCAAGTCGAAGCGGCGTTCCACACCACGATGTCGACGGTGCGGCTTGGCTCTGGCCGTCAGGCCCGTGCGGCTACGAGCGCGATCAGACTGCCTGCGTCACTGGTCCCGATCGTGACTGGGGTGGCCGGATTGAGCACCGTGTCGAAGGCCACCAGTCAGCTGAGGCGCAGTCGGGATGCGCTCGTCGTGCCCGCACAACCAACACGCGTGACGCAACACAGTTCCGCCCCCTCGTCGACCAAGGCACTGAGGCCCTCGGCATGTGCGGTCGCCAAGCAGGCAGCCCGTGGGGGCGGACCGAACAACCTCCCTGACCCTCAAGGTCTCACCGATGAGCAGATCGCATCTGCGTATGGGGCTACCGGGCTCTATGGGGCAGGTGCCAACGGGGTTGGTCAGCACGTCGCCCTGTTCGAGCTCGAACCCTTCGTCGAACCCAACATCTCGACCTTCTCGAAGTGCTACTTCGGAAGAGACCTGTCGAGCAACATCGTTGTCCATCAGGTCGCTGGTGGAGCGCTCCCGGGTACCCCAGCGTCGGGCGAGGCAGATCTCGATATTGAGGACATCATGGGCGTCGCTCCTGGGGCCACCATCGATGTGTATGAAGGCCCGAACACCAATGGTGGGGTGATTGACACGTACAACACCATCGTGCAGGACGACGCCGCCAAGATCGTCTCGACGAGCTGGGGTCTGTGCGAAGACCAAGCCGGCCGAGCGATGACAGCGATCGAGAACACCATCTTCGAGCAGGCGGCTGCGCAAGGGCAGACGGTCGCCGCTGCCAGTGGCGATAGTGGATCAAATGACTGTGCGGATAGCCCCAGTCAGGTGACCGTCGATGATCCGTCATCACAGCCCTTTGTGTTGGCGGTTGGAGGGACGACGATCACCTCGGGTTCGAACCCCCGGTTGAGACGACTTGGAACGGCGGTACGTTCGGAGCAAGCGGAGGGGGCATCTCCTCGCTGTGGAATCAGGCATCATGGCAAAGCGCGTCAACCGTGGCCGGGGTCGACGCGCCAGGCACCTTGGCGGCAGCCAAGGCTCTGTCGATCGATCGCAGTGCAGGCCACCTCGGAGACTTCTGTGGGTCGGGCTCGTCGGGGGCGGGAGCCCTGCCGTGTCGCCAAGTTCCAGATGTCTCCCTGCAGGGCGATCCAGCAATGGGCGCCATCACCATCTACTTCGCAGACTGGGGCGGATGGACCACCATCGGGGGAACCTCATCGTCGGCTCCACTGTGGGCGGCGTTGCTCGCTGATGCGGCTTCGCTGCCGGCGTGTGGGGGATCCTTGGGGTTCATCGTGCCAACGCTGTACGCCATCGCCTCTTCACCGCAAGCTCGTGCGCTGGCCTTCAATGATGTGACCCTCGGGAACAATGATCAGGGTTCGAACCGAGGACTCTTTCCGGCCACTGACGGCTACGACATGGCCACTGGACTTGGCACGCCGATCATGACGGCGAGCGACGGGGGAGTGGGACTCGCCGGTCTGCTCTGCGGCTCGTTGTCCGCCGCTATCCCGGTTGTCGATGGTGTCTCTGATGGCGTCTTCGATGATTCGGGTTCGATCGTTGCTGAAGTGCACGGGAGTGGATTCGGTACATCATCAGACCCGTCGATCTCCGCTGTCGAGGTCGGCACGCTGCAGCTCGGCCCTCAACCGAGTTCCACCTCGAGTGGGTTCACCGTTTCGTCATCGACGACGCTCTCGTTGGTGATCGGCTCGGACCTGCTCAAAAAGCTCTCGCCGGGTGTGGCAAGTGGGGCGGGAGCACACACGGTGGTGGTGACCACGCAGGCTGGCGTATCGAGTGAGGCCAGTCCGAACGCTGTCCTCCAGGTTGCCATCCCGGGTGCCGGTGGAGATCCTCTCCCATCGATCATCGGGTTGTCGACCTCGGGAGGGGCAATGTCAGGTGGTCAGGTGGTCACGGTATTCGGCTCGGGCTTCGTCGGAGCGACGAGCGTCATGGTGGGAGGCGAGGAGGCCGAAGGGTTTCGGGTCATCAGCGGGACCAGAATTTTGATCACGATTCCTCGCTACAGCGCAACGACCGACTGCGCCGCCACGGGGACTGATCCTGCAACGGACATCTGTCAGGTTCACGTCGTGGTGACAGGGCCTGGTGGCTCCTCTGTGCCACAGCCGATCGCTTCGCCCAGCGTCGTGGCGACCCCTAGGTGTGGGTGCGAGTCTGCTCCCGGCGCCGACGAGTTCGACTATCTCGCTGCACCGGTGATCACAAGCGTGGCGGTGACCGATGACGCCTTGGGCTATGCCGGGACTGGCGGGGGGACTCTCCTGACGATTCATGGGACCGGCATCGGGCCCTTTTCGTTGCTTGGGGCAGCGTTTGACGGATCAACGTCCACCGACTCATGGGCGTCAGGCACCCTGCCGGTCGACGAAACCACGGCCATCGTCATCGCCCCCCAGCAACAACAGTCGATCGAACCATTCACCGCCGAGGTGCAGATCGCATCGATGGCGACGTCGCCATCAGTCGATCCGACCAATCTCGGCTATGTCATGAGCAATGTCGGGACGTTCTCCTATGCGGGCGTTCCCGTCTTGACGGGGCTGTCTCCATCTACCGGACTCTCTTCGGGCGGCACGCCGCTGATTGTCACTGGTCAGGGCACCGCCGCCATTGACTCGGTCGACTTCTCGGGTCAGACGATCTTCGTCGGCCAGGCGTCAGGGTTCGTGACCCAGGCGACGGTGGACCACCCCTCGACCACGTCCATCTCCCTGATGACACCATCGTCACTTCCCGGACCCACCGACCTGTACCTGTGCACTGCATCGGGCTGCTCAGACCCTCAGACGACCGGAACCTTTCGGTACTATCCACCCGGCAAAGCTTCGATCAGGAAGTTGATGACTTCGTCGGGATCGGCAAGGGGCGGCATGGTGATCGTGATCAAGGGAGACAACCTTGGGTGCTCCCTCAAGGTCCGATTCGGCCGCACCGTCGTGGCCGCGCGCCCAATGGCCGCTCTTACCGGTTGTGGCTCGACCACCAGGCTCAAGGCGATGGTGCCGGTTGGGGTGGCTGGAACGAGTGTCCCAGTTCAAGTCCTCACCTTGGAAGGAAAGGCCACCGGATCGGGCTACAGCGCAAAGTCGCCGCGTGCTCGGTTCACCTACGCCCGCTGACGTGACGCATCAAGGGCGTGGCCAACGTGGCTCGACTACTGAGAGACCCGCGTGTGACCCCCACGTGTTGCGGAAGGTCACCTCGTCGACTGGCTGACGGACCGCCACACCCCATCGGCCGATGGGATGGCCGAAAGAGACGCACCCGGCCATGTTCCAGCCTTCGTCGGCCGGGACCTCGAGAACCTCGAGGATCTGTGGTCCGTAGAGTGCCAGCACCATGGTGAGGCAACTCCCAATGCCATGGGCCCGGGCTGCCAGCATGGCTGACCACACGGCTGGATAGATCGATCCTCCGCTCGTGTCGTTCTGGGCAAACGGGAAGAGGTAGAGCGGTACCTCCTCGAAGTGATCGGCGAGCCACTGGGCTGAGCTCTGAACCTTGAGGAACTGGATCGATTCAGGTGCCTCGGGGGCGGCGATAGCGGCGTCGAGCTGGGGCTTGTAGACGTGGTCCCAGAGAAACACCATCGCTTCGCGGTACAGCGGTCCTAGCTCGGCCTTGATCTCAGGGCTGTCGACGAGCAGGAAGCGCCAGTTCTGCTGGTTCCCACCACTTGGGGCCCTGATGGCGGCATCCATGATGGAGGCCTGGATCTCGGCGGAGACCGGCTCGGTGGTCACCCGACGCATTGCCCGAGTGGTGTAGAGAGCTTCGAAGATATCCACGGGTCTGAGGTCTCCTTGGTAGCGCCAGAGCGTCAACGTAGCCCACCTGCACGATGTTCGCCTCGGTCAGAGCACCAGTCGAGTTGGCACTCGAGATGAGCGACCTTGAGCGAACAGTGTCAGACTCGCAACCGACGAAAGGGGAGATCATGGCGTTTCGCACTTCACCGGTGGTGGCGGAAGATGAGTGGCAGCTGCAACTCGAGGTTCGCGATGATGGCGTTGGTATCTTGACGCTCGACCACCCCGAAAAGCTCAATGCGTGGAGCTGGGAGGCATCGCGCCAGCTCGGCGTCCGGGCTGACCAGATCCGGTTCGATGAGCGGATCCGAGTGCTCGTCCTTCAGGCGGAAGGCCGAGCGTTCTGCGCTGGCATCGATCTCGGTATGCCTGAGGATAGGGTCACCGGCCGCTCTCCGGCGGAAAAGGTCCGCAATTACTACGAGGGGATCCGATGGGTCCACGAGCGCTTCCGGGTCTTCTCTGAGCTGCCGCAACCGATCGTGGCGGCGGTCCACGGCTACTGCCTGGGGTTCGGCTTCGAACTGGCACTGATGGCCGATATCCGACTCTGTGCCGACAACGCCGTCTTCGCCCTTCCCGAGGCGCAAGTTGGCGTTTCGATCGATGCCGGTGGAGACCTTCGTCTCAGCCACGAGATCGGAACCGGCTGGGCAAAGATGCTGGCGCTCACGGGGCGTCGCATCGATGCGGCGACGGCCGAGCGCCTTGGCATCGTCCAAGAGGTGACGACGCTTGAGGATCTTCGGCCCACTGCCCTGGCGCTCGCTCAGGAGATTGCCCGCAACGCTCCGCTGGCCGTGCAATCGATCAAGCGCACGATCGACGGCTTCGCGTATCGGGGACTTGCCGAGGCTCTCAAGTTCGAGGCTCTCTCGGCATCGGTCGAGTTCGTGAGCGACGACATGCCGGCGGGTTATGCCGCCAAGGCCGCCAAGCAGCCCGTTGAGTTCGAAGGGAAGTGAGATGAGCCTCCCTGAGCCTCCTGCACTGGGTACGTCCATGCTGGCCGCCGATGCCCTCGCTGGTCGGGTGGCGATCGTCACTGGAGGCGGCACTGGACTCGGCCGGGCCATCGCCGTGGAGTTGGCTCGAGCTGGTGCGTCCATCGGGATCGTCTCGCGCGATCCCGAGCACCGTCGCCGAGGCGTCGACGCCGTTAGGGAGATCGGCGGTCGAGCGATGGATGTCGGTTGCGACGTCCGAGAAGCCGAGCAGGTCGAGCACGCCTTTGCCAGCGTGACTGAGGTCCTCGGGGCCCCATCGATCCTGATCAACAACGCGGCGGCGAACTTCCCCGTGCTCGCCAGCGCCATGAGCCCGAATGCCTGGCGGGCGGTCAACCGCATCGTGGTCGACGGAACGTTCTTTTGCAGCCAACAGCTCCATCGGCATGCCGTGGCTGCAGGTATCGACGGATCCATCATCAATATCGTGGCCACGCAATCGTTCACTGGTGGACCTGGGATGGCCCATGCAGCGGCGGCCAAGGCGGCGGTGGTGAACCTGACCAAGTCGCTGGCGGTCGAGTGGGCGCCCGATGGTATTCGGGTCAACGCGATTGCCCCGGGTCTGTTTCCCCATGAGGAGATGCGTGAGGATCTCAAGGCTCTGCGCACCGCAGGGGCCGACGTCGATGCCCGGCGCTCTCCGGCGGGGCGACTCGGGCAGCGACGTGAGATCGGATGGGCCGCCACCTGGCTGAGCTCGCCATTCGCCTCATTCATCACCGGCCACACCCTTGTGGTTGATGGTGCCAACTGGCTCCGACGGGACTTTGTGATGCCTGAGTTCACCCCCATCGCCGAACAGCTTTCGGCCGCCCTGCGGCCGACACCCTGAGCCCCCGCCCAGGGGGCGTCGCTCGTTCCCTACGATGGGTCAATGAATAGAGCCCAGGATTCTCGACCATGAGCATGGGTCACTCGATGGGCAAAGGCGGTCCGCCGGGAAGCGCAATCTCCATGATGCGTTCCATGCGCAAGGATCGCTCCGTCCTCGAGCACCGGGTGGCCAAGGGTACGACGCGTCGGATCCTGTCCTTCGCCCTGCCCTATCGGCGCATCTTGATCATCTTCCTCGGCGCCGTGGTCGTGGACGCTGTAGTCGCAGCCATCAATCCGCTGATCCTCAGGGCCATCATCGACAAGGGGATCCTGGCCAAGAACTCTCAGTTGGTGGTTACCTTGGCCATGGTGGCGGCGGGTCTGGCGATCTTCGATGCAGGGCTCTCGCTGATCGAACGGCGGATCTCGGCCAGGATCGGCGAGAGCCTCATCTATGACATGCGCGCCAAGGTGTTCCGTCATATCCAGTCGATGCCCCTCGCTTTCTTCTCTCGCACGCAGACCGGTGCGCTAATCAGCCGGCTGAACAATGACGTGATCGGAGCACAGCAGGCGTTCACCGATCTGCTGTCCAATGTGGTTGGCTCGGCGGTACTGGTTGTGATCGTCCTGATCACCATGGCGCTGCTTTCATGGCAAATCACGTTGGTGTCGCTCCTACTGCTACCGCTGTTCATCATTCCGGCTCGCCGGGTAGGGCAGCGGGTCGGATCGATGATGCGCGAGGGTTACGAGCTCAATGCTGAGATGAACATGGTCATGACCGAGCGCTTCAATGTCTCGGGGGCGCTGCTGGTGAAGCTCTTCGGCCGAACCAGCGCCGAGGCTGCCATGTTCGAGGAACGAGCGGGCAAGGTCCGAGATATCGGCATAGCGCAGGCTACGTACTCGAGGATCTTCTTCATCTCCCTCACGCTGACTGCCTCGCTGGCGACGGCGTTCGCCTATGGCTTCGGCGGGGTTGCAGCGATCAATGGTGGATTGCAGGTTGGCACCGTGGTGGCACTCACCGCCTATCTCGGTCGCCTCTATGGCCCGCTTACCCAGCTGTCGTCAGTGCAACTCGACGTGATGAGCACGCTCGTTTCGTTCGAGCGTCTCTTCGAGGTGCTCGATCTCGAGCCGATGGTCCAAGAGACCAAGGATGCCCAAGCGATCCCCGACGGACCGGCCACCGTCCGCTTCGACGAGGTCAGATTCTCCTACCCGACAGCGGAGCAGGTCTCGTTGGCCTCACTCGAGGCGGTCGCCGTCCTTGATCGCTCTGAGAGCGGGCAGGTCATCAACGACGTCTCGTTCGAGATTCCTCCGGGCACGATGACCGCGCTCGTTGGATCTTCGGGAGCGGGCAAGACCACATTGTCATCGTTGCTCTCACGCCTCTATGACGTCGATGGCGGATCGATCTCGATCAACGGCACTGAGCTTAAGGAAGCAACGTTCTCCTCTCTGCAAGACACGGTGGGCGTCGTCACACAAGATGTCCACCTGTTCCACGATTCACTTCGGGCGAACCTGGCCTATGCCCGACCCGAGGCCACTGATGACGAGATCATGGAGGCATTGGCCCACGCGCAGATTGCGGAGCTCGTTGTGTCGCTTCCTGGGGGCCTCGACACCGTCGTCGGCGAGCGGGGCTACCGACTCTCGGGTGGAGAGAAGCAGCGGGTGGCGCTGGCCAGACTGCTGCTCAAAGCACCACGGGTGGTCGTCCTCGACGAGGCGACGGCCCATCTCGATGCGGAGTCAGAGGCATTGGTGCAGGCGGCACTGGCCAAGACGCTCAAGGGGCGCACCTCACTGGTGATCGCTCACCGGTTATCGACCATTCGGGATGCAGATCAGATCTTGGTCCTCGACGCTGGGCGGATCGCTGAGCGGGGAGATCACCAATCGCTGCTGCTCGCTGGTGGTCTGTATGCGGACCTCTACCGGACGCAGTTCGCCAGCCAGGAGTCTGGCACCGTAACTTCCTAGCGGCTGATCTTCACCGAGTAGGTATGCGCCTTGTTGGCAATCCATGTGTCAGTGGTCTTCCCGTTGAACTTCACGTCGCTCCCGGTGACTATCAGGGTGGTCCGCTGGGGCCAGATGAGGCCTTGGGGGATGAAGTCGAGCGAGAAGCTTCCGTTGTGGATGGCGTGCGGGATCGAGGTCTGGAACTGAAGCGTGGCAGTTTCACCAGCATTGACGGTGAAGGTCGTGGGGTTGACCACGAGGCCCGACTCGTCGATACCTCCGGCCACCGCAGAGCCCTTGGGCGACCACAAGTAGGTCCGCGAGACGTACTGGCCCGGTATGAATGAGTTTGTGCGATCTGGGCCGAGGGCATAGGACGGGTGAGCCTTTTTCGGCGCGGTGTTCCGGACCACGAGCGTGGTCGACACGAAGGCCTGGCCTTCGGCCGTGACGCGCACGTTGTAGGTGACAGAGGTATGGATGTAGAAGTCCATCTTCGCGGCGACGGCGCTCTCGACGGCGAGATGGAAGGTGCGAGACGGGTGAGTTCCTGACACGGATCCGTCAGCGCTGAATTCCGCCACCGTTGCCTCATCGGCCGGGTTGGCGTCGTAGATCATGAGGTGCCGCCGCTGCACACAGGTAGCCAGCGTTCGCATCAGCCGAGCGACGTCGACGGACGACTTCTTGAGCTGATCGACGATGGCCGTGGTGATCTGGGCGAGTTCGTCTCGCCGAGCGGCCTGCTGGTCGCCTGCGGGATAGCGCAGGTAGAGGCGATTGAGAACCAGGCCGACGAGGTTCTGTGCGGTGACGTCGGTGCGCACGGAATCGACGTGAACCGGCCCGGTGAGAGTGAGGAGGGACTTGAGTGCCATGACGTCGACGCCGATGACCCCATCGACGTGCTGTCCACGGGTGGCCTTGGTGTACATCGACGACATGATCGCCCCGCTGAGAGGAAAGTCTGCGCTGGCATTGGTGGATTGCCACACCTGGGTGGGCTGGAGTGGCCCGAAGACTTGATTGGTCCCAGGAGGCAGCACGAAGGGGGCGGGCGATTCGAGCCGGAGGGTTCCAATCGACTGCGGAGAGTTGACCGTGTATTCGCCGTTGTCTGTATGCAGCAGCGCGTAGGAAAGGACTGCCCCTTGATCTCGCATCTCCGCGTTGTTCTCGGCGGCCACAAAGTACTGACGGGGACCATTGGCCCCGAGGAACGGAGCGGCAAAGTCAAGGGCTCGACCTCCCTTGGCGAGGATGCCGTTGACATAGTCGAGGTTGCGGTTGAACTTCAGCCGAGCCGAGCGGATCGGACCCCACAGGCCATCGGGGGAGCGGTTCAGTGAGGTCAGCGTGGCGGAAGAGGTGTGAACTTGGGTGGAAAGTGCGTTGAGGTCAGCGAGATTGATCTTGGTCGCCTGGCTGTCATCGGTCAGTGTCCGCAGTTTGGTCAGCAGGACGGTTCCCTGGTTGGTCAGGGAGTGGGCATCGTTGACGAGAGACTTGACCCCATCGACCTCTGTGCCGATGAATGGGAGCACTGACAAGATTGACAGCGACACTGAACTTTTGATCGTGTCGTTCGCATTGTTGGCGGCGGCATTCATGGTGTCCAGGGTCGAGGACAGCTGTGCCCGACCGCCAGCGCTGGTGAGGAGATTGGGATGGCGACTGATCGCCGAGGCTCCAGTCTGGGCCGCAGAGAGGTCGTCCCTGGCGGTGAGCAAGCTGCGATAGGCAGAACCGAAGAAGATGAACAACGCAGTGGTTGCGAAGAGCACGGCTCCCCCGATCAGCCACGGTCGACGTCGCCGGCGGCGCTCAGCGGCCTTCTGGGCGAGTGTGACCGATCGCTCTCTTCGATGGCTGTGCTTTATGCCGCGGCGGTGTTGTAAGAAGTGGGTTCGCCCGTAGCGCAGGGTATGGAATCGCCGTGAGCGGCGATGGCTCGTCGGAGGCACGTGGACTTGCGGTCCTCAGGATCAGTTCGCCGAAGTGGGCGGAGTGATGTCGGGGCCTCCACGCCGCTTCGAGGTCCGTCCAAATCGACCGCGAGGAGGGACTCCGGAAGGTGTCGCCTTGACGGCTGGTGTTCCGGTGATGGTCGCCGTGGACGCCTTGACCCCCACTTCCTCTGATGGTGACGACTCGGAATCCGACCCGGCTGGTGTTGACTTGGTTGACGGCCGAGACTTCGACGAACTCCCATACCCGTAGCCATACCCGTAGCCATAGCCATACCCGTAGCCGTAGCCATAGCCGTAGCGGTAGTACGAGTAGGTCTCGGCGGCGGGGGCTCGGTTCAAGATCGTTCCTCGAACCGATGCGCCCACCTGCGCAAGGAGGCTCATGGATCGGGCAGTATCGCGTCGGGTTGAGATTCCTGCCGCAGCAACGAGAATCACCGCGTCGGCGCTTCCGGCAAGGACTGCGGAGTCGGACACCGGGAGCAGCGGAGGACTATCCAAGATGATCAAGTCACAGCGTTGGGCGAGAGCCTGCATGATCGTGCCAGCTCGGCGTCCAGCGAGGAGCTCGGAGGGGTTCGGCGGAATTGGACCGGCTGGCAGGATGCGCAGGTGTGGACTTCCGGGAACGTCCTGAATGGCGTTGTCAAGCTCTGCCTCGCCGAGGAGCACTGAAGTGAATCCCACTTCGTTCGATACGCCAAAAAACTCGTGGAGTCGAGGCTTGCGAAGGTCACACCCGACAATCACCACCTCTTGGCCGGCTGCTGCCATCGTGTAGGCCAGATTGCAGCTGAGCGTGGTCTTTCCGTCAGTGGCATTGCCACTCGTAACGAGCAGCGTCTTGATCGGATCGTCAATGGCCATGAATTGGATCGACGTACGGATATTGCGGAAGGCCTCTGCGGCCGGTCCCTTCGGTTGCTCGGCGGCGATCAGGAGAGGAACACGACGGTCGGTCCATTCGTTGATCGCCGGGATCAGGCCGAGCACGGGGATCCCCGGCGAGACCCTCTCGAGGTCCGCTCGAGTTCGAATCTTGTCGTCGATGGCCTCTTGAAGCAGCGCCAAGGCGATCCCGGCGGCGAGTCCGACGAGGCCTGCGAGGAGGATGTCAGAGGTCGGCTTGGGACTGATTGGCGTAAACGGGGGGAGTGAGTTTGAGACCTGAACGCCGGCACTTGTGGGGCTTTGAGTCTGGAGCGCATAGAGCTGTGCCTGGAGGGCGGTGCGCTTGTTCACAGCCACGCCAAGGATGCCCTGGGTCGTCTGCTGCTCAGCGGAACCTTTGGGCTGAACGGCGATCTGGTAGCTGTAGTCGTTGATCTGAGTCGTGAGGGCGTCGATGCGCTTTCGCAGGCTCTGCTCAAGGCTCAGCTGGTAGTACTGCGCTTTGTCACTCTGCACCTGGATGTAGCCCTGGATGTAGGCATTGACGATACGAGACGAAAGCACCGGGTTCGAGGCGAGGGCGAAGATGTTGGCCACCGTCGTTCCAGGGTTGATCACAACCTGCACTTTGGGGGCCGGCTGGCCGATGGCCTTCGAGGCCGCGGCGGTGACGGCGCTTGAGTTCACAAGAAAGGCGTCGGTCTGGATGCCTCGTCCGGCCAGGGCTGCCTTGTCGGTGAACTGCAACGAACCGGTGGCTCGGTACACCGGTGTCCTGATGCTGTCGACCGCTGCCATGCCGACGATGGCGATGATGACTGCGGCGATGATCACCCAGCGGCGACGCCACAGCACCTTGAGTGGGTCAAGAAGGTTGGTTGACGCGTTGCTTCCAGCAGCCATTCGGGCATCTTACTCTCGCCATCGCGTCATTCGGATGTCATCCCGGTCAAACGAGGATCGAGGCGTGCGCAGTGCGGCAAGAGGGGCTGTGGCAGAATCATCGAGTGGAATCGATAGGTCCGGCGCAGCTCCCTGAGATGAGTTCGACGACCGACCGAGGGGCGCTCTCTTGGTTTCCGGTGGCCGCCGCAGCTCTCTTCGGATTGGTGATCGCCGGGATCGCTGGAACCCACATCGTGGCCCTCGGCATCATCGTCCCCTTGGTGATCGGGATCGCATGGACGCAGCCTCGGACGCTCCTGCTCTTCCTTGCCGTGTGGCTCATCGAGTTGGGGTTGATCCGCAGAGTGGTAGCCAGCGGTGGTTCGGTTGGCCTGTCGGGGGATCCCCTGTTGATCGTGGGTCCACTGATCATCCTGTGCCTGCTGCTGGTGATGTCGTCGGGACGAGGCGCCTACAAGGGTCGATCGACCATGGCCTCGGCGGTTCTCGGACTCAACATCTTGGCCCTGGTCGAGGTGATCAATCCCGGCCAAGGAACGATCATGGTGGGCCTCGGCGGACTCCTTTTCATGCTCATCCCAGTCTGCGCATTCTGGATCGGTCGCGGGCTGCTCGATGAGGACCTTGCCCGGCAGTTGGTCTGGGTGGTGGCGATCGTTGGGGCGATGTCTGCGGCCTATGGCCTCTTCCAAACCTTCGGAGGATTTCCGTCGTGGGATAAAAATTGGTTGCAGACCAAGGCATACCGAGCGCTCGTCGTGCATGGCCAGGCTGTCCGTGCGTTCGGCACCATGTCCTCGAGTCAGGACTATGCAGCGTTCATGTCGGTGACGATGTTGGCTTGGGTGGCTCTGTTGGTTGACAAGGTTCGCCGGGTTCCACGCTGGTTCAACATCGCCATGATCATCTTGACCGGAGCGGCACTGTTCTACTCGTCGGTGAGGACGGCCGCCGCCCTCGCGATCATCGCACTGTCGGTGGTGTTCTGCGCCATTCGTCGGCTCTCACTCTCGATGGCGGTGGTGGCGGCTCCCATGTTGGTGTTGGTGGCCTTCTTCGGACTGCAGCTCATCGGCAATGGTTCGACTGCATCGGACACCGGCGTCGAGAAGTCCTCGACCCAGGTGCTTGCCAACCATCAGCTCAGTGGCCTCACGAATCCAACAGGGTCGAACTCGAGTCTGAATGGTCATGTGACAGCCACGATCAAGGGGATGTCCAAGGCCTTTTCCAAGCCCATTGGGAACGGTGTGGGCGCCGTGACGCTGGCAGCTGGTCGCTTCAACAACGGCAAGGCGTTCAACAACAACACTGAATTCGATCCGGGCAACATGAGTGTTGCCTTCGGAATCTTGGGGCTCGGTGGGTACCTCGCCGTGCTCTTCTTGGGCTTGAGCCGCACGTATCGCATGGCCACCGCACGGCGTGATGCGATCTCCGTGTTCTGTCTTGGGGTCGTGATGGTGATGCTCCTCGAGTGGTTCAACGGTGATCTCTACGCATCCTCGTGGCTCGTGTGGCTTTGTTTGGGCTTCGTCGATGGCAACGAAATGAGACTCGAAGAGGCGGCAGACGATATGGCCCGGGTGTCGACGCCCCTCGTCACAAGTCGCCGGCGCTGGTCCACTTCGTGACCCAACCTGTCGGTCCCGTCGAGTGACGGTTCCCTCGGTCAGGCATATCGGACTCGAGGATCCCGAGTCTCGGCCCGGCGGGCTGAACCGTTATCTCGCCGATCTCGTGGCCGCACAGATTGAGGCCCATGTCGATGCGGAGGGAGTCGTACTCGGCTCTGCCTCATCCACACCAACTCCCGGGTTGGTCTGGGCTGGATTGAAGGATGCACCGCTCTGGCGCAGGTTGTGGATGATGCGCCGTGGAGCGACTCGGCCTCCGTTGCCCGATGTGGTCGACGTCCACTTTGCCCTCTATGCCCTCGGTTCGGTGCTCCCGATCATCGGTCGCCTCCGGGGGCGTCCCCTTGTCGTTCACTTTCAAGGGCCGTGGGCAGATGAGAGCACGACCGAGGGGAGCGGTCGGCTCAATGCATGGGCCAAGCGAGTGATCGAACGAGCGGTGTACCGCAGAGCCGATCGTGTCATCGTCCTGTCTCGGGCCTTTGAGCAGCTCGTCGTCGATCGCTACGGCGTTGACCCAGATCGGGTGCGTAGGATTTCACCAGGCATCGACGCCAAGCGCTTCACTCCGGGTGAGTCGAGCGAGGCGCGTCGCCGCGTCGGCATCGACGATTCGACCACCTTCGTCGTCCTGGCAGTCCGACGACTCCGGAACCGGATGGGTCTCGAGGTGGCGATCGAGGCCATGAGCCAGATAGCTAGACCCGGTGCGCTCCTCGTCATCGTGGGAGAGGGACCCGAACGGGCTCGACTCGAGGCTTTGGCGAGCGAGCTTGATGCCCCGGTGCGGTTTGTGGGCCGAGTGTCGGACGAGCAACTCGTCACCTGGTACCGAGCGGCTGATGTGTCGGTGGTTCCTTCCGTTGCCCTGGAGGGATTCGGGCTGGTGGTCCTTGAGTCGCTGGCCTGCGGGACGCCGGTGATCGCTTCGGATCTCGAGGGCTTGCGTGATGCGGTGGAGGGCCTCGAGGGAGCGAAGCTCGTAACGCCTGGTTCGGTCGAGCAGATGGCGGCTGCACTCGATGACGTTGGCTCAGGGTCGACCCCATCGAAAGCAGCCTGCCGAGACTATGCAGAACAGCATGGTTGGGCCGAAGTGGTACGCCTTCATGGGCGCGTCTACGACGAGGTCCTCGGTCACTCCCGTCCATTGACGGTGTTCCTCGGTCACTCGGCGGCGCTCTCAGGGGGCGAGTTGGCCTTGGCGCGTCTGTTGCCGGCGATGACCGACGATCGAGACGTGCTCGTCATCCTCGCCCAACAGGGTCCACTCGTTGATCGGCTTCAAGACGCAGGGGTGCGAGTCGAAGTCATCGCCATGGACGAGGAGGCTCGGTCCATGGGGCGCGATCGGGTGGGACGGGGCTTGTCTCAGCTGCGCCGGGGCATGGCGGCCCTTCAATACTCCCTGCGGCTGGCTCGCCGGCTGCGGCAATTGCATCCGGACCAGGTCCACACGAACAGCCTGAAGGCTGCGCTCTACGGCGGGATGGCTGGCCGGCTGGCGAGGGTCCCCTGTGTGATCTGGCACGTGCGCGACCGGATCGCTGAGGACTACCTGCCGGGTCGGGCGGTCCGGCTCGTCCGGGCGCTGGCTCGTCGGATCCCTGATGGCGTGGTGGCTAATTCCCTGACGACCTTGGCCACATTGGGTCCCTTGGATGTCCCAACGCTGGTGCTGTCGAGCCCGCTCGACCCCTCGATCAGCCCTGCGGCGAGCAAGGTACGTGCAGGTCCGCTGCGTGTCGGGGTTCTGGGTCGTTTGGCCCCCTGGAAGGGTCAAGACCTGTTTCTCGAGGCCTTTGCCGAGGCGTTCGCCACCTCGAACGTCACCGGCACCATCATCGGAGCACCATTGTTTGGTGAGGATTCCTTTCACGACGAGCTCGATCAGAGCATCGACCGGCTGGGCCTTCGAGGGAAGGTGGAGATGGTGGGGTTCACAACCGACGTAGCCGGCTCCCTAGCCGAACTCGACGTGCTGGTCCACACCTCGCGAATCGCCGAGCCCTTCGGCCAAGTGGTCATCGAAGGGATGGGAGCTGGACTATGCGTTATCGCCGCTGACTCGGGCGGTCCGGCGGAGATCATCACCGATGGTGTTGACGGCCTGCTCTATCAGACCGGGAGCGCATCGGACCTCGCGCGGGTGCTGGCATCGGTGGCGATCGACGGTGAGGCTCGTGAGCGACTTGGACGCGCTGGCATCGAGACAGCGAGACGCTTTCGTCCCGAGCTATTGGCAGCCGAGCTCGAGGGCTTCTATGAGATTGTGGGCCGGCGTCGCTGATGGAGCTCTCGATCGTCATCCCATCGAAGGACCGTCCGGTGCTCTTGGCTGGGTGCCTTGAAGCGGTGCGAGCATCGCTCAGAGCCTCAGGACGTGAGGCCGAGATCATCGTCGTCGATGATGGTTCTTCGCCACCCCTCGTTCTCCCCGGATCTGACATCGTACTGGTCAAGGGCTTCGGCGAAGGTCCCGCGCGGGCGCGAAACCGAGGTCTGGTCGTGGCCACGGGAGACGTGGTGGCGTTCACCGATGACGATGCGCACGTGGCGAGATCATGGGTGGCGGCACTCTGCGACGCAATGGATGCTGACCCCACGGCTGTCGGCGTGCGGGGGCCGGTGGTGTCGCCGCCATACGACCCGCTTTTCGAGCACAGTGTCGAAGATGCCGACGGTGGTCGGTTCCTTACCTGCAATGTGGCCTATCGGCGCTCCGATCTGGTGGCCGTCGGTGGATTCGATCCAGCATTCCGCCATGCCCACGAGGACGTGGATCTTGGCCTCCGGATCGCGGAGCGAGGTGCGGTGTTGTTCGACGAGCAGATGGTGGTGACACACCCGGGAAGACACTTTGCCGCCAAGGAGTATGACCGTCGAGCCCGCTTCATGCTTGATGACTGGCTGGTCTTTCGCCGGCATCCAGCACTCCTCGGGGATCGAGGGGGCGTTGGAACCGCGCCTCTTCGGATCACCGCGAGACGGTGGGCAGCGATGCTGCATGATCCCAAAGCCAACGTGCGAACAGGGACCAGAGTGCTCCGTTGGGCCCGTCTGGCCTTTGGCCAGGTGGGCAGAATGGCATGGTTGACGGCGAGCGATCGACGCGGCCACCTGGGCCGACCGATCGATCCTCGGTCGGGTCTCCGGCTCGATGGCTTGCGGATCGCCTATGTCGGTCCAGTGCCATCTCGTGAATCAGGGGGCGCTCCAGGGGTTGAGGCCGCCATCCTCGCTCATCTCGCCATGCGGGGGTGTTCGGTCGACTGCTTCGTGCCGACCTCCGCACATTTCACGTCGCCGGACGACATCGCCGAGGTGGAGGGAATCCGAGTCATTGAGGGTCGAAGCAGTTTCCGCTTCGGGCGCTGGTACTCCTCGAACCCACTGGCGAAGATGGTGAGTTTTCAGGCGTTTCAGGCGATGAGCCGCAGCCGGCTGGCGAGAGTGCTAGCTGCCGAGCACGCCATGGATCCCTATGACGTGATCTACCAGTGCTCGTCGATCGAGTCCTTTGGGATTCCGAGCTCGAGGACTCGGCGTCCTCCGCTGGTGATCCATCCCAGTGTCCACGCTGCTGGCGAGTTGCGGTGGCTACGACGAGAGGCAGCGCTGGCGGCTCGCTGTGGCTCGCCGGTCAAGGCCATGGCGGTGAGGGCATGGATGAGAATCCGCGCCGTGCGCCAGCGCCGAGACATCGCTCACGTCGACGAGGTGCTGGCCATCTCGGCCACCTTCGGTGAACTTCTGGTGGATGACTACGGCATCGATCCCGAACGCGTGGTCGTCGTGCCCAACGCCATCGACACCGCCTACTTCACCCCTGGGCCTCTCGTTACCGACGGTCCAGCCATCATCTTGATCCTTGGTCGTGTCGTGGTGCGCAAGGGTGTCGAGGACATCGTGGCTCTGACGCATCGTCTACGTGACCTCGAAGGACAGGTTCGATTCGTCGTGATTGGTGATGGTTCACTCTGGTCTGACTATCGACCACTGCTCGATGATCTCGCACCTGGCATGGCAGAGGTGATCTCCCAGCAAGGACGTCATGAGGTGCGTGAGCGGCTGCGCGGGGCCCGGGTCCTGATCCAGGCCTCGCACTACGAGCCATTCGGGTTGACGGTCGGGGAAGCACTCGCGTGTGGGGTGCCCACCATCGTCACCGATGCCGTGGGTGCCGGAGAGGGTGTCTCGGCCGATGTCTCGACCTGTGTGGCCGTCGGTGATGTCGACGCACTTGAGGCGGCAGTCCGGGCCGAACTCATCCTGGGTCCGCTCACCGAGCAGCGCCAGGAGGCCTGTCGAGCCGAAGCGATTCGTCGTTACTCCCCGGCAGTGGTGGGGGAGCAGGCCCTCGAAGCGCTCAGGTCGGTAGCTTCGGGCGGACGAAGGTAGGTCTCCTCCCCCTGGCGCGGTCCCAGAGGGCAGCGGTGTTGCCGGAGAGCGCACCGGCGAGCCGGGTCAAGGCGCTGTGGTCTCCCCGGGCCACGAGCACGAGGGCCCGGGCGATCCCCGGCATGGCGCGATCGCCAATGAGGACGGCATAGAGGTAGCGAACCACCATCCTCCCCCCGCCGAGCAGGCCGATCGAGGTGGTGAGGTTGTAGGCGTGTCCGGCGACAGCCGATGCGGGAGGCGCTCCACGTTGATCGAGGTCCTGGCGTTCAGCGGGATGGTGGTCAACGATGATGGCAGGGTCATAGACGAGCCGTCGGCCGGCCTTGTGCACCATGGCCCCCATCGCTACTTCGAAGTGGATCTGGGTCCCGGCGCCCCGGAGGCCAGATGGGAGCGCGAGCACGTCTCTGCGGTAGGAGGAGTTCACTCCCTTGAGGACATCGACATCGCGTGGTGGGCCGGAGCCGAGATGGTGATTGCCGATGAGACGACCGAATGAGGAGATGACCCCAACCCGCTCGCGCAGTGCCTCGATTCGCAGCGAGCCATCGGGGTCATGGATGACGTCTCGGCCTCCAGCCGCTCCGATGGTCGGGTCGCTGTACACGGCTTCGAGCTGTTCGAGCCACGAAGGCGACGGACAGGCATCGTCATCGGTGAAGGCGATCACCTCGCCGGAACTGGCCAGGGCTCCTTGTGCCATTGCCCAAACCGCTCCGGGTTGATCAACGAGGACTTCAAGGACCATTGGGTAGCCAGCCAGCACGGCACGGGACTCATCGTCATCGATCCTCACCACCACGATGATCTCGTCAGCTGGTCGCGACTGGTCCAGCAGGGCGGGAATGCAGCGACGGAGGGCGTCAGGCCGCCGGTAACTCGGGACCACCACAGAGAACTTCATGGGCCAACCTTCTCGGGCCGGATGAGGAGGTGAACAACCCGAGGACGAAGGAGCTTGCGTATCGGTCCGGGCAGCGAGCGCCGAAGGAAGGTCACATCCTGCTGGTCGAGATAGCGCCAGGCCCGCAGTCCCGCGATGAGCACGACATAGTTGACAACCAGCAAGACACCCAGGGCAGCGAGCGCAGGCAGCCGATGGTGCTCAACAGAGACCGGCATCAATGCGATCATCAGGCGGTCGACCAATATCGCTGGGGCGACGGCTGCCATGAGGGGCAGCATCCATTTCCAGACCGAGGTCCATCCTGAAAGGCTCAGCAATTGGTTGACCCGTATCTGGAGATAGGCGTTGGTGGTGACGGTGGCCAGCAAGGTTCCGAGCAGAACGCCCGGCATCCCAAAGGGAATGGCCAGCGCGATGGTCGCCACAAGGTTGACGGCGAATCCCGCGAATCTGGCCCGGACCCCATAGCCAACCTTGCCCATGGCGTAGATCCCGATCCCGGCCGTCTGACCCAACATGCTGGCCAGCATGCTGGCGGCCACGATGCAGGTGGCGAGGTCGGCTTGGCTGTAGGAGCGACCTTGCCAGAAGGCAAGGATGACCGGCGCTGCGCCCACGATGATCGAGCCGATGCCGGCCCCAAGGAGGAAGGAGATGCGGTTGGAACGGATCGACATCCGGGCGATCGCCTCGCGACCCTCGCCTGCCTGTTGGGATGCAGACATGGCCGGGAGCGTGGCTTCGGGCACGGTGGCGAAGTAGGGAATCTGGCGGGCCAGCCGGCTACCTAGGTTGGCAACGCCTGCGGCTCCGGCGGAGACGAATGTACCGATGACGATTGGATCAGTTGAATAGGTCAGGGTGTTGAGGATGCTCGTGATCTGTGCCCATCCGCCGAAGCGGCGCACTTCTCGGAAGACCGCTCGATCGAGCCGTGCGGGATTGCCAAGTGGGAATCCATTTCGGCGCCATGCCACAACAAACGTGGCGAGGGCCACGACGATGCCTTGGACGAACGACGCCAGGATCAAAGCCCAGAGCTCAAGCCCGACGACGAACCCGATGACGAGGACGACTCCGTAGAGAAGCCGCGTCGCAACATCGATGACCGTCGTGATCCAGAGCAGACCGATGGCGGTCAACTGGCCGGAGAGAACGGCTTGCATGGCGGTGAAGATGACAAGTGCGTATCCCCACCAGAAGAACACCACGAGCTGGTGGGTCGAGGTGTGGGGAACGTGGAGGTGCGAGGAGAGCACGGGAATGACGAACCACATCACCGGCGCCACTAGGAGACCGAGGAACACCCACGACGCCAATCCCAGGCTGGTGAGTCTCGCCATCTCCTTGGTGTCCCCGCGAACGTGCGCCATCGCACCGAATCGAGCGACGATGCCGCTGGTGCCGGGATCGAGGACGGTGATGTAGCCAGCTGCTGTCGTGAAGATTGCCCATGCACCAAACATGGCGATGCCGACATTGGAGATGATCACCGGGGTCAAGATGAAGCCGATGGCGACCACCACAATCTGGCCGATCGTCATGATGGCCGAGTTGGCGAGGATGCGCCCTCCGCGGTGCTCGTTACCCCGCCGCATGATTGGCTCGCCCCGGCTGTCTGCGCCGCCCTCAGTCACCGGTTCATCCTCGCACAGAGGGCTCGCCGATCCGCCCATCGACATCTCAGCGGCGTGCGGATGAGACCACTTCTCGAACAAGCTCATGCATCCGGTTGATGAAGCGCTCGGCCCCAAATCGGTCGGCGTGGGCTCGGAGATTGACAGGGTCGAAGGTTGTGGTTCCGACGTCATCGAGGGCGGCGGAGATCGCAGGAGCGTTGAGGTCATCGAAGAACAGGCCGGTAGTTCCTTCGACAATCGTGTCGAGGTGCCCGAGCGCCCGCAGAGCGATGGTTGGAGTCCCAAAGCTTGCCGCCTCGATCGGAGTCAGGCCGAAGTCCTCGAAGGCGGGCGCCACAAGACCTCGTGCCGCTCGGTACATCCATCGCAGTTCGTCGTCAGTGGCTTCATGGCGAAGCATGACGTTGGAGGGAGCCGTGCGGGATATCTGCTCTCGAAGGGGTCCATCTCCGACAATCACGAACTGATCCTGGGGTCGCGCACGCGCGACGTCAAGGATCATCCCGACGTTCTTGTAGGGAAGGAGTCGAGCGACGGTGAGCCAGAAACCTTCGTCGAGTCCGACCACCGGCTGCTCCGCTCCTCCTGAGATGAGGGCCGGAGCGGGAGGAAGAACCTCGGCCTCGATGTCATAGAGCTCGGCTACCTGTCGGGCGATCGCGGTCGAGTTGACGACAAGTCGATCGGCAGCCTTCATGGCCTTGCGATCCCACCGCCGCATTGACGGCCCGATGCTCACAGAAAGCACTCGGGCGGCGAGCCCAAGGGAGCGACCGCCGCCGGCGGAACCTGTGGAGTAGCGCTCGGGCTGATGGAGCCAGCGTGCCGGCGAGTGGCAGTAGACCACTCTTGGGATCTCCGACCGTATGCCGTGAGCCCATGCGCTCGAGCTCACGATGAGTGCATCGCCCGATACCGGCAGCGTCGCGAAGGCGGGAGCCAACAGCAAGATGCCCCTCCGGGGATCGCGTCGGATCGGCCCGATCCGGTTGATCGCGCTGGTGGTCACATCAAGGGATGCAAACTCGTCGTAGGTTCCGCTCGGCTCGAAGCAACTGGTGTAGATCTTTGCCCCAGGAAAGCCCTGGGCCAAGGTAAGCACGACTCGTTCGGCTCCCCCCCTCTGTGTGAGGTAGTCGTGAACGATGCCCACGCGGGGGAAGGAATCAGTAGGATCCAAGGCCCTTGGCCATGACGCCGGGGGTTTCTGACATGATCCGAAGGTCCCAGACATACGACCACGAGGCGACGTAGAGGTAGTCGAGCTGTCGCAGGTCGTCGGCACTGAGCTCATTGCGGCCTGACACCTGCCACAGGCCGGTGATGCCGGGACGAACCTCGAAGCGTCGGGCCGTCCATCCTTCAAGTTCATCCGATTCCGACAATATGAAGGGTCGAGGACCCACCAGCGACATATCGCCTCGGAGGACATTGAGGAACTGCGGTATCTCGTCGATGCCATATTTTCGAAGTACAGCGCCGACTCTGGTTGAGCGATTCACCAGCGTTGCCTTGTTGCGGCTGACGTGCAGGGGCGTGTCGAGCGGATGCTCGTTCGGGAGCCCATCTTCAGGAGGATCGTCGTCGATGGCCACGGTCATGGTTCGGAATTTCACGATGGAGAACCTGTGTCCACCTCGGCCGACCCGCTCTTGTCGGAAGAAGACGGGACCCTCGGACGTCAGCTTGATCAGCACGGCGATGATGATCCAGAACGGCAACGTGACGAGCAATGCTGCTGCGGCGCCAACGATATCGGTGAAACGCTTGACCATCCGGTCCCATCGGGTCATCAGCGGGGGAGCCACCTCGAGAAGCGGGAGGCCCGAGAGGTCGGTGAGCCGGGACCTCCACGAAACGAGTTCGAAGCCACGCGGCACCAAGGAGATCTTGGTGAAGGGCAGGATGGACCTATAAATTTCGGCGGTCTCTGACCCGATGAGGCCGGTCGACCCGATGATCACCCGGTCGATGGACAGGGACTGTACGAGATCGACAAGGTCATCGAGAACTCCGATGGCGTCATCGGGTGCAGGGCCGCTTGGCACAACCCAACCCACCAGATCGAAGCCATGTTGGATGGCGATGTGGGTTCGAAATCGATCTTTGCGTAAGCCAGAGTCGACAAGCAGGACCCGCACCGGCTGCTTGGTCAGTGCTCGGTGGCGCAGGATCACTCGACCGGTCGTGATCAGCACAAAACAGAGCAGTGCGATCGCCACGACGACCACAGAGGTTGACTGATGGGAGCGGAAGAGATGGTGCAAGAGGCTCGACAGCGCCAGCGACACAATGGCGCCGAAGCTCACCCCGAACAGAAAATCCTTGAGCATGGTGAAGGTGCTCTGGTTCGGACTGCGCAGATTTGATCGGTAGGTACCAGCGAGGGCCATGCCGAACACGATGCTCAACGGGAATGAAGCGAACGCGATGACGTTCGTCCAATAGGCGTTGAACTGATTAGCACTGTTCGTGGCCAGAGGCGCTACCAGAGCGAGGCCAACCACCACGGAGGTCGCGCTGAGCACGAGGTCGCTCACCAAGAGGCGCCACGTCCACGATGGTCCCTCCCATGGGTGGCCGCTTGAGGAGGCCACGCCATCGGGGGTCCCGGCGGCGTGCACACCCGCCGAGGAATCGCCCTCCCCCTTCTGCATGGTCGTCACGCCATCCCCTTTGTGATCTTTATTACCTGCCTGATGGTAGATGATCGTGTCCGTTCAACTCACTCAGACGCAACAAGGGTTATGCAATTTGAGATGGCAAGTTACCCAAGGCTCCGAGGGCATGGACTCCGCCGTCCACGTGGAGGATCTCACCGGTGGTAGCGGGAAGAAGATCGCTAAGCAGGGCTACCGCTGCCCCGGCCACTGGAGTGGCGTCAGACACATCCCATCCCAGCGGAGCGCCGGCTGACCAGGCGTCTTCGAAACCACTGAATCCGGGGATTGACTTCGCTGCCATAGTCCGGATTGGTCCCGCAGCGATCAGGTTCACGCGGATCCCATCTGGTCCGAGATCTCGTGCGAGGTATCGCGAGAGACTTTCGAGCGAGGCCTTCATGACGCCCATCCAGTCATAGAGCGGCCAAGCACGAGACGCGTCAAAGTCAAGGCCGATGACCGAGGCCGATGGAGCGGCCTTGAGCAGGGGATGGAAGCAGCGACAGAGCGCGGCAAGTGAGTACGACGAGATGGTGAAAGCTGTGGTCGCCTCCTCTTGGCTGGCGACAAGCATTCCCTTGCCGAGACAGGCCTCGGGGGCGAAGCCCACGGCATGAACGAGACCGTCGAGATGGTCAACCTGCTCGGCGACCGTGGCTGCTGCGGTAGTAAGCGAGTCTTGGTCGGCGACATCAAGCTCGATCAACTCGGGGGTTTCTGGGAGCTTGCGCAGGACACGTCGGGTCAGCGAAAGGCCTCGTCCGAATCCAGACGCGATCACCGTGCCACCCTCGCGCTGGGTCCGCTCCGCGATGGCGAAGGCGAGCGAGGCATCCGTCAGGATGCCGGTGATCAGGATTGTCTTTCCCTCAAGCAGACCCATGGGTGCAACCTACAGCGACCGGTCGTCATCTGGTGCTGTGCGATGCTTGGGGCATGCGCATAGGAATCATCGGAGGAACGGGCCCTGCCGGACGGGGACTGGCTATCCGCTCAGCGATGGCGGGCCATTCGGTACTGATCGGGTCTCGTGACTCCGCTCGAGCAGAGGAGGTGGCGAGCGATCTTCGGGGTCGTGTCGCCGATAGTTCCATTGACTTGGTCGGAGTCACGAACGAGGAGGCTGCGACTGCCGATCTTGTCGTGATTGCCACACCGTGGGAGGGGGCGGTGGCGACCGCCAAATCTCTGGCCGTGGTGCTCGAGGGTCGGATCGTCGTTTCTATGGTGAATGCCTTGACCAAGGAGGGTAGAGAGATGCTGCCGCTGTATCCGCCACGAGGGTCGATGGCCGGCCAGATCTCTGCTGCTCTCCCTGGATCAGAGGTCGCTGCTTCGTTCCACCATCTCCCCGCGGCTGACATGGAGAAGCTCGATTCCGGGCTCGTTGCTGACGTTTTGGTCTGTGGTGATTCTGATCGGGCGAGGGCCACCACCATTGAATTGATCAATTCGATCGAGGGCCTGCGGGGCATTGACGCCGGAAGCTTGGCGCAGGCCTCTCCGATCGAGGCATTCACCGCCGTGTGCATCACGATGAATATCCGTCATCGCGCGCACTCGACGTTGCGCATTGCTGGACTCTGAGCAGCATCAGGAGACTCGAACGATGACAGTCCAGTTGTACGACACCGCCCGAAGAGGGATCTTCCCGCTCGAAGCCGGACCCGTGGTCACGCTCTACAGCTGTGGGATCACCCCCTATGACACCGCACATCTCGGACACGCTGCGGTCTACCTGACATTCGACATCCTTCAGCGGCGGCTGCGCGACCTAGGCCATGAGACGAGGTGTGTCCGAAATGTGACTGATGTCGATGATGACATCTTGCGCAAGGCCCGCGAACTCAACGTGCACTACCTCGATCTCGCCGCCGAGCAAATGGCATTGTTCACTCGTCAGATGGATGCCCTCGGGCTCCTTCCGTGCTACTCGGAGCCCAGGGCCACCTCGGCGATCCCTGAGATCCTCTCGCTGATCCAAGCGGCAATCGATCGAGGAGCGGCCTATCGCTCAGGGGGAGCGGTCTACTTCGAAGCCTCGAGGTTTGCTGGATTTGGTGCCGTCAGCCATCGCGACCGAGCCGAAATGTTGCTGCTCGCTGCGGAACATGGAGGCAATGTCGACGATCCGCTGAAGCGTGACCCACTCGACTTCGTCCTGTGGCAACCTTCGCTCGATGACGAGCCGGCGTGGGAGTCACGGTTCGGACCTGGTCGCCCCGGTTGGCACGTCGAGTGCTCTGCATTGGCCTTGCGTGAACTCGGCGAGACCCTCGACGTCCACGGTGGCGGCCGAGATCTTGTATTTCCCCACCATGAATGCGAGGCAGCGCAAAGTGAGACCGTCACCGGCAAGCCATTCGTCCGGCATTGGTTGCATGTCGGCTTGGTCGGACTCGACGGAACCAAGATGTCGAAATCGCTCGGCAACCTCGTGTTCATCGACGATCTACTCACGCGGGCGGACGCAGCGGCGATCCGCGTGGCACTGCTGAGCCATCAATATCGCTTCGATTGGGAGTGGCACGATGAGGATCTCGATCGAGCCATCGCTCGGGTTGCCGCATGGAGGGCTTCGAGCGGAGCGGACGATGGACGAAGTTTGGCAATCGTTCGCGAGCATCTCGATAATGATCTCGATACGCCGGGAGCATTAGATGGTCTCGATGTGTTGGCAGCGGCTGGGATGGGTGTGCGAGATGGTGCAGCCCTGCTTGGCGTTACCCTGTGATGCGACAACACCAGTGAAGAGGATGCGATGAGTTCGAAGGTGATGGTCAGACTTCCCGACGGCTCCACAAGAGAGCTTGATGAAGGTGCCACGGGAGCCGACCTGGCTGCTTCGATCGGCTCGCGGCTCGCCAAGGATGCTCTGGCTATCACGATTGATGGCGCTGAAGCGGACCTGAGTTCAACCCTTCCAGATGGTTCGACGATTGAGATCCTGACGCCGTCCTCTGCCGCTGGTCGAGAGGTCCTGCGGCACTCGACGGCCCACGTGCTGGCGCAAGCGGTGCTTCGGCTGTGGCCCGGCTCGCATTATGCAATCGGACCAGTGATCGAAGATGGTTTCTATTACGACTTCGAGCTACCAGACGGCCAGCACTTCAGCGATGATGACCTCGGGCGGATTGAGGCAGCGATGCGGGAGATCGTGAAGGAGGACCAGAGGTTCGTCCGCTCTGAGCACACCATTGACGAAGGGCTCGCTCTGTTCGCCACGCAGCCCTACAAGACTGAGATCATCCGGACCGTCTCACAGGGTGGCGCCGAAGTGGACGCCTCGGCTGGGGCCACCGTGGTCTCGGCCTACCGAAATTCCGAATCATTCACTGACCTGTGCCGCGGCCCTCATGTGCCTTCGACCAGGCGGCTTGGTAACTTCAAGCTAATGCGGGTGGCTGGTGCGTACTGGCGCGGTGACGAGAAGCGTCCCCAGTTGCAGCGCATCTATGGAACAGCCTGGGAGAGCAAAGACGCCCTGGCTCAGCACCTCTATCGGCTTGAAGAAGCCGAGAAGCGCGACCACAGAAAGCTCGGCCAGCAGCTCGACCTCTTCAGCTTCCCCGACGAAATTGGCAGCGGTCTGGCGGTGTTTCATCCCCGAGGAGGCACGATCCGCAGGGTGATGGAGGACTACTCGCGTCAACGCCATGTTGAGGCCGACTATGAGTTCGTCTACACCCCTCATGTGACCAAGTCCGATCTCTTTGAGATCTCGGGTCACCTCGACTGGTTCGCTGACGGGATGTACCCGCCCATGGAACTCGATGACGGCCAGCGCTACTACCTCAAGCCAATGAATTGCCCGTTCCACATCTTGATCTTCCGGTCCCGGCAGCGCTCGTATCGAGAGCTGCCGATCCGCATGTTCGAGTTCGGTTCGGTGTACCGCTACGAGAAGTCAGGTGTCGTCCACGGTCTGACCCGTGTTCGAGGGATGACTCAGGATGATGCCCATATCTTCTGCACGATCGATCAGATGGAGTCAGAACTCGAGTCGCTGCTCAGCTTTGTCCTCGATCTTCTCGGCGAGTTCGGCCTCGATGACTTCTACCTCGAACTGTCGACCAAGCCTGAGGGCAAGGCGGTGGGGACTGACGAGGAGTGGCAGATCGCCGAGTCGACGTTGCGGAGGGTGGCCGAGGGTGCCGGGTTGACGCTCGTCCTTGATGAGGGTGGGGGCGCGTTCTATGGACCGAAGATCTCGGTCCAAGCGCGCGACGCGATCGGCAGGACGCATCAGATGTCGACCATCCAGCTCGACCTCCAGCTTCCTCAGCGCTTCGACCTTGAGTACGTAGGCGGGGACAATGCCCGTCACCGACCGATCATGATTCATCGGGCCCTATTCGGCACCGTCGAGCGTTTCATGGCTATCTTAATTGAGCACCTCGCGGGAAATTTGCCAACGTGGCTCGCTCCCGAGCAGGTCATCGTGGTTCCGGTGCGAGACGATCACGAGGACTATGCCCACGAGGTACGTACCGCACTGGGTTCCCAAGGGATTCGGGTAAGCGTGGAGCCTGCGTCCGAGCCCCTCGGATCCAGGGTGCGCAAGGCCAAACTCTCAAAGATCCCGTACATCTTGGTCGTGGGCGACGACGACGTTGCCGGCCAAACAGTGGGAGTGAACCGGCGGGGCTCCGACACCCCTGAACGCGGAATCAGCATCGAGGAGTTTGTCCTGCGGATCGTCACGGAGATCTCTGAGCACGGAGCGCCTGAGGACGAAGGCTGAAATGCTGGAACGACTCTGGGCCGCATGGAGGTCGGAGTATGTGTCGACGGCGGCCGAGCAGGTCGGCAAGGATGCGCAAGCCGGGAGCTGCGTGTTCTGCGTGCTGGCTGAGCACGGTGCGTCGGCCGAGTCGGGCGTGGTGTTCCTTGATGATGTCTCGATGTGCATCCTCAATGCATTTCCCTATGGAAGCGGCCACCTTCTGATCCTGCCTCGCCGCCATGAATCGCATCTGGCGAGCCTGGATGATTCCGAATCCGATGGTCTTTGGCGCACTGCCCGGAAGGCCGTGCGGGCGATTGAGAAGGCCTACCGCCCCGACGGGATCAACCTGGGCGCCAATCTCGGCCAAGCGGCAGGCGCGGGTATTCCAGCTCACTTGCACCTTCATGCTCTGCCTCGATGGAGCGGGGACACCAATTTCATGACGTCCATCGCCGAGACGAGGGTGATTCCCGAGTCGCTAGAGACGACCTGGCAACGCGTCTCTCGCGCGTGGACTCAGATGGACGCGGACGGACAAAGCGCCAGTTGAGGTCAGCGGAGTAGTACCCTTGGGCTCAAAGGCAACCGCACGGGTGCTCGTGATACGGGACTGGCAGTCCCGTTGGGAAGCGGGGCTGTTGCCAGAGGTTCTGGGAGGTGTAGATGTTCGATGGTCGCTGGAGAGGTGCGGTAGACAAGCGGACTGCTCCGATCGGATCGTGGCTCCAAGCCCACGGAATCACCGCTGATGTCCTGACCGCAACGGGCTTGATTTCGGCCACTGCGACGGCGGTCGCGGTGGCAGTGGGCCAGATGCACCTTGCGATCCTGCTGCTCATCCTGACCGGAGCGCATGACCTATTCGATGGTCCGGTGGCCAAGGCGGCAGGAACCTCGTCAGTGCGCGGAGCGTTCTTCGATTCCGTCACCGACCGCGTCGCTGATGCTGTGCTCATGGGCGGAGTGGCGTGGTACCTGATCTCCGAAGGTGAAGGTCACCTCGCTCTTCTGCCGCTCGCCATCCTCGGAGTGACCGCAATCGTCTCGTATCAGCGGGCGAAGGCTGAGGCCCTTGGGCTGACGGCCAAGGGTGGACTGATGGAGCGGGCCGAACGGATGATCTTGTTGGGCGCTGGTCTCCTCGACCCAGTGCTGCTCGTTCCGGTGTTGTGGATTCTTCTGGCGTTGACGTCGATCACTGCGGTGGGCCGCTTCGTGCGCGTGTGGAAGCAGGCCAGCGAGGTCTCGCCCCAGGCCATCGCCCGTCGCCGGGCCAAGATTGCAGATTCGCGTTGGCGCGAGTGGCGTGAGCGGGAGGCTGCAGGAGGTCGCTCAGCCCTGTGGCCGGAGCGGTTCCAGGCCCGTCGGGATGCCTCGGTGGGAAACCGTGACGCGAGGTCTCGGCGCAGCCGTCGGCCCACGCAGCGTCCCTAGCCTCCAGCCGGTGGCCAATCGCGCCGAGCACCGTCGGTATCTGATCTGGAAAACGCTTGGGACGATCCTCGAGCAGATGCCTGTGCAGTTCGCTGTCAAAATCGCTGAGGCATCGGGCTGGCTGGTGTCCCTCCGGCGCACTGCGGCGCGAGATTCGGTTCGTTCGAACGTAGCGACCCTGCTCGAGCAGGGTTCTGAACGTCCAGTGGACCAAGCGGTGCTGACTCGCTTCACTCGCAGGGCCTTTGCCAGTTATGCCAGGTACTGGGCCGAGGGTGCGACCTTGCCAGGCGCGGGACTTGCTGTGGTTCACGACCGCATTGTGGTTGTGGAGGGCGTCGACCATCTCGATGCGGCCATGGCGACGGGTCGAGGGGTAATCGTGGCGTTGCCGCATGTCGGGAGTTGGGAGTGGGGGGGCGCCATGTTGTCGCGCATGGGGTACCCGATGACCGCTGTAGCTGAGGTTCTTGAGCCGCCGGAGCTGTTCAGCTGGTTCATCGCCAAGCGAGAAGCGATCGGACTTTCGATTGCCCCGCTGGATCGAGACGCCGGCAAGGTGATGCTCCGAACGCTCAGCGAGGGTGGACTGGTCGGCCTGCTCGCTGATCGGGACATCACCGGCGACGGGATCGAGGTCACGATGCTCGGACGTCGAGCAAAGGTGCCCGCAGGACCTGCCACCCTGGCGCTTCGGAGTGGAGCGGTGCTGTTGTGCGGCATCGCCTATTCCGGTCCAGGCCGAGAGCACTGTGTGATCATGACGCCTGCGATCCCCACCGCGCGCGAAGGTCGACTTCGGGCCGATGTGCACCGGGTGTCACAGCTCGTCGCCGACCAGCTCGGTATGTTGATCCGCCAGCACCCTGAGCAATGGCACGTGTTTAGCGACGCGTTCATCGATGAGCCCGAGCAATGAGCGCCTCGCTCCGGATCGCCATGGTGTCGCCGTACAGCCTCGATGTTCCTGGGGGAGTTCAGGAGCAGGCCAGAGGTCTGGCGAGAGAGTTGACACGACGGGGGCATTCACTGACCGTGGTGTCGCCCGGGAGTGCGTCGGCACTTCGAGAGTTGGGTGACGACGTGGTGGATCTGCGGGTGGGTCGGGTGCATGCCGTCCCGGCCAACGGTTCAGCAGCGACACTCACCTTTTCGCTGGGTGCCGCTCGGGCGACAGCTCGCTCGCTGATCGCATCGGGGATCGAGGTGGTCCATCTCCACGAGCCATTGGTGCCGGTGTTGGGGTGGCCATTTCTTCGACTGAGGTCGGCCGCGGTGGTCGGAACCTTCCATCGATCGGGAGTCGACCCGCTCTACCGGTTCGCCGGACTCGCTCTGCGAGGCCGAGTCCGTGGCATCGACGCCACGACGGCGGTCTCTGCTGCTGCGGCCACGACGGCCCATGATGTGCTGGGCATCGATTCGGAGGTCTTGTTCAACGGGATCGACGTCGCGTCCTACGAGGATGCCGAACCGTGGCCTACGAAGGGCCCGACGGTCCTGTTCTTGGGTCGAGATGAGCACCGCAAGGGCCGCGATGTGCTTGTTCGTGCCGCCGGACTCCTCGATGATGAGGTGACGGTCTGGGCGACCGGCGATGCTCCGTCGAGATCGACACCACGCCGAGGAGCTCGAATCGAGTACTTGGGTGTGATTTCGGATGAAGAGAAGCGTCGCCGACTCCGTGGGGCATCGGTCCTGTGCGCACCATCGCTTGGTGGTGAGTCGTTCGGCATCGTGCTCCTCGAGGCAATGGCAGCCGGAGTGTCGGTGGTTTGCTCCGACATCGATGGGTATCGTCAGGCGCTTGATGGATGCGGAGCGCTGGTCCCTCCCGGCGACCCTGAATCGTTAGCGGCTGCGCTGAGATTGTCGCTGGCTAGTCCGAAGTCCGACGAGGTCGAACGTGGGCGCCAGCGTGCCAGTTCGTGGTCACTCTCGGTGCTCGCTGACCGTTATGAGGCCGTCTACGACCACGCGCTGTCGGTCGGTCGGCACCGATACCCGGGGTAGCGTGGAGCTCATGGCACAGTCCCGACAGCGACAAAACAAGCGACGACCCAACCAGCGTCGACGGGGGCCATCTGAGCGCCGCGTGACTGGATTAGCCACGCTCCCTCCGCCGGAGGGACCGCTGCTCGGCCTCGCTGAGGACCGTTCCCGCAATCAGGGATGGCCCGTGCGTGCTGCCATCGTGGTGGGTGTGATCATCGGCGTACTGGCATTTTTGCTGGCCCTCCCTGCAGACGTCGTGGTGGCGATCATCATCGGAATCCTTGTCGGCGTCGGTGTCGGCCTCCTCGTGATCCCTGCTTCTCTGGCTGCAGCAAACCGGAACCTCGGTGGATCACTTGTCGATCTCGATGATCTTCCCCGTGTTAGTGCCCTGCTCGATGTTCTTGGATCGACTTTTGGCGTGGCGCCGGCTTCAGTGCGGGTCATTGATGATGCCGTCCCCAACGCCGCCGTGGTGGCCGCCAAGGATGGCGTCTCGCTCATCTTGACCACGGGTCTGCTGTCATCGCTTTCGCTGGTTGAGATAGAGGGTGTGCTCGGACACCTGCTGGCCCGCCAGCGTCTCGAGGCAGTGCGGCGGAGCACAATCGGGGCAGGCCTGGCGCTGCTGCTCGGTCCGATTGGTCGCCGATCTGGTGTGGCTCACCGGCTGACCGGTATCGGCGGCCTATTTCGTGCTGATGAGGTTGCGGCAGTCACCGTGCGCTACCCGGTTGGCCTCTGCGACGCCTTGGCCAAGATGGTCGATGGTCCATTGCCGACGGGTGGCTCCCTGTTCTCCTCCGTGGTCTACGAGACCACCCGCTGGCTCTTCGTGGATCCGTCGATCGCTCGGCGATCCGTTGACGAAGCGTTCGGCGATATCGATGCCACCTCGGTTCGGAGAGCGGCACTCGCCGAGTGGTGAGGGCGATAGGTGGTTGAGGGGGTCCATTAGGGTGGTCGCATGAACTCCACCCCATCGATCTCCGATCGCTCTACTGGAACCTTCCGCGTCAAGCGAGGTCTTGCCGACATGCTGCGTGGCGGCGTGATCATGGATGTCGTCAACCCCGAGCAGGCGAAGGTCGCGGAGGACGCCGGCGCAGTTGCAGTGATGGCGCTCGAGCGTGTCCCGTCAGATATCCGCCGTGATGGCGGTGTCGCGCGGATGAGCGATCCTGAGATGATTGAAGGAATCCAGGCGGCGGTCACGATCCCGGTGATGGCTAAGGCTCGGATCGGGCACTTCGCCGAGGCACAGGTGCTCCAGGCTCTCGAGGTGGACTACATCGACGAGAGCGAGGTGCTCACGCCAGCCGACGAGGCACATCACATCGACAAGTGGGCCTTCGACGTGCCGTTCGTGTGCGGTGCGACCAATCTCGGTGAAGCGTTGCGACGGATCTCCGAGGGCGCAGCCATGATCCGATCAAAGGGTGAGGCTGGTACCGGCAACATCGTGGAGGCAGTTCGTCACCTTCGCTCGATCCTTGGCGATATTAAGAAGATCACTGTGGCCGATGAAGCTGAACTCTATGTATGGGCCAAGGAGCTTCGGGCGCCGATTGACCTCGTCTTGGAGATCGCAGAGACCGGCAAGCTGCCGGTACCTCTGTTCTGCGCTGGTGGGATCGCCACGCCAGCGGATGCTTCGCTCGTGCTCCAGCTGGGTGCCGAGGCGGTGTTCGTCGGCTCTGGAATCTTCAAGGCTGAAGACCCCATCACGATGGCCAAGGCCATCGTTGAGGCTACGGCAAGTTTCGAGGATGCTTCGGCTGTGGCCAGGGTGTCGCGTGGACTCGGTGCGGCGATGCCAGGCCAGGAGATGAGCGAGGTCACCGAGCGGCTGTCTGATCGCGGCTGGTAGCCGTGAGAGTTGGAATCCTCGCCCTTCAGGGCGATGTGCGTGAGCACGCTGCCGTGGTGGGCCGCCTTGGGGCCGAGGTCGTCGAGATTCGATCTCGAGCATCATTCTCGGATGTCGACGCGTTGATCTTGC
>Ga0209499_1000366_pt1 | contig 33429 bp, 31 predicted proteins | sample C_130208_EF_Meta_FD_187306 | JGI IMG/M metagenome (GOLD analysis project Ga0209499, IMG submission 187306) | Freshwater microbial communities from Lake Croche, Canada to study carbon cycling - C_130208_EF_MetaG (SPAdes) (version 2) | ecosystem: Environmental > Aquatic > Freshwater > Lake... | reverse complement strand
GAGGGGGTCGTGGCCGGCGATGACCTCGAGCAGCAGCGCGGCATCCTCCACGCTCTGGGCGAATGGTCCGACCTGATCGAGCGACGAAGCGAAGGCCACGAGGCCGTATCTCGAGACAAGGCCATAGGTGGGCTTGACTCCCACCACCCCGCAGAAGGCAGCAGGCTGGCGGATCGAGCCACCGGTGTCGGAGCCGAGCGACAGCGGAACCATCCCTGCGCCAACCGCAGCGGCAGAACCGCCGCTCGAGCCCCCGGGGACCCTGGAGGGGTCCACCGGGTTCTTGGTTGGCCCATACGCCGAGTTCTCGGTCGACGAGCCCATGGCGAACTCGTCCATGTTGGTCGTGCCGATGATGATGGCACCTGCCGCTTCGAGGCTGCGCACGACCGTGGCGTCGTACGGGGGCCGCCACCCGTCGAGGATCTTGCTGGCGCATGACGTCACCCGTCCGCGCTGGCAGATGTTGTCTTTCACCCCGATCGGCACGCCGGCGAGCGGACCGACACCGCGTCCCTCTGCTACTGCTGCGTCGATACCACGGGCGGCTTCCCGAGCGGCCTCCGCATGGACCTCGGTGAAGGCGTGGAGTTCTCCGTCATGAGTCGAGATCTCTTCGAGTGATGCCTCGACGACCTCGATCGCCCGACGATTGCCAGCAGCCACCTCGGCGGCAATGCGGCGAGCGCTCATCCTTCCTCGCCCACGATCTGGGGCACGAGGAACCGATGATCTGCCACCGCTGGCGCCTGGGAGAGCACCTCGGCCCGGTCGAGCGAGGGTCGAACCTCGTCAGAGCGAAGGACGTTGATGAGTTCAAGCGGGTGCTCGGTGACCTTGAGCGCTGAAAGGTCGAGCGCGGCGAGATCCGCCGCGTGGCCCAGGATCGAGGCCAATTGCCCGGTAAAGCGCTCTACCTCCTCGTCGGTCAGATTCAGACGGGCGAGGACGGCGACCTTGGCCACGTCGGCAGCGGAGAGTGGGGTGGGATCGCTCACGCGTTGGCGATGCGCTCGACGAAGGCCACCGACTGCGCCTCGATCAGCTCGGCATCGTGATCGAGCGTGGCCACGTGGTAGCTGCGCTCGAGGATCACGCGCTCGATGGGCCCAGCCACGCTGGCCACGAGGTGGTCACCGTTCGAGAACGGCACCACATGGTCCTGGACGCTCGAGAACAGCAGGATCGGAGCGGCAATTGCTCCGAGGTGGGCCGAGACTTCCTCCACGGCCGCGAACAGCGATACGGCCGGAGCCAGTGGCGTTGCGGGGTAGCTCCGTTCGTCGGCACCCTCGATGGCAATGTCTGATCCGATGGCATCCATCACCTCGACGCCCGAGTCGAGGAGGGCCTTGGCACCCTCGGCGAGCTCCGCCGAGTACTCGACCAGCGGATTCACCAGGATGAGGCCGGCGATCTCCGGGTGGTTCTCGGCCAGCCAACAGGTCAGCGCTCCTCCCATCGAAAGACCCGCCACCACGATGCGCTCAGTGCGAGCCGAGAGTGCCTGAAAGGCGAACTCCGCTGCCCCCGACCAGTCCTCCCAACGCGTGGGGATCATGTCCTCGACGACCGTGCCGTGGCCCGGCAGCAGCGGCATTTCGACACTGTGACCGGCATTGGCCATTGCCTCGGCGAGCGCACGCACAGAGAAGGGGCTTCCGGTGAAACCGTGGAGCACGAGTACTCCGGTCGAACCGCCATCAACACTCAAGGGCTCGCAGCCCTCCATCACAGGTGCAGTCATGTCTCCCATCGTATCGGCACCGCTACCCTGTCGGATGAGTCGAGGAGGAGATGGAGATGGCCCACGAGTTCCTGAGCCCTGAGTGGATCGCCGCCGTGCGTGAGCTTCGCGAGCAGCACCCAGAAGCCGGGTCATCGATCCCACTCGCCGTCCGGATGAACCTCGTGGTCACCGAGGGTCCTTCCGGGACGCTCTCGCATGCCCACGTGGACACCTCGGCCGGGGCCCTCATGGTCGAGGAGGGTCACCTCGTCGAGCCGGATCTGAGCGTCACGGTGGACTTCGTGACCGCTCGGGCCTTGTTGGTCGAAGGGAACCCTCAGGCCGCCATGTCGGCGTTCATGGCGGGGAAGATCCGCATTGAGGGCGACATGGCCAAGCTCATGGTGTTGCAGGGCGCATCTCCGGATGCCAACGACCAATCCTTCGCCGAGGGCGTGCGGTCGATCACCATCTGATCAGCCCAGATGGCAGGTCGATCAGCCGGCGGGATTCTCTCGCTTGTGGTCCCGGATCAGGAATGAGCAGATCACCCCGATGAAGCACACCGCCGCACCGACGATGAAGGGGACGTGGAACGTCGACAGGAGCGCCGACGCATCGTGGGTTTCGAGCAGGCCGCGGCGCTTGGCCACTCCCTGCTGGATGGTGATGAGCACCTGGATCCCCGCGACCTCGCCGACCTGCATCGCCAGCATCTGGGCGGCGGACATCACACCCATCTCGTTGGCCGCCACTTCATTGGCCATGGTCGAGCTCGTCGACGGCATGGCCACGCCCATGCCGAGGCCAGAGAGGGCCAGCGCCACGATGATCATGATCAGTGGGGTGCCCGTCACACAGCAGGCGAAGATCACCATGGACACAGTGAGCATGATCGACCCCGCAATGGTCGAGGTGCGCTCCCCGATCTTGACGGCGAGATAGCCGGCGATGGGCGACGAGATGGCGAAGGCCAGAGGTCGGGCGATGGCCACGCCGCCAACCTGCCCGATCGAGTACTGGTAGCCCTCCTCCATCAACAGTGGGAAGAGATAGAACGCACCGAAATAGGCAAAGTTTGACGTCGATCTGATCACCATGGGCATCACGAAGTTGCGCTTGGAGAAGTAGGCCGCCGGGATGAGCGGGTTCGATGAGCGCTGAATACTCCGAACAAACAGGGCGATGCTGACCGCACCGATGGCCCAACAGGCCATCGGCACTGGTGCCGTCCACCCTTGTAACGGCGAAAGCGAGAGTGCCAGCATCACAAGGGTCACACCCACCGACAAGGTCGTCGACCCATACCAGTCCATGGTCTTGAAATTGGCCTTGGCCCGCAACTTGTCGGCGGCATGCTCCTCATGGGACCCGTGGTGGCCTGGGAGGATCACCGCAACAACACAGAAGGCCGCGATCAGGAGAACGAGCTGCATCCAAAAGAGCGCTCGCCAGCCGAAGAACTCGATGATCGGTGAGCCGAGCGACACACCAATAACTGGTCCGCCCGCCCCGACAAGGGTCCACCAGCCCATTGCCTTGACTCGATCCTCTGGCTTGAAGGCGTTCATGATGAGCGCCATCGATGCGGTACCCGTGGCGGCACCCTGAATACCGTCGAGGGTTCGGGCGCCGAGCAGTGTGATGACATCGGGTGCCATCGCCGTGAGTACGGCGGACACCATGGCTCCGGCGAGGCCAAAGAGGTAGAGGCGTCGGTGGCCGAAGATGTCTCCGGCCTTGCCGAGCAGGGGTGCGGCCAGGCCATAGGCCAGCAGCGGACCCGTCATCGTCCACGTCAGGACCGTGATCGACGTGTGGAATTCACCGGCCACCTTCGGCAAGGCCACGATAAAGACCGTGAAGGTGATGTTGAGGGCCAGCAATCCGGCCAGCAATGACCCGAGTACCCACCAGGGATAGCGATCGGAGGAGGTGGCCCTCACCTGCGCCTTGGTGTGCAGCATTGCAAACCAATTCAGATCAGAGGCAGCCTCTGATCCAGACGCGCCGAACTCAACCGCGCCAGGATCGCTGGCCGGGCTGAGGAGCTCGTCGGGGTCATCTCGATGATGGGAAACCGACGGCGGGTTGGGGGTCCCGTCGGCGTCGGAGATCACGTTCCGAGAAGTCGGGGCATCTCCGCCTGGAGTTCAGCGACCGTCCAACGGTCGTCCTTTTCGATCGACTCCATAAGGGTCCAGCCCTGGAAGTTCCGAACAGTGCCGCCGAGGACGAAATAGACCTTGCCGTTCGCAGGGCATTGCTCGGTGGCCAAGTAGCCCACGAGGGGAGAGATGTTGGCAGGGTCCCAGGCATCGAAGACGGCGGCATCCTCGGGCTCCTTCACCAGGTCGACCAGGCCGGGAGCCGACTCGGTCATGCGGGTGCGAGCATTCGGGGCGAGGGCATTGACTCGGATGCCGTAGCGGATCAGCTCCGTGGCGGCGATCACCGTCAACGCGGCGATCCCCGCCTTGGCTGCGCCGTAGTTGCCCTGACCCGGATTGCCGAGCAGGCCCGAGGTCGACGAGGTGTTGATGATCGAGGCCTTGACGTCCTTGCCCGCCTTGGTCTGGTCACGCCAGTAGTTCGCGGCGTGGTGCAGCGGAGCGAAGTGGCCCTTGAGGTGCACGTGCATCACTGCGTCCCAGTCATCCTCGGTCATGTTGACGAGCACGCGGTCACGCAGATTGCCGGCGTTGTTGACCAGCACGTGCAGGTCACCGAAGGTCTCGACGGCTTGGTCGATCATGTTCTTGGCGCCAGCCCAGTCCGCCACATTGTCGTGGTTGGCGACTGCCTCGCCACCCATGGCCACGATCTCGGCCGCCACCTGCTCCGCCGGGGTGCCGTCTTCTGCCGAGCCATCGAGGGCGCCGCCAAGGTCGTTCACGACGATCTTGGCCCCCTCTGAGGCGAAGAGCAACGCATGCTCTCGGCCGATGCCGCGGCCTGCGCCGGTGATGATTGCGATGCGTCCGTCTAGTGCGCCCATCAGGGGTCCCTTTCGCTCGATTGTGGTGACAGCCTACCGCCGACTCGCAACATCGAGATCTGGTCAGTGAAGACTCAGCGGGTGATGCCCCGAAGCCGGAACCACCAGTCTGGGTCACGGGCATGAGCGTGGAAGTGATCGGGGATCTGACGCATGACCCGGTCGAAGGACCATCCACCCTCGCCGAAGCGACTGTTCGCCGCATCAGCCAACCGGTCGAGCATGTAGGCCACTGTCTCGTCAGAGGGATCAGTGCCGTGCTCGCGCCACACCACCATCGGGGTGTCGCACACCTCACAGTCAGCGACCCAGCAGGTGTCATCCTCGAAGTACCAGTCGGTCAGCTTGGCTGCCTCGCAGAGCTCGCAGAGCTTGTCAGATGTCATTGGAGGTAGAGGGTAACGGTCGTGCCCACCTTGACCGACGTCCCCGCGTGCGGCGTCGTCTTGAACACGCGACCGGCAGGCGGGCCATAGATCGCCCCGACCTTGAGGCCAAGTCGAGTCAGCGCTGCCGATGCACCCGCCGCCGTCTTGCCCTTCAGCGACGGCACGACCACCACGGCAGGCCCGGTGCTCACATAGACGGTGACCTGACTGCCCCGCTGCACCTTGGTGCCGACGGCTGGGTCAGTACGGGTGATCTGGCCAGCGGGGATGCTGCTTGAGGGTTCCGTAGCCTTGGTGACCGCAAATCCCGCCGCGACCAAGGTGGCATTGGCCTGGGCATAGGTTCCCGTCACCGAGGGGATCGGCACCGGCGGCGGTCCCTTCGAGATGACGATCGTGATCGTGGATCCATAGGTCGCAGCGGTCGGGTTCGTCGTGGTGCCCACGATGTAGCGGATCACCTGCCCACGCGGCACCGTGGCCGAGTGATGCTTGGCCGCCTTGGGGCAATCGCCGACGAGGTGCACTGCCGTCAGGGCCGCCTGGGCCTGCACGCAGTCCATCCCGGCCAAGGAAGGAACATTCACCTTTGGTAGTCCACGCGAGACCACCAGGCGCACCGTCGATCCTTGCTTGAGCTCAGTCCCAGGGGTGGGCTGCTGAAAGATGATGTGGTCGGCGGGAACAGTGATGGAGTACACGCTCGGCTGGTACGCAGGCTGCAGGTGCAACTTTGCGAGTTTTCGCTCCACGTTGACGGTGGGCTTGCCGACCAAGGTGGGCACCATGACATTCGGGACGAAGAGCTTGGTGGAGATAGCGAAGGCAGCGAAGGCAGCACCGAGCACCACGAGGGCCAGAAGGATCCAGGGCCATACCCGACGACGTCCTCGACGACCCTTGCCGACCCGAACTTCGCCCACCAGGGTCTGCTCGTCAGACAGGTAGTCATAGGGCGTCGACGGGCCGACGCCTGCCGGCACCGGTCCGGTATCGCCAATCGCTGGGACCACCTGAGTCAATTCGTCCACCGAGGGAGGACGGAAGGGCTCAGCCGAGGCCGCCCAGGTCGGATCGATCACGACTGCCCCATCGATAACCCTCGGCAGCGGAGCAGGATCCGGAAGTGCCCGGGCCACCGAGCCAAGTCGCAGTTCAAAGGCCTCCGCATCGAGACGTGCCTCGTGATCAGGGAATGCCGCTTGGACAAGGATCGGATCGAGAGGGCCTAGCCGGTCGTCTTGCGGCAGGGTCTTGCCGACCCTGGCTCGCAGCGTTGAGACGAGCGAGTCCTCCACGAAGGGGACCACGCCGGTCACCGCCTCGTAGAGCACGAGCGCCAATGAGTACACATCGGCCTTGCCATCGACCGACTCGCCTTCGGCCTGCTCAGGTGACGAGTAGCGGACGGTACCGATCATTGATCCGGCCGGCTCGGTCCAGCTTGCCTCTGCCAAGGCTCGGGCCACGCCGAAGTCGGTGATGCGAAGTCGCCCCTCGGCATCGAAGAGGAGGTTCGCCGGCTTCACGTCGCGGTGGACAAGTCCGCGGGCATGGGCATAGGCCAGCCCCGCGGCAGCTTGGCCGCCGATGGACACTGCCTGCTCAGGGGTCATCAGGACCCCGGCATCGAAGAGATCCTTGAGGGTTCCGCCGGCCAAGAGCTCGGTCACCAGATACGGGACCGAGTCATCTTCTCCCCAGTCGTACACCTGCAGGATGGCCGGGTGGTTCAGCGCGGCAACTGCTCGAGCCTCAGCCCGGAACCGCTTCAGGAAAGCCTCGTCTTGGGCCAGCGCCGGCTGCAGGATCTTGATCGCCACCTGACGCTCGAGGGTGCTGTCCTCGGCCCGGTAGACGATCGCAGAGGCTCCGGTGCCGAGCACCGCCTCGAGGCGGTACCGGCCTCCGAGGACGCGTCCGATGTTGTCCGAGGGCGAAGTCATGAGTGACCCCCAACCTAGTGAGCGCTCCCTCGGTTCCGGTGGACGCCTCAGCCAGCAGGGAGCTCGCCGGTGGCCAGAAGGTCAGCGAAGGACTCCGCTGCCACCATCGGTATGCCGAGGGTCTCTGCCTTCGTGATCTTCGATGCTCCCGGTGCCTCCCCGACGACGACGCACCAGGTCTTCTTCGACACTGAGCCCGTCGCCTTGCCCCCGGCGGCCTCGACGGCCGCCTGTGCCCCCTCGCGGGTGAAGCCCGGGACGGCACCAGTGACGACGACGATCCGCCCGGCCAGGGTGTCTCGATCATCGTCAGTCGACGAGACCGACGGCTCTTCGGTGGTGAGCCCAATCGTCACGAGTCGATCGAGGACAGCTTGATTTGCTGGATTGGCGAGGAAGGCGATCACCGACTCGGCGATGATCGGGCCGATCTGCTCGACCTCGGCCAGCACGTCGACCGAGGTGCCACGCAGCGCTGCAAGGCTCGTGATGCTGCGGGCCACCTGTCGGGCTCCGATGGGGCCCAGATGGCGGATCCCGAGGCCGACGAGGAGGCGGCTCAGCGGCTGCTCCTTCGAGGCCTCGATGGCTTCGAGGAGGTTGGTTGCCGAGAGCTCACCCATCCCCTCGAGCTCAGCGAGGCGCCCGGGATCAATCTCGTAGAGATCAGCCACGTCAGCCACCAGGCCGGCGGCAGTCAGTCGCTCGATGACCTTCTCGCCGAGGCCCTCGATGTCCATCGCCGACCGGCTGGCGAAGTGCGAAAGCCGCTGGTTGCGCTGGGCTGCACAGTCGAGGTTGACACAGTAGGTGTCGGACTCCCCCTCGAGCCGGACGAGCGCACCATCACAGGCCGGGCAGGTCAGCGGAAAGGTCCACGCCGCAGGCCGGCGAGCCCCTGCCTCCACAATCGGACCAACCACCTCAGGGATCACGTCACCGGCCTTGTGCACGATCACGGTGTCACCCGGCCGGACGTCCTTGCGTGCCACTTGATCCTGGTTGTGGAGGGTGGCAAAGGTGACGGTGGAGCCGCCGACGAAGACCGGCTCGAGCACGGCATAGGGGGTGGCCCGACCAGTGCGGCCGATCGACACCTCGATATCGAGCAGCATGGTCGTCCGCTCCTCCGGGGCCAGCTTGCGAGCAAGCGCCCAGCGAGGAGCCCGACTCGTCGCTCCTGCCACCTCGCGGAGTGCCAGGTCGTCGACCTTGAACACCACGCCATCGATCTCATAGGAGAGGTCGTGGCGGTGCTCCTCGAGCTCGTGGCTCCGGGCGATCACGGCATCGATGCCCGCGACGCAGCGTGCATCAGCCGAGACGGGAAGTCCGATCTCGGCCATCGCCGCGAGCACCGTGGTGTGCGAGTCCGACAACAGGTCGCTTCCCGCTGGCGCTCCCTCGATCAGACCGATTTGGTAGAGCAGAATCGCCAGGGGGCGTGTCGCGGTGACCGCCGGGTCCTTCTGTCGCAGCGATCCAGCCGCAGCGTTCCTCGGGTTCACGAAGGTCTTGGCTCCTGTCTCTTCGAGTCGGGCATTCATGTCGGCGAAGTCCTGGGTCGGGAGATAGACCTCTCCGCGTACCTCGAGCACGGCTGGCAGCGATCCAGCCACCGCGTCGAGCCGACCAGGGACGCTGGCGATCGTGGCCACATTGGCCGTGACATCCTCGCCGGTCACCCCATCGCCCCTCGTCGCCGCCTGGGTCAGCACCCCGTCGACATAGGTCAGCGACATCGCCACCCCGTCAACCTTCGGCTCCACCGAGAACGACAGATCAGCCACGTCGTCGCGCCCGAGCGCCCGAGCGAGGCGCTCTGACCAGGCGAGGATCTCGTCATCGTCGAACGCATTGTCGAGGCTGAGCATCCGCACGGCGTGGACCACCGGAGCGAAGAGCCCTGATGGAGCTGCGCCGACGGCCTGGCCGGGGCTCTGCTCATCGAGCAATTCAGGGTGCTCAGCCTCGATGCGGCGCAGTTCGGTGGCGAGCAGGTCGAAGTCGGCGTCCGGGATCTCCGGCGCATCATTGGCGTGGTATCGCTCATTGTGGTGGGCGACGAGCCGACGCAGCTCGGCCACACGCTCGCTGAGTTCGGTCGGCAGACGATCGAGGATCACGGGATCACCACTGCGCTTCCCCGGACTCGGCCGGGCTCCACCGAATCGTAGAAGGCCACCGTCTGGCCTGGCGCAACTGGATCGACGGGGTCGACCAGGTGCAGTGCCGCCTCGGCGAACGTCGCCAGCCGTGGCTCCCCATGGCTCCGCATCTGCACCAGGGTCGGCTCACCAGGGAGGAGCGGCAGCCCTGTCCAGGTCAGCGAACCCGGGTCAAAACGGACCTGGTCGACCAGCGCCTCGTCCGGCGCAGCCACCAGCACCCGATGCCCGACGGGATCGATCGCCACTGCCACTCGGTGTTGGCCGAGCGCATCGACTCCCAGTCCCTTGCGCTGCCCGACGGTCACCAGCTGAAGATGAGCGACTTCGCCGACCACATCGCCGCTCTCGCGCTCAACGAGCGCTCCCGGGGTGAGGTCCGTCCGCTCTGCCAAGAAGCCCCGTCGGCCGATAGAGGAGGAGATGAAGCAGGTGTCCTGGCTCTCGGCCTTGGCCGCGGTGCGCAGGCCGTGACTGACGGCGACGGCGCGCACCTCGGCCTTGGTGAGCTCTCCGATGGGGAGCATCACCCGATCGAGCTTGGCTGGCGTGAGCATCGAGAGCACATAGGACTGATCCTTTGCCGAGTCAACGCCCCGCCACAACTGTGCCCCGCTGTCGGCGACCACGATCCTGGCGTGGTGGCCGGTGGCCAAACGGTCGAACCCAAGCCGGTCCGCCGCCGCCAACAGCGCAGTGAACTTGAGGTGCCGATTGCACTCGATACAAGGGTTCGGTGTCCGGCCCGCCGCATGCTCAGCCACATAGGGGGCCACCACATGGGTCTCGAATTCCTCGGACATGTTGAAGACATGGTGGTCGATGCCGAGTTCGGCGGCGACCTGGCGGGCATCCTCCACGTCGCTGACCGAGCAGCAGCCCGCATCGCTCGGGCCACCCCAGAGTCGAAGGGTGACCCCGGTGACCTGATGGCCCTGCTCGAGCAGCAACGCAGCCGCTGACGAGGAGTCGACTCCTCCAGACATGGCCACCAGAACGTTCACGGCGCCAAGTCTGCCACCCGGCTCCCCCCTGCGATGCACCTCATCGAGCAAGCGACGAGAGCACCTCGGGCACGACCTCGGCCAGGCGATCCCACGCCGCTGAAGTGGTGGAGACTCCCATCGTCAGCCTCAGTGCCGAGCGAGCACGACGCTCGTCCATGCCCATGGCCAGGAGCACCTGGCTCGTCTCCGGCGCCCCTGAAGCGCACGCCGCTCCGGCCGAAGCAGCAATCCCTGCCCGATCGAGGAGCACCAACACCTCTTCGCTCCGCACCCCTGGCAGGGTGAGGTGGAGATGGCCAGCGAGTCGGTCGGCACCGTCTGAGGTGATCGCCACCCCCGGGGATGACGACAGGGCCTTGGCCAGCGCATCGCGTCGGTGGGCCAGTTCAGCGATCTGACCGAGCTGGCGTTCCCGGGCCACCTCCTCGAGTGCCACCGCCAGCCCGGTGGCGCCGGCAACATCCTGGGTTCCTGCACGCCGACCGCTCTCCTGCGACCCGCCCGGCACGATCGCCTCGAGATCGAGGTCCCTCGAGGCGACAAGGACTCCAACCCCTGGAGGCCCACCCACCTTGTGGCCGGCGATGGAGAGGAGGTCGACATCGGGCCAGAGCTCGGCGATCGAGGCAAAGGGAGCCGCCGCTACGGCATCACAATGCAGAAGAATGGAGCGATCTGCTCTGAGGGCCCGGGAGAGTTCGGCGATGGGCTCGATGACCCCGGTCTCGTTGTTGGCCGCCATGACCGAGACCAGTGCCCCATCGGGTACCAGCGCCAACGCCGCTTCAAGGTCGAACCGCCCTTGGGAATCCACCGGGAGCACGATGAGTTCGACGCCACGACGGGCGGCAGCGACCTCAGCGGCCCGGCGCACCGCCACGTGTTCGATCGCCGAGATACAGACAGCGCTTGGATTCCTCGGACCAAGGAGTCCGAGAGCGCACGACTCGGTTCCACCGCCGGTCAGTACAACGTCAGCGGCATCAGCACCGAGCTCATCGGCAATCCTGCGGCGCGCTCCATCGAGCACCATGGCAGCCGAGCGTGCCGCACGATGGGCACCCGAAGGATTCGGTGGCCCACCGTTGAGCGCGGCCACCATGGCGGCCGCCACGGCGGGCCGCAGCGGCGCACCCGCAGCGTGGTCTGCGAAGACCGACGCTGCCTCGTCAGGCAACGAAGATCGTCTTCTGGTTGCAGAACTCGTACATCCCGACATCGGCCAGCTCCCGGCCATAGCCCGAGCGCTTGGTGCCGCCGAAGGGGAGCTCGGGGGTCGAGGCCACGATGGCGTTCACGAAGACCATCCCCGCATCGAGGCCCTCGATGGCCTGGCGTTGCTCAGCCTCGTCCTCGGCCCAGATGCTCGAGCCGAGCCCCCATGGGGTGTCATTGCCGACGGCGATCGCCTCGGCAAGGTCGGCGACGACCTCGACCACGGCAACGGGCCCAAAGATCTCCTCGACTCCCGCCCGCATCTGCGTGGTCACGCCGGTCAGGACGGTGGGGCGATAGAAGAAGCCCGGTCCGTCGATACCTGACCCACCGGCGGTGGCCACCGCCCCCTTGGCCAGAGCGTCGGCCACCTGCTCGGAGACTTCGTCCTTCTGCGCCGCCGAGACCAGCGGTCCGACCACGGTGGCGGGGTCCATGGGATCGCCGACCGTGACGGCCTCCATGGCTGCCGAGAACTTTTCGATGAATTCCTCGGCTCGGTCAGCAACCACGATGAAGCGCTTTGCCGCGATGCACGACTGGCCGTTGTTCTGCACCCGACCGGTGATGGCCAGCGGGACCGTGCGGTCGAGGTCCGCCGACGAAGCGATGATGAAGGGATCTGAGCCACCAAGCTCGAGGACACACTTCTTGAGTACCGATCCGGCTGCTGCAGCCACCGAGCGGCCGGCCGCCTCGGAGCCCGTCAGGGTCACGGCGGCGATCCGAGGATCGGCGATCACCTCGGCCACACGAGATCCGGGGACAAAGAGGTTCACGAAGCAGCCCTCCGGGAACCCCGCCCGCCGGAACAGGCCTTCGAGCAGCAGGGCGGACTCAGGCACGTTCGAGGCGTGCTTGAGCAACCCGACGTTGCCGGCCATCAGTGCCGGTGCGGCGAAACGGATGACCTGCCAGAGCGGAAAGTTCCAAGGCATCACGGCCAGAACGGGTCCGATGGGGTCGTAGCGGACTTCGGAGCGGCTCGCCGACGATGAGATCTGACGCGGTGCCAGCATGGCGGGCGCGTGCTCGGCGTAGTACCGCATGGTCATGGCGCACTTGGCCACCTCGCCCTTGGCGGCAGCGAAGGTCTTGCCCATCTCCCGGCTGAGGACCTCGGCGATGACGGGCACCTCACCCTCGAGAAGCTCGGCCGCAGACACCATGAGTCGCGCTCGATCCACCATGCTCGTGGCCCGCCAGAGCGGAGCACGCTCGGCGGCCAGTGCGATCAGCGCGTTGACCTCGGCAGGGGTGTGGTCCTCGTAGCTCGATACGACCTCGCCGGTCGCTGGATTGACGCTGATGTAGGGCATGGCTCCATCTTGCCAGCCGCGCCTCGGCCTATCTCGCGTCGAGCCCCAGATGGGCCACGATCGCCCGTCGCAAGACCTTGCCCGTGGGGCCGACGGGCAAGTCCGAGGTGAGGTACACGTCCTTGGGAAGCTTGAAGGGGGCAAGCACGCCTCGAGCAGCGAGGCGAATCGATTCGGGGGTCAGCTCGGCGCTTCCCACCACCGCAGCGCAGACCCGCTGTCCCCAGTCAGGATCGTCCAAACCGAAGACGCACGCTTCTTCAACGCCGTCGAGTTCGACCAGAGCCGCCTCGATCTCCGCCGGGTACACGTTGACTCCTCCAGTGATGATCAGGTCGGTCCGTCGGCCCGTCAGCGTCAAATAGCCCTCGGCATCGAGGGATCCGATGTCCCCCACCGTGAAGGCTGATCCTCGCCAGGCCTCCGCCGTCGCCTCGGGGTTGGAGAAGTACTCGAAACGGGCGTGATCGGGGACCTCGCACCAGATCGTGCCGACCTCGTCCTCGCCGTCGATCGGATCGATCCACAGCCGCCGGCCGGGCCGAGCTCGCCCAACCGTCCCTGGCCGCTCCAACCACTCGGTGGTCGAGCAGGTCGTGAACTGCCCCTCGGTCGCCCCGTAGAACTCCCAGAGGACGTCGTCAGCCACTCGATCAATCGCCGCACGCTTGAGTGCCGGTGGGCACGCGGCCCCTGCGTGGGCCAGCAGACGCAGCGAGTCAAAGCGCTCGTGGCGACCGAGCCCATCGAGCGCCAGAAGCCGGTGGAGGTGGGTGGGGACGAGGAAGGTGGTGGTGGGGCGAACACGGCGGATGGTCTCGAGCGCGGTGACGGCGTCGAATCGAGTCAGGATCGCCAACGATCCTCCATTGAGCAAGGTCCCGGCCGAGAACCGGATGGCCACCGTGTGGTACATCGGGGAGCAGACCATGTGGGTGTCCGTGGCCGAATGCCCCCACACCGCCACCTCCTCGTCAAAGGCAGCCTTGGCGTCGACCTCGGTCAGCACTCCGCTCGTCACCCCCTTGGCTCGACCAGTGGTACCTGACGTGTAATGCATGGGTCGGGTGAGCGGCCACGGCGCCAACTCCGCGGCTTGCCCATCGAACAGTGCAGCCAGCGACGACTCGTCGAGGATCGTGGCGGTCGGCTGGGCGTCGTCAAGCAGGACCTGACGTTCGGCGTCGAGGAGTCCGGCATTGAGCAGTACCGGGATGATGCCGACCCGGGCGGCACCGAGCACTGCGCAGAGCAGATTGGCTGACGATCCCATCGAGAACGCCACTCGCTCGCCCGGTTCAATTCCGGCAGCCAGCAAGGTTCCTGCCGCTGACGCCATCTTCGGCTCGGCCTCCGCTGCGGTCAGCAACTCGACAGGAGCGAGGGAGGACATGGTCGACGACGCTACCAGCGAGCTCCCGTTCTTCTTCGTGAGCCGCTGGGAGCCACTCGTTCCGCTTGCGACATCGAGATGAGATGATCTGTCCCCATGGACGACCAGACCGCCGCTGCGATCGACGCAGCCCGACACCGGCTCTCCGACGCACATCGCGTCCTCGTCCTTACCGGCGCTGGCATCTCGACCGACTCCGGCATCCCGGACTTCCGGGGACCCGAGGGGATCTGGACCAAGGACCCGAGTGCCGAGATGATGTCGACCTTCGACGTCTGGTGCTCTGACGCCCAAGTGCGCCGCCGAGCCTGGCGCAGTCGCCTCGATTCACCAATCTGGTCCGCCCAGCCCAATGACGGGCATCGCTGCCTGGTCGATCTCGAGCGCAGCGGCCGTCTCCTGCTGCTCGTGACCCAGAACATTGATCGTCTCCACCACGCCGCAGGCGCTGATGCGAGCACGACCATCGAGATCCACGGGAACACGCAGGAGTCAGTGTGTCTTTCCTGCGGGCACCGTCAGCCCATCGAGGCCGTCCTCGAACGGGTACGCCAAGGCGAAGAGGATCCTTGTTGCGTTGAAGTGGTCGACGGCCTCATCTGTGCTGGGATCCTCAAGTCAGCAACGATCAGTTTCGGTCAGTCACTCGTCGCCGAAGACCTCGCGCTCGCCGAGGCAGCGGCGGTCAGCTGCGACCTGCTGCTCGCGGTGGGATCCACCCTCGCCGTCTTCCCCGTCGCCAACCTCGTGCCGCTGGCAAAGGCTGCGGGCGCCTCCGTGGTGATCATCAACGGCGAGAAGACTGCCATGGACGCGCACGCCGACGTGGTCATTCACGCCGATATCACCAACGCATTACGCCTACTGCTCGACGGCTTGGTTCCTTTGACCTAAGCGTTCTTCTTGGTGCGCCTCGGGCGCAGGGCGAACCACCAGATGCTGGCCATCGTGGCGGCCACGCCGACCACACCGGCCACCGGCTTGGCCACGGACTTGCTGCTGTTCTTGTTTCCCACAGAACGAATCTACCCCTGGTCGGCGTCCTAGGGGTGACGCGATCATCGATTGGCTGAGGAGCACCGAAGGCCCCACGACTGATGAGCGCTGTTCGCCTCACAGCCACGACACCACGCAGGCCGGTCCGACGCTCGCACCATCGATGTGCTCCCTGGCTTCTCGACACCGAGCGAACCTGGACCTGCGACATCGTGGCGATGGAGCTGTTGATGGGCGAATGGAACGATGAGCGAACCAATGTTCCAGCGTTCTCGCATCACCATTGCGAGACAGGTGTCGCCTCTGCGCCCAAGGGGGGATCGGCGTGCGATCGCTGGAGGGCTTGGCACGAATGTGCCCACCCGCATGCTTGTCATCTCTTGGCGTTCAGAGTCCATCGGTGGCGTCAACAGCGATCGCTGCTCGTCACCGAGGTGACTGGCCGGCACGTAGCCGAGGATGCCTGGTCGCCATGCTGTCTCGGAAGACCCGGACTTGGTGACCTTCGGCCCTATCCACGGGGACGGCCAATCAAGAGACTGGTCAAGAGCCAAGACGCCCCAAGGAGGGGATATGACCGCAGCACTAGCAGTCGTTGTGGCGGCACTGGTCAACATCACCGGACCAGGCCACTACATCCACTGGGGATTCATCCAGATCTCCGTGGGCAACATCATCGTCATCAGCCTGATGGTGGTGACGTTCCTCGCGGCAATCCTCATCCCCTATCACCGGAAGGGAGGTCGCTCATGACCGCCGTCGACCACACACCTGCCGAGACCGGCGAGGGTCTTGCCGAGGACGCAGACCAGTGGACCGCCAAGATCCGCCGATTCTTGATGTCCAACTTGCCTCCGGGTCGCCTCATCCCTGACCGGCAGCCGAGCTACATGGCCTCATGGATCTACATCTTCGGCGCCCTCACCATCGGAGCGCTGGCAATGGTCATCATCTCCGGTGGGCTGCTCTCGGTCGAAGGGCCGACCTGGTGGCATGACTCGTCGGTCGGCCTCTTTGTCAATTCGCTCCACCTCTGGAGCGTCGAGCTCTTCTTCTTCTTCATGGTCGTGCACCTGTGGGGCAAGTTCTTCATGGCAGCGTGGCGAGGTAACCGCGCACTGACCTGGATGACCGGTGTCATCACCTTCATGGCCTCGATCGGTGCCGGCCTCACGGGCTACCTGTCCCAGACCAACTTCGACTCGCAGTGGATCTCGACCCAAGCCAAGGACGGTCTCAACGGCGTCGGCGTGGGCTCGTTCTTCAACGTGCTCAATTTCGGCCAGATGCTGATGTGGCACATCATGATCCTCCCGCTCGCCGTGGTCGCCATCTCGGTGCTGCACGTCTTGTTGGTGCGAACCCGGGGCATCGTCCCGCCGATCGAGCTCGAACCGGCCAACTCGGCCACCGCGACGACAGGAGGTGAGGCCTGATGGCTCGCACCAAGAAGTTCAACCCGGACCGTGACGTCAATGTCTGGGTTGGCCCATACCGGCCCTACGACCTCGCCAAGGAGATCATCGTCACCTTCCTGGCGGTCGCGGTGATCGCCGTGGTGCTCGCTGCAGTGTTCGGCTCACCCGACGAGAAGTCGGTGACGCTCAAGTCCTGGTCGACCGCTGACCAGGTCGACTTTGCCACCACCGCCATCACCGAGCTCGACGGCTCAAGTGCCACAGCGCAGTACGGCCCCCCCTACAACAACGTGGCCGACGTCAGCCAGAAGGTCGGACCGATCTCGGTCGAGTCCGCACTCGGAGTCCATATCCCGGTGAACCCGGCCCAGGACTTCGTCCTCGGTCCGCTTTCCACCGTCACCGGTCATCCGGACCTGACCGCGGCCCTCACTCAATTCAAGGCGGCGACACCGACCCAGCAGGGCAAGTGGACGGCCGCCTATGAGACCGCCGTGACGAAGGCCACCGTGACGAAGGGCAAGCTCGTCGTGCCCCACGGTGCCTATGGGCCGGTCGGCACGATCATCGGCAATCTCACACAACTCGCAGCCTCAGGCGGTCTTGACGCCGCCCTGCTCAACCATGCCGGCTTCTTCAGCACCGACTACACCAAGTCGCTGCTGTTCGTGGCCGACGGGGGCTACTTCTCCTCCCTCGGAGATGCCCACCACCTCTCCGGCGAGCAGTGGGGGATGATGAACGAGACGGGCAGCTTCCCAGGCCAACCGTGGCTGTGGCTCTATAGCGTCTGGTATCAGGTCCCACCGTTCAACGGGAACAATGTCTTCGCTGCCAACGCCGACGCCTATGTGTGGGTCCTCATGATGATCCTGAGCGCCGGATTCCTCTTGGTCCCCTTCATCCCCGGGGTCCGTTCGATCCCCCGCTGGAGCCGGGTCTACAAGATCATCTGGCGGGACTACTACCGGTCGAAGTAGCGAGTCGACCGTGGCGGGCGGTCACCGATCTGCGGTGATCGCCCCCACTAAGGCGGTGAAGGGTCGGAGATCACCGGACTCTTCCGGATGCCATTGGACGCTGAGCAAGAAGTTCGACTCTGGGCGCTCCACGGCCTCGACTACCTGAGGGACTCCCTCGGCCTCGACTGACCAGGCGGAGACCACCAGGCCTTCGCCGAGGCGGTCGATCGCCTGGTGGTGCGAGCACGAGACCCTCGAGAGCTCGCCGAAGACCTCGGCGGTCATCGTCCCCGGCACACAGGCCACCTCCCGCTCGACAAAGGTGCCAGCGGCGATCTGGTGATCAGCGTGGCCAACGAGGTCGGGGACATGCTGGAGCAGGGTGCCGCCGAGGGCCACGTTGAGCACCTGATGCCCTCGGCAGATGGCCAGGAGCGGCAGGTCGCGCTCGAGGGCTCCTCTCACCAGAGCGAGATCGGAGGCGTCGCGGACCGTGTCGGATCGACCAGTGCTCGGGTGGCGGTGCTCTCCATAGCGAGCAGGGTCAATATCGAGGCCACCGATCACCACCAGGCCGTCGATCACGTCGAGCAGCTCTGCCATGCCAGCGACAGGCTGCTCGGCAACCTGGGGGATCAGGATCGCTCGGGCTCCCGCTCTGGCGACCAAGCCGTGGTAGGCGTCCTGGATCAGCGCCACCGGCACGTCGCTGAACGAACCCCAGCTCGCTCGCTCGGCATAGGTCGTCAGTCCGATGATCGGCATGCGTGCCATGGTGGCCTTCCGGGTCGCGGGTCTGCTCTCGCAGGTTAGCGAGCCTTCTGTGGACGATCCTCTGGCGGAGGGCCATAGTGGGGCATGGATCTCACGCAGCTCACCCACGACATCGCCAGCGGTCGGATCGACACGGTGGTGGTGGCCTTCCCTGACCTGCAAGGCCGACCCGTCGGCAAGCGCATGACGGGTCCCTTCTTTCTCGACCACGTGGTGGACCACGGCATGGAGGCCTGCGACTACCTGCTCGGGGTCGATATCGACATGGACCCCCAGCCGGGCTACACCTTCGCCAACTGGGACCTCGGCTACGGCGACGTCGTCTGCCACCTCGACCTATCCACCCTGATGGAGCTGCCGTGGATGCCCGGAACGGCCATGGTGCTCTGTGACCTCACCGACAGCGCGGGCACCCCGGTCGAGGTCTCGCCTCGTCAGATGTTGCGTCGCCAGATCGAGCGCGCCGCCGATCGCGGCCTTGTGATCCGATGTGCCACCGAGCTCGAGTTCTACCTCTTCGAGCAGTCCTATGCCGAGGCTGCGGCCGACGGGTGGCGCCACCTGACCCCGCACTCCTCGACCATCGAGGACTACCAGATCCTCCAGACGTCCCGGGATGAGTACATCCTTCGCCGCATCCGTAACGAGATGATCGCTGCCGGCCTGCCCGTCGAGGGATCCAAGGGCGAGGCTGGAAGAGGACAGCACGAGGTCAACCTCGTCTACGACACCCCGTTGCTCACCGCAGATCGTCACCTCGTCTTCAAAAATGGCATCAAGGAGATTGCCGCCCAGGAGGGCCGAGCGGCCACCTTCATGGCCAAGTGGACCATGGCCGAGGCCGGATCGTCCTGTCACATCCACACCAGTCTTTGGAGCACCGAGGACGATCGTCCGCTCATGGCCGATGCCACACACCCGACCGGGCTCTCTGAGATCGGTCGGCAGTTCCTCGCCGGCCAGATCCACGCGGCCAAGCAACTGGCTTGGTGCGCTGCTCCCTACCTCAACTCATATCGTCGCTACGTCCCCGACTCCTGGGCACCGACGGCCGTGGCGTGGGGAGAGGACAACCGGACCTGTGGGTTTCGCATCGTCGGCCACGGTGCTGGCCGACGGGTCGAGAGCCGAGTCCCCGGAGCTGACGTGAACCCCTACATCGCGCTCGCTTCGGCCATCGCGGCTGGCCTCTATGGCATCGACCACGACCTCGAGCTCCCCGACGCCTATCAGGGGAATGCCTATATGGCGACCGACGTCGAACGCCTTCCCTCGACGCTGGCCGACGCACTCATCGCGCTCGAGGGCTCCGAAGTCGCCAGCGAGGCCTTCGGCCCCGACGTCCACCATCACCTGGTCAACACCGCTCGTAGAGAGTGGGCGCTGGCCAACCACGTCGTGACGGACTGGGAACTGGCCCGGAACTTCGAGCGGATCTGATCTGCACGGGCACGCGACGACGCCCCGCCACTGACCGCATCGGGTCGGGTGGCGGGGCGTCGTCGTGATTCCCGAGGGATCGAGGTGCCTACTTGGCGGCCTCGATCTCAAGGTGCAGGGTGATCTTGTTCGAGACCACGAGGCCACCGTTCTCGAGGACGCCATCGAAGCTGACGTTGAAGTCTCGACGGTCGATCTCGACGCTGGCCTCGAAGGCGGCGATGGTGAGGCCCTCAACCATGTGCGGGCCGGTGCCGAGGTACTCGAGGTCGAAGGTGACCTGCTTGGTGATTCCGCGGATGGTCAGGTCTCCCGTGAGGTCGAAGTGATCTTCCTTGGCCGCAGGGGTCACTGAGGTCGACACGAAGGTCAGGGTCGGGTGGTTCTCGAGGTCGAGGAAGTCCGGCGTCTTGAGATGACCGTCACGCTGTTCATTGTTGGTCGTGATCGATCCGGCCTGGATGGTGGCGGTCACCGAAGAGGTCTCTGGCGTGTCGCCGATGACGACGGCGCCCTCGAAGTCGGTGAAGTGGCCACGGACCTTCGACGCGACGAGGTGGCGGCAAACAAAGCCGACCTGCGAGTGACTGGCATCGACGTTGTAGGTGCCAGGGGCGGGCAATTGGCTCATCTGGGGTTCTCCTTGATTGGGTTATTTTGACCTCACCCATAGTATCTGTTTTGTCAGATACTTGTCAAACAGTATTTTTACATCTAGGTTTCTGGTACCCTTCCCGAAATGATCATCACCGAACCTGCCAGCGCGAAGGATGCCGTTGCGGCGCTGTGCCCCTCGGTGGCGAAGGACGAGCGGATCATGCTCGTCGGCCTCCTGGCAGAGACGGCCGCCCGGCTTCAGCGCACCCTCGGCGGTTGGCTCGAGTCGGAGTGCGGCCTCCCACTCGCCTGGTACGAGGTCTTGGTCCGCATCGTGCGATCCCCCGAGGGCCGCCTGACCATGTCCGAGGTCGCCGACAAGACGGTCTACACCTCAGGCGGAACCACCCGGCTGGTCGACCGCATCGAGGAGGCCGGCCTGCTCCAGCGCGCCAAGTGCCCGAGCGACCGGCGGAGCGTGTACGTCGAGATCACCGAGGCAGGGGCGGCTGCACTCGCTGCGGCCACCGAGGTCCACCTCTCGCACATCGATGCTGAGGTGATGGTCCACCTCGACGATGCTGAGCGCGCCACGCTGATCGACCTGCTCACCCGCATCAACGAGGGTCCTGCGAGCTGCACCGCCTGAGCAAGCGGCCTCGTCCGCAGCTCCAAACGGGCTCGAAACTGCCCTGATCAACCGCTGAGCACGAGCGGCTTCGCTCAGGCGACGAAGCCTAGGTATCAAAGATAGAGGGGTTGAGGATCTGGCGGCCCCACAGCTGGTCGGCCTCTGCCCTGGTGAGGCGAGCCTCGGCTGCGGCATCCTCCCACTCAGCGTTGATGACGTGAAGGTGGTGATCGATGATCTCCCTCGCCTCCCCCTCCGAGAGCAGGTACTCGGATGCTGCCGCCACACAAGTGGACAGACGGCTGAGTCGCATCAGCGGGTTCGTCGGGTTCCCGAGATCGCGTCCGATCGCCATCGCTTGGACCACCTCGCCACCGGAAGGCATCTGCGGACAAATGTCATAGGCCGGCGTGAGCGCCAGGGTCTCGCCATCCCAGAAGGCGGCGTGGTTGCGCGCGTGGTCATCGGTGTTCCCCACGCAGACGTTGAAGGCGATCCGTCCAAACATCTCCCGGAGAGCCTCCGGGGCGTCGGCAAAGCGCTCACGGATGATGTCGGCGAGGTCTGGATAGGTCGCATAGCGCCCCATCATCTCGTCAAGGCCCAGCATCGTCAGCGCCGAGACCATCATCGTGCGCTCACCTGGCACGTCCGTCCGATCGAATCGCTCCACCAGCAACACCTCTCTGCCCAGCGAGCTCACGACCTCGGTCGATGCTGCATCGAGGCCAACCCGGCGCGCCAACGCCATGGCAACCCCTTCGGCATTGACCACCGGGTAGTGGTCGGTGCTCGAGGAGAACTTGGCGATGAGCTGGCGCTTCCCATCGGCGAGGATCGCCTTCGGCCTCGCACCGCCGATGCTTGAGCCCTGGAACAGCGCCTCGTCGAGCTCCGCAAAGAAGGGTTCACCGGCTTCAAGATGCTCCGCTGCATCGATCAGCTCGTCGAGCGATCCTCCCCCCGAGCGCGGCACGTAGCGATCAGGGCTCGCTTGGAAGTCAAGGGCGCCGATCCGATCAGATCCGGACTCGAGGAGATAGGACACGGCATCGAGCTCCTTGGCCCGAGGTGGTGCGTGGCGGTGCTCGATGACCCGACGACCCCAGGCGTCAGGACTCCCATCGTCAATGCAGCCTGCGACGCGAAGACCGGCGAGCGGAGGGATCTCGCCGGCGCGCAACGGCAACTCGGGGAGGTAGAGGGAAACCGCGTCCGGCCTGCTGCGGTAGCTCGCACCGTAGGTGAACGACGTGATGCCCCCCTCAGTGGTGAGCACACCGGCCACCACCGGCTCCGTCGCACCGGGGAGCCACACCCAGACGAAGACGGCCTGCGCTGGATCAGAATGCATCACTGACGACCGTTCTGCGAGCCCGGACTCGAGAGGGGATGAGCGCGAGCCTGTGCTCCGACTGAGCAAGGGCCCAACCCAGCTCGCGACGATCTGGCGTGAAGAGCGGAACCCCGAGCAGGGTGGCCACCTCGAAGACCGAGCCGATCGCCACCGAGAGGTCACCTCGCTCGATCTTGCGGAGGGTGACGACCGAGATCCCGGCCCGCTCGGCCAAGTTCGCAGACGTCCAGCGCCGTTCCCGCCGCGCCGCGGCGATCTGGTTCCCAAGGACCTTGGCCGCATCTCGGCTCTGAGGGTGATAGGTGTGCGGCTTGCGCATGCGTCCTCCCAATGAGCGATAGTAAAAAATGATTTAATACTCTAAATGATAGTTTACTAACGATCCCTGTCAACCTGCACCTGGCGTGACGTCCGATCGAAGCCGAACCCACGGGCAAGTCCCCCGCCACCGCCACATCCCGGACGCGGGCCCAGGTGCGGAACTCCGATGGGGGAACCTGGTATCTCGAGGGAGCTGCGGCGGCGGGCGGCCTCACCGGGAGTCGACGACATCCAGCGGGGCTCACTCGGCCGATCGATCCCCTCACACCGTCATCAGTGATCGACCTCGTCGGGCTGCGCCCTCGGTTGGCCGAAGGCAAACGGGAGCTGACATCTGCACCGCCTGTCGTCGGCTTCGGCCTTCGCCGGTTCACATCTTGACATTATGATGCGGAGATGGCAAAGACGAGGACGACGCTCACCCTCGATGAGGAGACCTTGCGAGCGGTGAAGATCCGAGCTGCCCGTACCGGAAGGGGGGAGAGCGAGGTCATGGAGGAGGCGATCGTTCAGGCCCTCGGCATCGGCTTCCTCAAGCGCCAGTGGGCGATCACCGGCCACCTCACCGAGGAACAAGCGATGTCGATCGCCCTCGAGGCCCAGCGTGAGGTGCGCGCACAGAAGCGGTCGCAGGGTTGAGGGTCGTCCTTGACACCAACGTGATCGTCTCCGGCCTCCTGACCCCCCAGGGAGCACCGGGCCAGCTCCTCCGGCTCCACGCCGAAGGTGCATTCGAGATGGTCCTCTCTCCGTTGCTGCTCGAGGAGCTCTCCGGCGTCCTCGAGCGTCCGCACGTCATGCTCCTTCACGAGCGAGACCTGATCCTCGGTCATCTCCGGAGCGAGGCGACGATCGTCGTCGACCAGGCCGCACGCCACCCTTCGCTCCCTACGGACCCCGACGACGTCTACCTGCTCGATCTGGCCGTCAACAGCGCCGCGATCCTCGTCTCCAGCGATCGGGCCCTTCAACGGTTGGCTGCAACGGCCCTCGTCCTCTCGCCGCGAGCGCTGCTCGAGGCCCTCTCCCCCGATCCGGAGAACTTCGAGGACGCTCCCGAGTCCATGGCCGGGCTTGGTCACGTGCCGATCGTCGTGGATCGAGCCCGTCAGACCACCCTGCGCGAGGTGGCGGGCTAGGACTTCGACAGCCAGGCGGTGGCCGAGGGACGGCCGTCGAGCTCGAGCTCATGGCCCTCTCCGGCTCCGGCGCCCCGGCTGACCGACTCGGCGAGGACCTCGGCCGAGATCAACGAGAGGTCGTCGTCGCTCAGCTCGTCGAGGTTGGCCAGCGTCAGGGTGATCCGGTCGGCGAGCTCGAGGCCCGTGGACTTGCGGAGCTCCTGGATCTGGCGGATCACGTCGCGCACGACACCTCGGCGGATCAGATCCTCGTCGAGGGCGAGGTCGAGGGCGACCACCTCGCCTCCCTCGCGCGAGACGGCGAAGCCCTCGTGGCCCTTGACGCGCAGCTCAAGCTCGTCGGCACCAAGCTCCACGGGGCCGTCGGGCAGCACCACAGTGACCGTCCGGCCCGCCTCGAGCTCACGCGCCGCCTCGGCCCCGTCGAGCTTGGCCAAGGCGGGCTTGAGGTGCTTGACCGATTCGCCCAGCCGAGGGCCGACCAGCTTGAAGTTGGGCACGAGCTCGAAGCGCAGGACCTGGGAGAGGTCGCCCGCGTCATCGAGACAGTCGACGTTGAGCTCATCCTCCACCACGCCGGCCGGCGGGGCGGGCGAACCGGGGGGCAGGAACACGAGCGCCCGGGCCAGCGGCTGGCGGACCTTGACGCCGGCCTCGGCACGCGCCGCCCGGCCGAGCGAGGTGAGCCGCCGGGCCACGGCCATGGATGCCTCGAGGTCGGCATCCACCAGCGAGGCGTCCGCGGTCGGCCAGTCGGCCAGGTGGACCGAGTCGTCGTCGCCGGCCCCGGTCAGGCCACGCCACATCGAGTCGGCGAGGAACGGGCAGAACGGGGCCAGCATGGTGGCGATCGTGACGAGGACCTCGTGGAGCGTGGCCTGGGCGGCCAGCGAGTCCGACGCCGGAGCGGAGGGGTCCGTCCTCCAGAAGCGGCGGCGCGATCGGCGCACGTACCAGTTCGACAGGTCGTCGATGAGCTCGGCGATCGGCGTGGCCGCGCTCAGCGGCTCGTAGTCCTCGAGCTGCGCGGTGACCGTGGCCAGCGTGGCATGGGTGCGTGACGCGATCCAGCGGTCGAGGTCCCCTCGGTCGGCCGGAGCTGGGATCTCCGGGTCTGACGGGTCGAATCCATTGAGCGAGGCATAGGTGGTGAAGAAGCTGTAGGTGTTCCACAGCGTGCCGAGCACGTCGCTCATGGCCGACTGGATCGAGGGCAGTGCCACGCGGGTGGGAGTCCACGGGGAGCCCTGGGCGTACATCCACCAGCGCAGCGCGTCAGCCCCGAGCGTGTCGAGGATCTCGTAGGGGTCGATGATGTTGCCCTGCGACTTGCTCATCTTGCGACCGTCGGCGTCGACGATGTGGCCAAGGCACATGACGTGCTTGTACGGGGCGGCGTCGAAGATCAGGGTGTTCACTGCCAGGAGCGAATAGAACCAGCCGCGAGTCTGGTCAATTGCCTCGGTGATGAAGTCGGCCGGGAAGCTGAGCGCCTCGGCCGAGCCCGCCACGTGCGGGTAGCCCACCTGGGCCGCCGGCATGGCGCCCGAGTCAAACCAGGCGTCGATCACCGGCTCGACGCGGTGGGCCAGCGAGCCGTCGGCGCACTCGGGGCAGGCGAAGGTGACCTCGTCGATGGCCGGGCGGTGGGGGTCAATGTCGTCGACGTCACGGCCGCACAGCTCGCTGAGTTCGTGGCGCGACCCGATACAGGTCAGATGGTTTGCCTCGCAGCGCCAGACCGGCAGAGGCGTCCCCCAATAGCGGTCACGCGACAGGGCCCAGTCGACGTTGTTCTCCAGCCACTCGCCGAAGCGGCCGTCGCGGATGTGCCCCGGGTGCCAGTCGATCCCCTGGTTCTCCTCGATCATCCGGGGGGCGACCTGCGAGGTGGCGATGTACCACGAGGGCTTGCCCCAGTAGATGAGCACGGTCTTGCAGCGCCAGCAGTGCGGCAGGGCGTGGGTGTAGTCCATGCGCTTGAGCAGGGCACCCTTGGCCTCGAGGGCGTCGTTGATCTCCGTGTTGCACTCGCGCACCGACCGGCCAGCCAGCCAGGCCACGTCATCGGTGAACTTGCCATCAGGTCCGACCGGATTGAGCGTGACGAGCCCGTGCTCGCGGCCCACCTGGCGGTCGATCTCGCCGAAGGCGGGAGCGAGGTGCACGAGGCCGGTGCCGTCCTCGGTGGTGACGAAGTCGGCGCCAACGACGACGTTGGCCTTCGCCCCGGCAGGCAGCTCGACGTCATCGAAGGGTCGGACATAGGCCATCCCGACCAGCGCGCTGCCCGGGATCCGGTGGGTGATGACGGCGTCCTCCCCCATCACCGACTCGACGAGGTCCTCGGCCATGATCGAGCCGTCGACGACGCAGTAGGTCAGCGCCGGGTTGGCAGCCACCCCGGTGTTCGACAGCAGCGTCCAGGGCGTCGTCGTCCAGACGGCGAGCGACGTGGCGTCCCCGACGATGGCCGGATCCGGATCGACCAAGGCGAAGCGCACGAAGGCCGACTCGTCGAGCTCGTCCTCGTAGACGCCGGGCTGGGCCAGCTCGTGGCTCGACAGTGCGGTGCCACAGCGCGGGCAGTAGGGGATGACCTTGAGGTCCTCGTAGAGCAGGCCCCGATCGAAGATCTGCTTGAGCTGCCACCAGACGCTCTCGACGTACTCGGGGGCGAAGGTCCAGTAGGCGGCGTCGAGGTCCGTCCAGTACCCAATGCGCTGAGTGAGAGTCCGCCAGTCGTCGACGTAGCCGAGCACGGACTCCTTACAGAGCCGGGTGAACTCGGCGATGCCGACCTCGTCCTCGATCTGCTTCTTGCCCGAGATCCCGAGCCGCTTCTCCACCTCGACCTCGACGGGGAGGCCGTGGGTGTCCCATCCGGCGCGGCGCTCGACGAGATGGCCGCGCATGGTCTGGAAGCGACAGAAGAGGTCCTTATAGGCCCGAGCCCAGACGTGGTGGAGGCCGGGCTTGCCGTTGGCGGTGGGTGGTCCCTCGTAGAAGATCCACGGGGTGGCGTCGGCGCGGTTGGCCACCGAGCGCTCGAAGACCTGGTGCTCGGACCAGCGGGCTTGCTCGTCTGCCTCGATGGCGACGAAGTCGATCTTCGGGCTGACAGGGCGGAACAACGCAGACTCCTTGGACGGGGTGACCCTCGATCCTACCGACACGCGACCGTGCCCTCCCGCGATTGCCCTAGCCTTCCCAGCCGTGGCGCTCCTCCGCATCGACCCGGCCGACTTCTCGAGCGCCGGCGTCCAGTCGATCGTGCTCGCCGCCAAGGACGAGCTCGATCGTCGCTACGGTCCAGCCACCGACCCAACCTCGCTGGCGGCGCAGGACTTCACCCCACCGCACGGCGAGTTCCTCGTGGCCCGAGTCGACGACCACCTCGCCGGCGGCGTGGGCCTGCGGACGGTCGCCCCGGACATCGCCGAGATCAAGCGGCTCTGGGTCCGACCCGACCTGCGACGCTCCGGCATCGGCGCCGCCCTCATGACTCGTGCCGTCGCCGACGCACGTGCCCTCAGCGCCCGACTCGTGATGCTCGAGACCGGCCCCCTCCAGCCCGAGGCGGTCGCCCTCTATGTCAGCCAGGGGTGGCGACGGGTCGACCGCCTGCCGGTGGGCGAGCACGGCCATCCCGAGAGCATCCGCTTCACCCTCGAGCTCGACCCGACCACCTGAGGGCACGCAGGCCCCGCACGCGCTGGCCGCCATAGACCCAGGACCACCGTGTTCCTGAGCGATCCGTCGGGGCGGCGACCCCAGGGCACCCTGAGAGCTCAGGCGACCTATGCACGTACGTCCACAGGTCTAGGATGCGTACGATCGTCCACACATAGTTGTTGTGAGTGAACGCTCACAGAACGTGACTCTGGCCACCCACACGGAAGGATGCTCCATGAAGATCACCTCGATGCGGGATCTCTCGGCCACGGTCCGCGGTCGACGGCAGGACCTCGGCCTGAGCCAGGCGGAGCTGGCCTCCATGGCGCAGGTGTCTCGGGAGTGGGTCAGCGGCGTCGAGTCCGGGAAGGCCACCGTCGAGGTCGGCCTCGTCATCCGCCTCCTCGACGCTCTCGGGCTGGTGCTCGACTTGGTGACGGACGATCCGGCAACGGACGAGCCACGGGTCGATCTCGACGCCCTGCTCGGTGCGCTGCGAGACCGCTGATGGACACCCTGGCCGTGGTCATGGATCGGACCATCATCGGGACCGTCGTTCGTCTCAGCGGCGGGAGGCTTCGATTCGACTACTCCAACGACTACCGCAACGACGCTGGAGCGACGCCGCTCTCCCTCTCGATGCCGACCCAGGTCCGGTCACACCCCGACTCGGTCATCACGCCCTGGCTCTGGGGCCTCCTCCCCGACCACGACCAAGTGCTGGCACGGTGGGGTCGCCAGTTCCACGTCTCGGCGTCATCCCCGTTCTCGCTCCTCGCCACACCAATCGGACGGGACTGCGCCGGTGCCGTCCAGTTCCTCCCCCTCGACCAGGCCGACGACGTGACCGCGCGGCCTGGCGGGATCACGTGGCTCACCGACGACGATGTGGCCGAGCGACTTCGAGAGCTGCGACAGGACTCGACAGCGTGGCTCGGCACGTCCTTCACCGGCCAGTTCAGCCTGGCTGGAGCCCAGGCCAAGACCGCCCTCTTGTTCCAAGATGGGCGCTGGGGCGTCCCCTCGGGATCGACACCGACGACTCACATCCTCAAGCCTGCCGTCGCCGGACTCGATGACCACGACCTCAATGAGCACCTCTGCCTCGATGCCGCACGGCGGGCGGGCCTGCTGGCCGTCCGGACCCGAGTCGCGCGGTTCGGGGACCAATCGGCCGTGATCGTGGATCGCTACGACCGCCTGGAGAGGGATGCAGAGGTTCTGCGAGTCCACCAGGAGGACCTCTGCCAGGCCCTCGGCGTCTCCCCCTCCCGCAAGTACCAGAACGAGGGCGGACCCGGGCCGGCCGCCATCGCCACGCTGCTGCGCGGGGTGATGCCTCCCCGGGTCGCCGACGATGCCGTCCGTCGGTTCGCCGATGCGCTGATCTGGAACTGGCTCATCGCAGGGACCGACGCACATGCGAAGAACTACTCGCTGCTCCTCGCCCAGGGTCACGTTCGGCTGGCTCCGCTCTATGACGTCGCGTCTGCACTGCCCTTCGGGATCCACGAGCGCAAGCTCAGGCTCGCCATGAAGCTCGGCGGCGACTACCGGGTCGTTCCAGGGCGCAACACCTGGTCTGGAGCGGGTCGGGACTTGGGGCTCGACGCTCAAGAGCTCGAGGCGCGCGTCGTCGAGCTCGCCGCACGAGCGCCGGATGCCTTCGCCGATGCAGCCAACCAGCCCGACGTCGTGGCTCTCGAGCGTCCGATGCCGGTCCGGCTCGTGGATTTGGTCGCAGAACGCTCGGCGCGATGCGTACGCCTCCTCGGTGGTCCACCCCAATCGACGTGAGGCGATCCCGTCCTCGACGAAAACCAGATCCAGCCGACGACACCCCGTTCCCCCGCCGTCCGGCTTGGTCGGCATGATGGACGTTTCATGCTGATTAGGGGACCGATGACGATCGGCTGTCGACCGGATTTCGTCGACCTGGAGGGGGCGTGACCCTCAGATGCGTCTGAGGCTCCTCGGTGCGCTCCGCCCTTCACCCACGTGATCGACGCCCATCATGTTCCTGATCGGTGCTCGACGCGCACCTCGCCATCACGCGGGCGGGATGTCCGCTTGAGCTGGCCAGCGGACCGAGGACAGAGGACCCTGCCGGGGGCGTCAGACCGCTATGCCTCAAGCAAGGTGTCGAGGAACGCGTGGTCGAGATCGACGAGCGAGTCGAGCACGATGTCGGCGATGCCCATCGCGGGGACGTGGCGCTCGGAGGCCTCAGGAACGGCCACGCAGACCATGCGCCCGGCCTTGGCGGCCAGGACCCCTGCTGGGGAGTCCTCGAAGACCACGCACCGCTGCGGTGGCACGTCGACGGCCGCTGCTGCCGTGAGGAACACCGCTGGATGGGGCTTTCCCCAGGCCTCATCCTCGGCCGAGCAGATCGCCACGAAGGCGTCGGCGAGCCCGATGTGACCGAGGACGACCTCGATCAGCCGACGGGGCGTCGAGGAGGCGAGAGCCACCGGACCGCGTTCGGCCATGGCCGCCACGGTCTCGATCGCGCCGGGAAGGACCTGTCCTCGCTCGATCGTCAGCTCCCCAACCCGGTCGAGGATCTGCTCGACGACCTCAGGTCGAGAAGGCCCTCCCCAAGGGAACTGCTCATGCCAGTGGTCGACCACCTCGGCGACGAACATGCCCTTGGTCTGGCGCGTTCCGTCTCGGTCGAGCTGCACGCCGAGGTCGCCGAGGATCTCGAGCTCGGCCACGTGCCAGAGCGGCTCTGAGTCGACGAGCAGGCCGTCCATGTCGAAGATGGCGGCCCGAGTGGGTGTGGCCATCAGGTCAGATGGGGAGGGTGGCCTCGATGGCGGCGACGAGGCCCGGGTCCTCGGGCTCGACCTGCGGGCGGTAGCGGGTGATCTGGCCGATGGGAGAGACGAGGAACTTCTCGAAGTTCCAAGCCACGTCTCCCGCGTTGCCGTCGGCATCGGCCACGGCGGTGAGCTCGGCGTAGATCGGGTGTTGGGACTCGCCGTTCACGTCGATCTTCTCGTACATCGGGAAGGTGACCCCGTAGGTGGTCGAGCAGAAGGTCTGGATCTCCTCGGCGGACCCGGGCTCCTGGCCGAGGAACTGGTTGCAGGGGAACCCCAGGACGACGAAGCCTCGGTCCTCGTAGCGCTTCTGGAGCTCCTCAAGTCCGGCGTACTGTGGGGTGAGGCCGCACTTCGAGGCCACGTTGACGATCAGCAGGGCCTTTCCCTCGTGCTCGGCGAGGGTGGTCTCCTCGCCCGACAGGGTGCGGATGGGTGCGTCGAAGATGCTCATGCCCTTGACGCTAGTGGGGGCAAGGGGTGGGGTCTGCCCCTGCTCAATTTCGAAGTGCCAGATACCGCAACTACAGAATCAGGTCGCTGTTCTACGTCGACAAGCCCGACTGGTCGCAACTCGGGGGCAGGTCAATGAGTCAACCGAAGTTGGGGCAGACCTGACCCTGCTCAATTCCGAAGTGCCAGATACCGCAACTACAGAATCAGGTCGCTGTTCTACGTCGACAAGCCCGACTGGTCGCAACTCGGGACCGTAAGCCCCTTTCAAACATGAAGCACTGATTTCAATATTTGCGAGCTGAATCTATTCAACTGAGTTGATTCCTACATAATAACAAATGCAAACATAGAAGAACAACAGGAGATCCGCCAACGAGAGAAGGATAACACGATAACTTGTTGCCATCATGCCTATCAATAGAATCACTGCAATTCCGAGTGCAAAATACAAGAGAGATCGTCTTAGCACTTGTCGCTCAACTTGTTCCAAGGCTTCTGCCTTCTGAAATTTTATCACGTGATGTGTACCCCAAGAAGGTGTCAAGAGCCTCACATGACAGTAGAATAAGCACACTAAAGATGAGGAAATTGTCGTTATCGGTTGTCCTGCAGCAATACCGAAAATTGAAAGAGCCCACAGTAGAAGGGAGGTGGAGAGTCGAAGATAAATAAGCCGGTTTTGCAACCTAGTTTCCATTCGAACAAATCCTTGATTCCCCTGCTAAAGACCCGGTAGGCACAGCCATCAACAACACACCGGTGCCCATGATGATGAGAGCTGGAATACCCGTCTCGGATGCGGCGACACCGGCTGCGAAAACCTCTGAGCCGGACACTATGCCAAGCGGCGCAAAGGCATCTATGACCATCCTGCAAACCTCAGACGAGTAGTTGCGGGTCTTCTCTGGAACAGGCTTCTCGACACTCGAGTTACTGAGTGCACTCGGCAAGTTGATCGACATGTACTTTTCAACAGTCTCCTTCAAGGCGGCTGCGTACTCAGCCCCTGCCATCCACCCCTGTCCGATGGCAGCGTTCTTCGCCGCATCCATGTAGCCCTGGGGGTGGGTCACATAGGACTGACCACCAGCCGTCGGATACCCACCTCCGCAGTTGCTCGAGCAGGCGATGGTGCCGCCGTTCTCCCTCCAGCCCGACCCAGCTCCGCACCCCTCTCTCGAGATGCATCCCTGGTAGAGCCCCAACGGATCCATCACGTTGAGCGAGTTCCCTCCGTCGAGCGCATAGGGCTGGGCGGTGCTCGGCAGCGCAGGGTCCACGGAGAGGAACTGCGCGGACCTCGGGTCGTAGTAGCGGTTGAACAGGTAGAGGAACCCGGTGCTGGCGTCGGTGTAGGCCCCCTGGAAGCCGAAGGGGCTGGCCAGCGTCGGACCAGCGGCGCTGAGGGTCCTCGTGCCGTGGATCGAGTAGTTGGCCAGCTCAGAGAGCGAGGCGGTCGACGAGGTGGCCTTGGTCACCACCGCCTGGACGCCGCTCGGGGCGGAGAAGCAGAAGCTCACTATCGCAGTACTACAAGGGTGACCTCTACGGGGCAGTCGGACCTGGACCGTGCGGATTCGGACAGTTTGGGCAGTATTGTTACATGCAAGATGCCACCTGCTACCGCACAGCATCCTTCGGCGACGAGGCCCAGGCGGCTGCATTCGACCAGTCGATGGTGCGGCTCTCCGCCATGCGGTCAGAGGTGCCACCGACGAGTGGGACGGGATCTGGAACGGCGAATACAAATCAGTCCGCTCAACGGCCTTCGAATTCCTCAGGCTGGCTCAGATGGGTCGGAGCGGCTGTGGATCACTTGGCACACGCTGCCGCTGGATGCGCTCTTGGCATGGGATACGGAGCGATGACCAGTTTATACACGGCTGGATCTGGTTCAATTGCCTTCGTGGCTATCGGATGTGCCATCGGCACAGCATATGGTTTTAATGGCAAAATTCCTGATAGTGTTCCTTCCGCTGGTGATCTCGGATTTCCCGGCTGAATCGCGTGTTGAACTCATCAAAAGCAAAAGATTGGGGCTGGAGGATAGCGGAAGTACATCCCTTTCTCTATGCGTTCGGTGCATCCACAATTCTAACTATTCCGGTAATATTTTCAGGAATCCTACTAGGCAAGTCCGCATTACAAACTTCGATCATTTCCATATTCGCATGGGTTGCATTTGGAGTAACGATGCTTGTCAATTTTCGCAAGGCTGGCTTCTGGGGCGCCAAAAGCCGGAAGACAGATTCAAGACCCTAGCCAGATCCTCACCGCCACCAACCAAGGGGCGGCGGCGTCGGACACCTACACCTACGCGGCCAATGCCTCGCTCAAGGCTGACGCCCGTCCTCCGACGACCACGAGCCCGAAGACCTTCACCTACTCCGCCACCACTGAGGCCCTCACCTCGTCGAAGCCCGCCACTGGCAACGCCACCTTCTACGCCCACAACGCCCTGGGCCAGCGCTGCACCCAGCTGACAGCGGCCAGCGATCCAGCGCTGACCTGCACCCCATCGGGCTCGATGACCAGCTACAGCTGGACCAGCTTGGGGCAGCTCGCCTCGGTGTCGAGCCCCGCGTCGACGGCAACCTTCGCCTATGACGCACGTGGCCTGCGGACCATGAGCTCGACCACGGCGGCATCGACCACCACCACGAGCACC
>Ga0209499_1000365_pt1 | contig 33448 bp, 49 predicted proteins | sample C_130208_EF_Meta_FD_187306 | JGI IMG/M metagenome (GOLD analysis project Ga0209499, IMG submission 187306) | Freshwater microbial communities from Lake Croche, Canada to study carbon cycling - C_130208_EF_MetaG (SPAdes) (version 2) | ecosystem: Environmental > Aquatic > Freshwater > Lake... | reverse complement strand
CAGCTGCCAAATGGATCACCTTGTCAAAGTAGGTGTTGTCCTTGCGAAAGAAATCGCGAGCATCCATAGGCAAGGAATTAGCAATGTCAATGCCAACAACTTGCCAACCAAGTGCCTTGAATCGTTTTTCAAAATGTCGGCCTACGAAACCAGCGTTGCCGGTGATTAAGACTTTCATGCCAGTAGCTTCTCGACAAGTGATCGATAAGCATCGCTGGCGATGTATTCGTCAAATGCCTTTTTGTCAGCTGAATAAACTTCCTCGGCATTAACATCGGCATATCCTTGATCCCATTGCGCTTTGCCGACAATTGGGTGGAGATGTTCAATGACTACTTCCGAAAGGTAACTAAAGGTTCCCAAGTCCTTGCCAAGTTTCATCCAGAAATTGTCCAGATACAAGTGGATCATTCCTTGCGGAACCATGCCGCCAAGGGCATTGACAATATCGCCACTCATAGCAACGGCAGTCGGCAACGCCTCGCCTTGAAACAAGTCATTGCCATAGACCAAGCCAGTGCCTAATTCATCTAAAGCGTTGATGAAATGGAGATCCCAATTCTTTGTGCGCGGTCTGTGATCATCGCCAAGGAATGCAAAATGGCGGTATTTATGAGCAAAATGTCGGGCGGCAAAGTTCAGTGGCTTGGCCATGCCTTTGCCATTCTTTTCAACAACCATGACATCGCAACCAAGGGCTAAGTAGGCATCCATCTGCGGTTCATCGTCATCGACTATGACAATCAAGTCCGACTCGGTTTCCGTTTCGTCAAATGACTTGATCAGCTCGGCGATGTTTTGTGGCCGATTACGGCTTGGAACAAGAACAACTAGATTTCTCAATGCTTTCCCCTTTGTTAACGATTTCCCCTGCAATTGCTAGATAAGCAGCCCCATCAATGAAGGAATCATCAAGTGGGTTGTAAGCCAATCTAGCAAGTTTCAAACCTGCCATGCAAAGAGCGACCTGATACGGCTCAATCTCTTGATGAAGGACAACTGACCAAATCTTTGCGATTCGCAAATGATTCTCAAATGGATCTCCATTTTGATCATTGCGATCACCCATTGTCAGGCGAATTGCCTCTTTAAGTATTTCATCCCTGTCCATCTTGCTACCACTTCCAAACTTTGCCATCAACGGTGAATGAGTTATTGACAATTGGAACTAGCTGAGGCATGACGGTTGTGCCGTCAACATGAAGCAAGCCAAAGCCTTTGTTCCAGGTGAATAACCCTGCCTTAATGTATCGGGCAAACTTGTAATCCATGAGATTTCCGACTTCCATTCCCCAAATGGTTTTCGTCTTGCCAGCCCAACCTTGAGTGTGATGAGTCAAGCCCATGCGATGCGTATGGCCGCAAACAACGCTCATGCCTGAGCGTTTTGCTAAGCCCAACGCGGTAGCACCGGCAGTTGGCTGGACATTGCCTTCATCGCCATGCATCAGCAACCAGTTAGGAGCCAATTCATAAGGCTCATGGTGATAGGTAATGCCAAGGCTGTCTAGTTTGAGAAACTTCTCAATCTCAAGTTCTGGCAATCCGAGAAAGCCTGGAGCCTTGGACTTGATCTTGTTGTAAAGTCGATCAGAGTGATTGCTTCGAACAATGTGGTCAACTTGTAATTCGGCAAGTAGGTCAACGGTGATGTCGCGATGTCTGCCTAAGTCTCGCTGCCATTCGCCTTCGCCGCCTTCCTCCCAACGCGAAATTTGTGGGAGATCAATTTCATCTCCAACTGATACCACGCTGCTTGGGCGATAGTGCTTAATGAATTTGACGATTGTCTTAGTTGCTGCGACATCATGGAACGGACTTTGCAAATCTGAAATGACAACAATGGATTTCATAGGATAAACCGTTTCCCCTGCGTTGTTAGATTAAGCCTTTTTCTTGGTCTTTTTTTCTAATTCAACATTGACTTCCTGTTCGGCAATCTTTAGCAAATTCATTGTAAATGGATCTTTTGGATTGCCTTGTCGGATAACAAGGGCAAGCAAACCTGAGCAGAATGAAAGAACTTTCACTGTTGTTGATGCATTCATTGCTAGAGCAGTGATTGCAATTGGCAGAGTAACAGTTCCGTAAGTTAAAACTAGCGATTGAACCTTCTTGGCATCTATTTTCATTTGATCTCCTGATTGATTTATTTGAGGTTTAACTTGGCAATCCGAGCTTTGACTTGCTCAGGTGTTTCAATGATTTCATAGTGCATTTCATCCTTGCGGCCTTTGTAATCGCCACCCCAACGCAATCCGTACTTCTTGATCAAGGCATGGATAACTGCAACCTTCTCAGCTGTGAAAGTGCCTTCCGACCCAAGAGAATGATGGGCGGCGTTGATGTCAATGGCTGTGCCAGATGAGTGGTTGGACAAATCATCTGGACTATTTCTAACATTGCGGTATGCGTATCCCCAGTCATCCAAAGTGCCTTTGTCAATAGGTTCAACGGTGGCGTGGAATTCAGCAGCGAATGAGGCAAGAATTAAGCCAACCCCAGCAGCGCATCGCAATTTGATGGCAGTGCCAGCGACAGGAAATGCCTTGATGCCAATCGCATTGGGATCGGCGCTTGCTGGCCAACCATTCTGTGATTTCATTCGACTTTCCTGGCTCTAGGCTTACTTTCGGCTTTTGCCTTCATAACTTCAACATCAATCTTGATCAAATTTTGATTCTCAATGAGTTGATCAACTTTATTGATTAAGCCAGTCTGCCCATCGTTGTAAAGGGCATATTCAATGCGAGAGAGCTTGTCCTTGAGTTCGTTTGTGTATTTGACAATTGTGTGCTTAGCAATCATGGCAATTCCAGCCATAAGAGCTGCGCCAATGAAAAAGTAAGAATAGATAACTGTGGCGATGTTTGAATTCATTTGCTTAAAATCAAAACTTTCACAATAGTTGAACCGGCTGAAGTGCAAGCATAAATTGCTGATTCGTGAGTTGAGAGAATCAACTTGTCACCTGAATCCATTTGATAGCCAGTTGTCGGAGTGACATCAGAGCCGCCAAGGAAACAAGTTCCTGATGAACTGTGCAAATAGACATTTGTTGCACCATTACCTATAAAAACTTGAGTTGGTGTTGTGGTAATTGTGTAATTTGCAGATGAAACCGCCATTTGACTACTCCTCTATTGTGCGTGCTTTGTGGGTACAGATCCATTGGCAAGTTGCTTCATCTAGCAATGCTTCATCGTGGCACTTAGGCGAGATGAAAGCATCACGAATAGCATCATAGGTATAGCCAATGCCAGCATAATTTTTTCTGATATTGCCGTGATAAGAAGTACGCAAACATTTTAAGCCAGTACGAAATTTTTCGTAATGACTTTCCCAATCTGAAATGCCATCTACAATTTCATCTTCATTGCGTCCAGTAATAACTTCAACAACTATATTGTTTTCATCAATAAATGCGTAATGTGCCATTAGAAAGTTATTGTTCCTGTTCCCGCTGTAAAGCGATAAACGCGATACCCTGATCGTGTTGGTTGGTTATATGTCAAGCCACCTGAAATAGATGTAGGTGCTGCGAATGAGTCAGGATAAGCAATAACAACAATTCCTGAACCGCCTGCTGCTGGCCCAATACCACCGCCACCACCGCCGCCAGTGTTTATCGTGCCTACTGTTCCAGCGCCGCCACTTGTTCCACCTGTTCCACCACCACCTGAACCGCCAGCGCCACCGTTACCAGATGGAGCATTTACAGCGCCACCACCGCCGCCTGAATAAAATGTTGAAGTTCCAGTAATTGAAGACGAAGAACCATCTCCACCTTTTCCACCTTGATTACTTACCGTTCCGCCTTGTGCGCCAACTTGAGATGCACCGCCACCGCCGCCATCCATATAAGGAGCAGTATCTAAACTGTTACCGCCAGCATATCCTTGACCTGTTGTACCCGTTCCGCCTGTACCGTTTCCAATCCAAGCTGCTGCGCCACCACCAGAACCGCCAGTTTTACCATTTCTATAAGTGGTATTTCCTGGATCATTTCCACCACCGCCACCGCCACCACCAATAGAAGTGATGCTTGAAAATACAGATGAACTACCAGTAACGCCTGAAGGATCGCCAGTTGAACCGCCACCAGTACCGCCACCGCCAACTGTAATAGTTAAAGCTGAACCTGGTGTTATAGAAAAACTTGTTGCAGTTTGATAGCCACCTGCACCACCACCACCGCCTGAATAACCACCGCCACCACCGCCAGCAATAACTAAATAATCAACAGTTGAAGTTGTTTTTAATTTACTGCTTGCGATGATTCCTAAGTTTGGCATTAGGAAATATCTCCTGTCACCAACCAGATGTCGGTTGCAATTTTGATGCAAGAGGCAACCGAGTTGGCTACTCGAAGTTTAGGCGCTGTTGAAGTTGCGCCAGTTGAAAGCACTGTTGTTGTGCCTGAAGTTACGGCGCTGATGGTTGGTTGTCCTGCGCCAGTAATCCACGCAACATTTATCTGAGCGCCGATAGGATAGGCAACGCTTGCATTTGTTGGGATAGATAGTGTCTGCGCTGAGGCGTTATTTGAAGTTACCAACTTGCCGTTATCAGATAGAACGAAAGTGTAAGTTGTCGAAGTGTTGGCATTGATGCCAAGGTTAATCAATGGCGAAGTTAAAGTCTTATTTGTAAGAGTTTGAGTACCGGTGAGGCTAACATTTCCAATCGCAACCCAAGCTGACCCGTCATAGTATTCGTGAACATGACCATCTGTGCGATAGGAAAGCATTCCTTCAGTTAATACGCCTGAAAGTGCTGTTGTGCGAGTAGCAGCATCAGCAAAGACCATGACGGTCTGTTTCATCAAATAATTATTGACATTTGCAGCTGTTAGCACTTCACCTGTGCTGAATAACTTATATCCACCGGCCATTTATTGCTCCTTGTTAGTAACTGAGAAGTCCGTCTGTTCCATCCAACACTCCGACTGAAGTGTTGTCTAAAACAAATGCTTTGATAACGGGTTCAGCCGTCATCAATTTTGTGTCAAAACTGCGCTTGGTCATATCATGGCTCACGCCTTGAACGAACAATGTCTTGGTTATGCTAGTGCTTCCTGGCATTGTTTTTGTCACCTTAATTGGCGAAAAAATATCCAGACTCAAGCCAGCCTGAATTCTTGTTGCTGCGCTATCTGACGGATCAAATAAGTTCAAGCCAAGTGAGGAAATGCGAAGGGTGGCATCCTTACGAGTAGCAAGCAACATTTGCGCCTGGCTTAGAGCCTCAGCATCGGTTTGAAGGTAGATACCAGATCGAACGCCAACATGAGGAAAATAAGTTGTCTGTGAAGTTGAATCAATAACTTGCTGCGCCGAGCCGCCAAGATTTTGAACGGTGACATCGTTGACGATAAGAACATCGTCATGCATCAATTCAATTGTCTGATAGCCAATATCTGAGCCACTATCAGAGAAAATCGTTGATGGATTGGCTGCTCGATTTGCCAAATTGGTGCGAGAGTAGAAAAGCAGATCGCCTTCATTATCGGCAAATAAACCGCCAAATTCTGTCTTATCGCCAACCAGTTGAACTTCGTCAAGCATTCCTCGATTGGCTGTGCCTGGATCAGCTTGAACTGTCGAATCGCCGGTATCTAATTTGCGAGCAACTGTTGGCCACGATGCTAAGTCAAGCAACTTGCCAATTCTTGATCCTGTGGTTTCCCCTGCTGTGGCTGTTGGAACAGTAGTGAAATGAAAATTGTTGAGAAGTCGGAAACCGTCAACGCATTGCAAAGTGACTTTGGAATAAGCATCAATTCCCACTTGAAAATTGGTTGTGAATGACATGACGAAACCATAGAAAAGTGGATATCGAGTGCCATTGTAATCGGCAAAGATTTGAATCTTGCGTAGCGGTAAAAGTTTGCCGTAATAAGGGCTTGCGGCATTGGAATGGTTGAAATAGCCGTTGTCATCGCGCAAAACAATGGTGGCAGTTCCAGCCTCAAACTTGTCAAGGATACGGTTACGCCCTCGGCGAATTGATCCTGAAACTGCAATCTCTGAGATGTCAACTCGGTCATTAGAATCTGCTAATTGTCCAGTGCCAAGCAATCCATAGACAGGATCATCCAACTGCATCGCCGAAGTGATGAATTCCGCACCATCTGTGAAGTCAATTATTGCTCCAAATATCGGAACTCCTGCGACTGCCATTTAGAGAGTCAACGCTAACGCTGTGATTTGCTTACCTGACAATTGACTATTTAGTAAGCTCTGACGAATTGTTGAGATTAAATCGGTTTCGCTAGTGACGGAACCTTGAACATTGACGGTGACATTGGTGGTTCCTGAACCGCCAGCGCCACCCATTCCAGATGTTGCGGATGAGCCAAGATTGGCAATGTCAACGGTGCGATTGGCAGTTGCGCCAATGGCTGCGGCTAAGCCTGGATTTTGATCCAAAACATATCCAGGAAGGCTAGTGCCAAAAGTGCCACCGCTTCCGCTGCTGCCACCGCTTAGATCGCTGCTGCCGCCGCCAGTATTGCCACCGCCAATGCCAGATGTGCCACCGGCAACGGCGGCAAAATAGGCGTTAAGCGCCGCCAATGCATTATCCCAAGAAGCTTTTGCAGCATTGCCAGGATCGGCGAAAGTGCTTGAAAATACTGTGCCATCTTTAACTTGATTGGCATAGGCAAGAACTTGCTCGCGTGTCAATCCCCACTTGGCCATCAAGTTTTCAATCTCAGCTGAGGACAACTTTTCATCGGCTAATGCTCGCGCAAAGTCAATGTATTTGGTGGCTTCCTCTTTAGTAAGACCCCAAGCCTCATAAAGTTTCATGATGGCATCATCATTGCCAGGTGTGGAATTTGCCGCATAAATTTTGGCAATATATTCCTCAACTGCAACTGTGGACATTCCCCACTTGGAGGCAAGGACAGCAATTTCCTCGGTTGAAATCTTATTATCGGCAAGAGCTGCAAGAATGTCGGCATAACGAGTAATTGCTTCATTTGATGCTAATTGAGCAGCAGTGGCGGCAATAATTGCATCAATGCGAGCCTTTTCCTCAATAGTTCCCTGTTTCAAAAGATTGATTCGAGCCGCTTCCAATTCAATTGGATCGGTTTCAGTTGTTGGAGTAATGCCCATTTTTTTAAGTTGAGCAAGAACTTTGGCAGATTGAATTTCTTTGTCTGTTAAATTTTTTGTTGCGTTTGCAGCGGCGTTGGTTGCTGTTGTTATACCAGAAAGACTTTTCACTACGATTGGAGAAGTTGCCTTTAACTTAGTTGCAGTCATGTGGAACTTATCAAGTTTTGTGGCTGCATCAGATAATGATTTGGAAGTATCGCCAAGACCATCTGCGGCTGACTTTGCCCATTTTTCCATGCCTTTGTTGCCGGCAAGGAAGGCAACTGCGCGAACAATTTGCAAAACAACAGAGGCAAACTTTAAGAAATAGGAAGCCTCTTGAAGGATGCTTACGCCCACCTTCGCCAATATGTTAACCAAAAGCGCAAAAGCATCAACAACTGGTTGAACATATTTTGGATTCTCGCGAAGGAAATTGAACATCTTTACAATGACAGGGATAACATGGTCATCAATTACTTTGACAACTGCGCTAAAGACTGGCAAAAGCAATTGACCAAGCGAGTTGGTTAGTTCCTCAAACTTAGCCTTCATCGCTTCGATTGGATGAGTTTGTGCGTATGCCTCAGCTTGACCCTTTAATGCTTTGGTCAATTGATCGGTAATAATTTTATATTTTTCAGCAGCAGTGCCATTTTTCGGCATTATCACGCCAAGAGCAGCAAGAGATTTTGGCAGCTTACCTGCGGCAGTTTTTCCAAGCGCAACCATTGCATCCGTTAAAGTCATGCCTGTTGTGCGAGCAATATCAGCGGCAAGACCCATGTTGTCCATTGCTGCGGTTGCGGAATGGAAACTTGTTGCTCCACGAGCAAGAGCATCTGCGGTTTCTGCTGAAGTAAAAGCAAGCCCAGTCATTTTTTCAACAAGGTCTTGAACTTCTGTGCTAGTAGAATTCAAAGTTGAACCAGTATTGGCAAAAGCAACATTCATCTTGGAGAATGCGCCATTTACCGCTTCGGCAACCTTGATTGATTCAAATCCAAATTTGACAATTTCTACAACTGCAAAGGCTTTGGCAAGTTTTTTGCCCATTTCCTCAAATTGTTTTCCAAAGGTGTTGCTGTGCTTGGAAAAGTTTTGCAAATCTTTTGTGGCTGCCTTTGTGCCTTTGTCTGAGTATTCGGAGATTATCCGAGCAATGACCGCGCCTTTTGCCATTTAACTCTCCTTTAACTCTTTTGGGATTCTAGGGCTTTTTGCAAATCTATTTTTGCCTGTTCAAGGGCATAATAGAAAGCCATTTCAATTCTAGCTCTGTCGCGATCAACAATTCTGTAAATCAAGCGAGAGGTTTCGCCAAAACGATTGTGCAAGTTTTTCTTGAAAGCAATGCTTCTTGGATCTGTGCTTACTTTTCGCTTTCCTCGACCGGCTAATTCAAGGATTCTGCCAGCTGCGGATTCGTTAAGAAGTGCGCCAGCCGATGTTGTGTAATCGCCTTTTCTAACCTTGCCTTGCGCTTTTGAACTTTTGATGCCTTGAACAACTTGGGCGGTATCCCAACGCGGAAATGGGCGCTTGTTGGCTGTGCTAGAAGTAGCTTGCGATCCAGCCTTCCAATTCCGCAATGGAGCATCATTAGAAACGGCATATTCAACCGCTAAAGCTTGAGCCGCTTGCTTGGCTTGACGAAGTTCTTTATTGATAACTGCGTTAAATTTTGCCAAGTTATCTTTGTCAAACTTTTTCAAGCCAGCAAGCGTTTCATGGAGACCAGTTAGAACAAGTCGTTCTTGAATCATTACTGTTCTCGCCTTCTATTCTTTTCTTTCAAGTAGGCATAAGTTGCTTCCAGAATTCCGTCTGGAGCATCAAGCCATTCATTAGGTGGAATTCCTGTCTCCACCGAGAGAGCTGCTATTGAATAGGTCAGGCTGTCTCGGTGGATTCTAAGGAAGGGTCAACGACCAACTCAACTGATTTCAAAGTGTCAAGAAAATCTGCACCAAATGGCTTAACTACGATTCCATTGGCTTTGAGCGATGCCCAGGCAAGATAGTAGAGATGTTCAAGTTTTTGCTCATCTCCGATCAACTTACCCAAGCCTTTGTTGAATTTCTGTTCAAATTCAACAATTACTCTTGGCCGTAAGGAAAAGGTGTGTTCAGTTCCTTCAACTAGATTGATTTTGACGGATAATCCATCCATGTTTTAACCCCTGCTTTCTTAGTTGTTATTATGAAGTTGCTTTTGCAATTGTGCCTGAAACAGGCCATGTGACTGATGCTGTTGCTAACTGACCGATTCCACCCTTAAGTGGTGACCATTCAGAAACAATCGCTGAAACCGTATATGTCGGATTCGTTGTTGTGGTTGTTGTTGCAACTGGCTTGATGACAATTGAGGTGCTAGTTCCAAGCAACGGATAAATTGTTGCTTCAACAGCTGATGCCGAAAAGTCCTGCAAGAAGTCAAGAGTTACGGAATTGTCAGCAAGTCCGGCAACTCTAGTCTTGGCTGTTGAGCCAAATGATGTGGTTTCAACAATGTCATATTTTGTGTCAAGCGTTACGCTTGTGATATATGACGAAAGATCGGTTGAACCGATTGTGATTGATGGGTTTGTGAGGACTAGCTTTGCCATTATGCAACCGCCTTTGTAATAGATCCGCTAATTGGCCAAGTAACCGATGCGGTTGCTAACTGACCAATTCCACCCTTAAGAGGTGACCACTCTGAGATGAGCGCGGTGAATGTGTATGTTGGATTTGTTGTGCCGACAGCAGATGAAGTTGGTTGAACAACAATTGTGGTTGTTGATCCAAGCAACGGATAGATTGTTGCTTCAACATTTGCTGCTGCAAAGTCTTGCATAAAGTCAAAAGTCACTGAATTGTCAACAAGTCCGGCAACGCGTGTTTTGGCTGTTGATCCAAATGCAGTGGTCTCGACAATATCGTCTTTTGTTTCAAGAGTGATGCTATTGATATGATCAGAGAGATTGACTGAGTTGATCGTCACTTTTGCATCTGTTAGGACTATTTTAGCCATTGATGGTTGCTCCTTCAGAGATTGCTGATGTTGATTCTACCACTGGCGCGGCAGTTTCGTTTGAGGTTTCTGTTGAACTTGCTTTTGTCGCATCCCCCAAGATGTGACCGCCTTCAATGAGTGCTTCAATGTTTGCACCCATCTCAAGCAATTCTTTGTCTGTAATTGAATCGCCTTCAACTTTCTTGCAGTCAAGGCGATTGCTGATGATTGTATAAGCCATTTGTTTCTCCTTATGACTGGGCTTGGTAGCTGATAGTAAAGTCAAGGACAACCGCGACTCCCATATCAGTTTGGCGATAGTTGACTGTGTTTGCGGTAAGGATTGCGTAAAGGCAAGTTCCGTCAAATGTTGAATTTGATCGAATAACTGTGTCAATTGCGCTTAAAACTGCAAATGCCCTAGTTCTGCGAGATGCAATGTCAGTTGTTCCATCTTGCGACCATAATGAGCAGGAAATCGTTCCTGATTCCTCATGCAAGTCTGTGAAGGCAAATGGCGTGTCTTGGATGTTGCCAACCTGCATTTCAGAATCGCCAAATGAACCATCGTGGCCAATGGCGATTGCATCTCCTGGATAGGAGAAATCAACTTCAGCGCCGTCAAAGATTCTTATGCCGGTCAAGGATGAGGCTGCGCCCAGGGCTGTGATGATCTTGTTGACCATCGTTGGGAATGCCATTGAAACTGTCATGCGATGCCAGGGAAGCTAGTTGGGTCAAGAAGTTCCATCGCTCTGCGTGGCAAGGAATAAGTCGGTGTTGTGTAAAGCTCATCGCCGCCAAGTGAGCGACCCATCACGCTCATTGAACCGCGCTGTGTCTGCCATAGATGACGAATGATCTCAAGAACGCCTTGGCGAGCAGCCATTGGAGGATTGACATAGCCAGCGACATAGGTGATGGAAATGTTATTCATTCCCTGCACCCAGTAACCATAAGAATTAGTGGCATAAAGTGTGCCTGAGCCAATTCGATAGAGGCGTTGTCCTGTGTAGTCAAGGACATAATTGCTTGCCGATACCAAAGCGTCATTTTCATAAACCGAAGTAACGGAAATTGCTTTTGGATTGCGAATGCGAATGAATTCAGTGCCGCCGTCATAAAGTTCGCTGGTGAAAGTTCTGCGACCTAGAACCTGTCCGACATAAGTTTCAGCCAAGTCGGTTGCCGCATCAATGAATCGGCGCAATTCCTCATCCAAAGTTGTGTCTGTGGTTGGAATGTTCAAGTGAGCCTTAACCTCATCAAGCCCGACAATGCCAAGGTCGGCATAATCTCGAACTGTAAATTCATCGGTATAAGCTGAGGCGTTTGTTCCAGTAGCAAGCCATCTAACCGCATGGCGGCCTGTTTGAGTCGGGGAAAAGTCGCAATTGTAAAGTCCAGTTGAAGGATTTGTCACCGAACCCGTTGAGGTGGTTCCGTCTGGAAGGGTAATTGTGCAAGTGACCGCCGAAGCATTGGCATTTGCGCCAGTTGAATCAGTGATGGTTATTCCAAGCGGAATAACATCTCCTAAGTCATAAGTCATCGAGATCTCCTTGTGATGGTAGAAGTGGCGCGTTCACGATTGCTGATTAGCGAACCGATTCGGGGTCTTAAAACAATTGTTGACCCAACTCTTAAATTCTTATTCGGATTCATTGTAGCCCCAACTCTGATTCTTTCAACAATAGATGCGCCAGTTCGGAACTGGTTATTCATTGAAGCGCCGCCGGTGTAGGCATATCCCAAAGCAGTAAGAGAAATCAAACCCGAAGCTGATGTGGCAAAGTAGAGATTGTCAGTTGCAGTTGCTACCAGGCTGATTGCTCCTGAACCTGTTGTGGCAAAACTGATTTTTGAAACGGTTCCAGATGCAACAAGGCTGATTGAGCCTGATCCAAAACTTGAATAAGCAAAAGTTGTATTTGCTGAACCTACAAGACTGATTGAGCCTGATCCTGTTGTTCCAAAAGATGTAGCAGCTGAACCAACAACGCTAATTGCGCCTGAACCTGTTGTTGGCAAAGAAGTAGCAGCTGAACCAACAATGCTGATTGAACTTGAACCTGTTGTAGCAAATTTAATTGAATCGGTTGCAGTTGCAACAAGACTGATTGAGCCTGATCCTGTTGTGGCAAGAGATGTGGTAGCTGAACCAACAAGGCTGATTGAGCCTGATCCTGTTGTAGGAAAAGAAGTAACTCCTGAACCAACAAGGCTGATTGCGCCTGAACCTGTTGTAGAAAAAGAAAGCGAAACGGTTGCAGTTGCTACAAGGCTGATTGATCCTGAGCCAGTTTGACCGGCGGCGTTATAGGCAACACCAACTGCGTTGTAAACAATGCTTTCATTGTATATTGCCATCAACGCTTCTCCTTGTTACTAAATTGAATCCTCTAACTTGGTTTCATTGATTAGCTCATAAGTGCCTTGACCGCATTGAACGCAAGTTGTGTAAATCTGTGGATCGGATTCGTTGCGCGTTTCGCTGTAATCTGTACCGCAACAAGTTGATTTGTATTCATATCTTGTAGTCATTTTTGCTCCTAGTAGTAAAGTAGAATTGCTCCATCGCCACCATTGCCAGCCTTGCCTAGTGTTGAACCAGCACCACCACCACCGCCACCAGAGCCACCATTACCGCCAGCGTTACCAGAAGCAGCAGAACCATCTGCTAAATATCCTGCTCCACCACCGCCGCCACCAAAAGATGTGCCAGTACCAGTTGAACCAGCGCCACCAGCAAAAAAATCACCAGTGCCGCCAGCACCACCTGTGCCAACACCTGCTGTTCCTGCTGCTCCACCACCGCCTGTAATCAAACCTCGACCACCAGCAAAAGCAGTCTGCGTTCCTGTTGCAGTTGCTATCCCTGCTCCGCCACCTGATGAAACGCCAACGCCACCAATAGCAGCGGAACCACCACCAGCGGCATAACCAGTTCCATTTGCACTAGCAGCAGGAGCGCCTGTGTAAGAAACTGTTGATGTTGAACCAGTGGGAATTGTTGCTCCACCACCTGCTCCACCAACTGTTGAGTTTAATCCACCTGAACCACCACCAGCAAGAACCATTCCATAAATACTTGAACCACCGTTAGCACCAACAGCAGAAGTTGTTGTTCCTGTGCCACCTAGTCCAACAGTTGCCGAAGTTGTTATCCAAGTCCAGCCAGCAGAAAATCCACCAGCACCACCGCCACCACCGCCGCCTGTGGTTTGTGTTGAGCCAGCTCCACCTGCACCAATAACAACTGCATAAACTCTTTGAATACCAGTTGGAATTACAACAGATGAAGTTGTGGCAGTAATAGTTTGTCGCAATTTGAGTGCGTAAGGAACATCACTAAATGATGAATTTTGATAAATGTTTACACTCATTGTTTGCTCCTAATAGAAAAGATAAAGTATTCCTGCGCCGCCAGTTCCTTGTGATACACCGCCACCGCCGCCACCACCGCCTAGACCACCATTTCCACCAGTAGTTCCAGAGGCAGCAGTTCCAGCGCCAGCAATGCCAGCACCGCCACCACCAGCACCATTGGCATTAGTTCCAGATGTTCCAGTACCACCAGCAAGAAATGCGCCAGTTAAAATGTTAATTCCGTTACCACCATTACCACCTGTACGAGCACCGCTTGAACTTGTTGCTCTACCAGCGCCGCCACCTACTAAACCTGAACCGCCGTTGCCACCGCCAACAGTTCCAGAAGTTTGACCATTATGTCCACCGCCACCACCAGAGATGCCATCTCCACCATTTCCAGCAGTAATGGTTGAAGTTCCTAATGAACCTACACCAGTACCGCCTGAACCGCCCGCACCAATACCGCCGTTTGGCAAAGTAGTAGATGCTGCTCCAGAAGCAGGTATACCCCAATAATTTGTTGAACCTGCACCGCCGTTGCCGTTGTATCCACTAGTGCCACCACCCGATGCGCCACCGCCACCGCTACCAAGAGAACCACCAGTACCAGTATTTCCGCCAACTCCTGAACCAGTTGGACCACCGCCAGCAATAATGTTTCCATAACGTGTGTAATTACCAGCAGTACCAACAACGCAAGTCGCGTTAGCTAGAGTCCAACCCCAAGCAACACCTCCGGCGCCACCGCCTGAAAGGTTTGCTGAACCACCACCACCTACACAAATTGCATAAACCCAAGTGATGCCAGCAGGAATTGTGACTGATGTATCGCCCGCATTTTTTGTTTGTTGTAAAAATAAACCGTATGGCAAAATTGCCGAAGTGTTAGCAAATGGTGTGACATTAGAACCAGTCATTCCAGTTCTTACTGATACACCTGATTGCCCTCTGCGATTTGAATTAGCCACTATGAAATCCTGTTTACATAACCTGAAATTGTAATAACTGAGGCAGTAGCAGCAAAAGCATAAACTGTGTTTGCAGCTGAACCTGTACCAGTTAAAGGCAAACCAGCAACAATAAGAACGTCACCTGATTGTGGTGAAAGAGTAATTGGTTTTGCGTGTTGCACTGAACCAGTGCCACCAAATTGAACTGTTAATACAACAGGCGAAGTTGAAGTGTTGTTTGCGTATAGCCAAACTTCGTCAATAGTTGCTGATGAAGTTCCTGTTGCGTGAATTGTTGTACCAGTTGAGGCAGTTTGAACTACCGTGATTGGTTGCCCTTGTGTTGAACCGCTAAGTAGTGTTTTTGTAAAAGTTGCCATTTGTTATTCCTATCCGAAAACTTGTGTGGAAAGAACTGTTTGATCTGAATCGGGATCTCCAGCTGCAAGTCGAGCTTTAACTGTGGCAAATGTTCCTTTAGGCAAAGTTCCCAGCTCTGTTTCAATTGCTAGAACAGCATCATTGATGTTGTCATGTTGACCTGCATGGGGAACAGTAGCCGAATCAAGGGTGTCAGTAGCCGTTGGATTGATAAATGAATCAAGCGAACTTGGATAATTTGTTGCCATTAGCTACTCCTTAAATTAGGAAGCTGAAACTGAAAGTGAACCTGATGCGATTGTTACAACGCCGGCAGATGCGCCAGTTGTAACGCTTGGAGAAAGAGCGCCGCCAATGTAATAAGTGCCAGCTGTTGAAGCTGACCAAACGCCAAAGTAAGAGGCGGTTGTTGATGCTGGCAGGTTGATTGAAAGAGCGCCTGAGTTGGTAACTGATCCCGATGAAGGAGTGTTCCAAGTAGCAGCAACGCGAGCATAAGTGCCGCCAGTTACTTCTGAAGCGCCCGTTGTTCCTGGATCAGCAGTGTGCAATGAGACATAACTCCAACCTGTTGTTGACAGGGCTTGGTTGGCCTCAGTTGTCGAGATTCTTGCCATTTATTGCTCCTTGTTGTTAGGGCAAGAAGGTTGATCGCCAGGGGTACGATCAACCTTCTTGCTTGACTTGTTGAATTGCATGATCGCGCATCGCTTTGTGATGGCGTTCATCCAACCAAAATTGTTTGTGGTGAGGCAGTATTGCGCCGGTGTGGGCGTGAATCTTGTAACCCATAGATTTCAAGCGCTTGGAAAATAGTAAATCCTCGCCAAAATAAGTTCCATCAATTGCGCCTTCTACGAACCAAGCCCAATCCTTGCCTTGATTCGGCGTTGCCTTTTGTTGCATATCTAGCAGAACGCTGCGATGGATTAAAAGGCAACCAGTTCCGACAGCATCAACTTCAATGATTGAGTCAAGCGGATAGGCATCAATTGCTTCCAAACCCTTTTCAGAATCCATGCGATAAATCGTTGGAACTGGGCGAAGCGCATCGCTATTGTCAAAGAATGCTGCAAAAACTAGCCCTGAAACAATTGGGCGATCTTTATCGTGAGCAGCATCTATCAGCTTGAGCCAAGTATCAGTTGAAAGTCGCTCATCTGAGTCAATCATTAAGAGCCATTCGGAATCTGTTGTTTCCAAGAATGTTTTAACTACAACATTGCGTGATCGAGTAGTAAGTCCAACATTGCCCACTTGAATCATGTGAGCAAAGCGACCATCTTTCTTTTTTGCAATTTGAATAAGGTCAAGCGCAAGGAGTGAATCAATCGTTCCGTTGTTGACCATGCCAACGCAAACCTTGTGACTTGATTTCATCGCGACTCCATTTTTGGAGCCAAAGCAGTTGTTTCAATTGATCCGACTTCAAGTTCATCAATCAATCGGTCAAGATGTTGAATACCTTTGTTCTGCACTATCTCGCGAGCAGACTTCAAACCTTCAAGAAATATAGATTGCATAAAATCCCCCTGTGGATGTTGTTACGCCTTGGCGCTGACCTTACCCGAAAGCAAGATCAGCGCCAAGACTCAGCTAATTAATAGCCTGAAGGTGCAACTGCGCCAGTTCCGCTAATTGCCGAAACTGACTTGTTAAAGCGGTGTGCAAGTGCTGCGTAGCCGTACACCTGGAAGCGAACTGTTAAGTTGCTTGAAAGGACATCTGGCAGAACGCGAGTCTTAACACCTGATTCAAATAGGTATGAATCTGAGAACTTACCAACCAAAATTGGTGATTGGTTTGTTGATGCGCCATATGTCTTTGTCATTGTTGCATCAATAAAGACTGGAACACCTTGAATTGTACCTACAAGGCCAGCAGGAGCGCCAGGATTGGTGATTGTACCTGCTGCGTTGAATGCAGAGGATGCGCCTGTGACAGGTACTACTAGAGGGCGATTTGAGCTATCTACCTGTGAAGCGAACCAGTACCACATTGATGGAGACATCAAAATAGCTTCTGCTTGCTTGTAGCGGTTTGTTACAACCTTTGAAATTGCCTTAGCAATTGCGATTGCGCCGTTAACAGCAGTTGGAGTGGTCTCTGTCCAGCTTGTCGGAATTCCGTTTGTGCTGTCAGCACCAAGAGTGATGAGACCCTTTAGTGTTCCTGATGTTCCGTCACCAGTGCCAACAACAGCTGTGTTGAGTTGTAGTGCATAGTCAGCCATTAGATCGCCGAATACTAAGCGATCAAGACCGCCAGCAAGAGGTGACTGTTCCACCAGCTGAATGCTCACGTTTTCATAGCCGGATATGGTACGCACTGGGCTTGAGACCGTTGATGAGATCATATCGCGTGTTGTTGTTGCAGTGTTATCTGCTGACTGGAATGCAGCAAGTGTACCTGTTGTGATCTGCGGAATGTTGATGCTGTCTGTTCCTGCTGGTAGTGCCATGTTTGTAACAAGGTCAGCACCTACACGAGCAGCACGAGCGAATTCGGCATATTCATTGATCAGGTATAGGGGAGGAACTAGGTCTCCACCGGCTCCGTCAGTGCGTGAGATGTCGCGTGTTTCAACAGCAACTTCTTGCTGGTGGCGTTGCAAACGCTCCCATGAATTGCGGTCATTGCGAAGGTTTGCGCCAATCATGTCGCGAACGAATGAGTTGCGACCATCTTTGTCGTATGTCATAGCTTCGCGAGTAACTACTGCGCCGCCGAATGTTGCAACCTTTGAATCCTTGCGAGATTCTGCGATTGCTGCTGTGCGAGCTTCTACCTTGTCGGCAGTTGCGATGCGCTCATCTAGTGCAGCAATTTCATCTTGCTTCACTGATGCGGCATCAAGAGCTTCTGCGGTAACTTCCTCAGCTGCTAAAGTTGTTTCAACCTCGGCAACAAGTGCATCACGCTGCTCCTTGAGTTTTGTGCTTAGAGTCATTTGTGACCCTTTCTCTTGGATGGATGTTTGAGACCAGTCGGGGCAAATGCGCCGAGTGTTATACCTTGCTCTTGCGAGTCAAGGAATGATGTTTGACCTTCAGGCTTAACTTGCGCTTGGCAAGATCAAGATCAACTTCATCTGTTGAACGCATTCCAACTGAAGTTGAGTCATAGGCAGGAAGGGTGACAACTGAAACCTCATAGAGGCGTTCAATGTCTGTCAGTGTACGAAGTCCGGCATCTTTAGTTTGTCCATCTGGAGAAACTGTGAATGCAAAACTCATTTTGTCCATATCGCCTCGGCGAAGTGCTGAGGAAAGTTCTTGAGCTTTTGGATTTGCTGGATCAAGAGTTGCTTCCATATAAAGGCCAGTTTTATCTTGGCGAAGTTGCAAAGTTCTTGATTGAGTTGAGGCCAGTGGAATGCCTTCCATATCGTGATTGACAAGAAGGAAAACTGGATCGTTAGATGCAAGTGCGCGAGTAAATGCGCCAGGTGCGATGACTTCGCGGAAATTCAAACCGCTTGCCTCACTGTTAAATGTTGCAGCATAGCCGCCGATCTTAAGTGAACCGTCATCAGTTGCAACAGCGCGAACTTCAGCAGTCATTGTGATTCGTTCTGCGGTTGCCATTGCCTTGCGTTGTTCAATCATGTCAATATCCTCCGAGCGTGGTGCAGGTAGGGCGGTGATAACTGTGAGAATGTCTGGTCGATGAACCACTGTCACATCGGTTGGAATCCAACCATTGCCCTGTTCCTTGTAAATACGAATTGAAAATGCTGGTTGATCAGGTGTTGTTTCAAGAGCATAGCCCTCAGATGATTTTGCCTGACCCTTTGTGACAACTTTTTCAACTTTGCCCTTAGCGCGACCATTTGAAGTGTTCCAAGATACGAATGAACCTTCACCAATACGAGCTGCGGAAGCGCGATTTTCAAATGGAGCCTTGATTGAATCATCGTTGAATTCTTTAGCAAGGCGACCATAGTAAGCAGTCACCTTGTCTTTGATTTCCATTGCATCTGATTCAGGAATATCTGCTCCACCGCGAGCGCCGTTTAAGACACCGGCAACAGCAAAGATTCCTTTTGGAACCGCAACAAGTGAACCGTCAATAACATCAGCAAATCCGAGCTTGTAAGAGCCAAGCAATTCTTTGTTTGTTTCATCAACATAAAAGAACGCTTTGGCATATTTAGCCCAGTCCATGTTGTCTTTGCCGCCAGCATATTCTTGAACACGCTTGTCGGCAGCAGCAGCATCCCAAGTAGTATCGCGTGGAGCGATTGGAAGGTCTGAAGCGCCACTTGCTGATCGTGGCATGATTGGCATAGGCGCAAGACCTTGCTCTGACAACATATCGTCAACTTGATCGTAAGGCTGATCATCATCTGCATCAATGCCTTGGGCATCAACAGGATCAGGTGAAGGTTGAGTGACTTCTTGACCAAGGGAAGCGGTCAACTGCCACTTCCAGAACTGATGCTTGTCTAAGCGATCAGCTAGGAAATTTGCAACTCCTTGTTGGCCATAAGCAGTGGCGCAATCAAAGGCATCTGAAATTTCATCAAGGATCATGTCATTTGCTGCTAATAAGTCACTGGCCAAAGACATTGGATCTTGCAAAATTGTTGGCGCATCCTCAAGGCATCGAAGCGCCAAGAATGAAGGCAGTGTGAATGGTGCTAAAGAACCAAGTTTGCGAAGGTTCTCGGCAATTGGATCAATTGACCCGTAAACATCCTCATAGATTTCATTAAAAAGTTTGTGATATTCGCTGAAGTCGCTTCCTTTAACGTTCCAGTGTGCGCCATGAGCGCGGAAATAGAAACTCACAACATCTGCGAGAAGTTCAGTCAGTTCCTCATTTAGATCAGGAACTTGATTCATGTCAGCCATGTCACCCTCCTCGGATGCCATCAGGGAAAGTGCTCTTGCACTTTTCGAGATTTGATTTCTGATTCTTGTTGACCATGTAAAGCCAGCATCGCCGCCCCAAGCTGACCATGCAACTCTGCCTGGAGATGGAAAGCCATCCTCCCCAGAGTTGAATCCTTGCGCTTGCTTGTCTGTTTCATGTCTTTTGAAAAATGAATACATTCTCAAAATTGTTTCGGCACTTACTGGATGACCAGCAGCCAAATCACTTGCTCTTTTCTTGCCAACAGCTGTGAATCCACCGCCAGCATGACCTTCAGCAATCCAGCCCAATGCTTTTTTGGCTTCCTCTTGAACCCCGTTTGGAACTCGGAATGTTTCAGCCATTATTCAAGGACTCCCATCACCGGCGCTGAAGGATCGGCATCCTCACCAAGAGCAGGATTTTGTCCTCCTGCGGTGACATTACCAGTCAGAGCTTGATTGAATGAATCGCCACCATCAAACGGTTCTAAGCCTTCAATTTGGCGAACTTCGTTTGGAGTACGCGCACCCATTGAAACATTGATCATGTTCACTCTTGCGCGAGTTAGCGCATCGGTTCGAAGTAACGCTGAAGTATCAAAGGCAACATCATCGCGTGGATCAAGAACGTTTGAAATAGCAATTTCAATTCGGCGAATCCAAGGCGCGATTGTGTGAGTCAAGAAGTTCAGAGATGCTTGTTCAACATTCTGATAGGTCTGATTATCGCCCATCGCACCAATTAGGTGATCAGGAATTCGGAAAATTCTAGCAATGTCACGAATCAATTGTTCGCGAGTTGCAATCATTTCAGCATCGGCGGCTGAAGTTGTAATTGGTCGGAACTTCAAACCATCAGAGAGAACTGCTGGCTTGCGGTGACGGCGGTGAGTTGCTTCCCAAGTTGCTTGGATAACTCTTGCCTGTTCAAGATTAAGTTTCTGATCTGTTTCAAGAATTCCTGAAGGTGTTCCACCCTCGCCATAGAATTGCGCCAAGTGGCGATCCATAGCGATTGAAAGACCGATCAAGTTTCTTGCCTGATTCAGTGGGCTGATACCAACCAAAGATTGAGGCGGTGTGAACCAGCGAAGGTGAAGCATATCCTCGCGGTTCATTTCATTGCCAAGGTGTAAGTATCGGCGGCCAGTCATGTCACCTGTTGGCAAGACCTGCATTTGATAAGGGTGAAGCGGAACTAAGCCAATCATGTTTCCGAAACGATCTCGGTCAATCTTGACATAAGCGTTTCCATGCAAAGCCATTGAAGCAACAATTTGATGAAGTAATTCGTAAGTGTTTGATTCAGGATCAGGATCGGCAAGAACATCTGGAAGTGGCTTCATTGTTCGCTTACCATCTTTGTCAATTTCATAACAACGAAGCGGCATGGAAGCAACTGAATCAGCAAGCAATGAAACCGCACCTAGAACAGCAGATACACCAAGAGCAGTCCATTCATCAATTCGTTCACCGGCAGCTGAGGTCATTGATGTCTGACCGTACAACTGACTTAGCGGTGAAACATAATTATTAAACTGTGGATAACGCCCTGTTGTAAAGGATTGAATGCCTCGACTAAAGATGCTCATTTATTGCCTCCCAAGTCTGCCAAAAATGATCCGACAACCACTAGAACGCCTCCTGCAATAAGAGCAGCACCAACGCCAAAGATGATTCCAAGACCAACTGAGATCATTGTTGCGCCAATCAATTCGGTGATTGTCGTGATTTGATCACGCATCTGGAACCTCCATTGAGAACGGGTCGAAAATTTGTGGCAATGCGCCACCTTGAGATTGCCACCAACTTGCTCTTTCAAGAGCCATGACGGATGAAACCGCTAAGTCAATTCGGCGCTTAGAGCCTTTTGCTTCCTTAGCAAGTCGCGATCCGCGATTGTCGGTTCGCAATTGGGCGTTGCCAATATGCCGAGCAAGTCGAGCATCGCCGTTGTGCGTTAGCGTTTTGTTGATAACAGCTTCAAAGAATCGTGTTGTTGCCGGTGTCATGCGACTAGCAGTTTGCGGAAAGGTGACAACTGGCAAACCTTCATCGTCAAGAATCTGAAATGTTCGCGCCCAACGGTAAGGGTCGCAAGCAATCTCTAACACTTGCCAACGCGTTGCGGCTCTGCGAATGGCATCCTCAACTTCTAGCACTGGAATCTGCCAGCTCGCATCTGCCTCATCGGGTTTCTCCCACACTGCCACTGGCATAATGTGCGGAACTTCGCCGACTGACACTGCGACAATGGCTGTGCAGTCACCATTGAAGGAACCGTCAAAGCCAAGGACAACATCGCAACCGTCAGGAATTTCATGGTCATCGGCTAAGACATCCCAAGCGCCATGCGGTAGCCAAGTGTCGGAAGTGGATGTCCAAATGTTAAGTCGCTTGGTTTTGAATTCTGCCTCTGGCGTTCTCAGAATTGCTGAAGCGAAATCATCGGCGGCAACAATATCGTCAAAGCCAGGATTGGCTTGCTTCCAAGCTGAAGGATCACGATAATCACCGTCATTGTTGGCTTCCCACCAAGCAAAGAAAAATGATGGATCAACAACTTCACCAGCTGCTATTCGCTTGCCGTATTCGTAAAGGCTAAAGCAAATTGAATCCTTGCCACTGTTGTCGCTTTTAACACCGGCGGTTGTAATCGCAACCAACATCGGTTCAATACGCGCACCCATAGCAAGTGACATAACATCAAAAAGTTCGCGATTAGGTTGCGCGTGAAGTTCATCAAAGCAAACCAGTGTCGGATTCAAGCCCTCTTTTGAAAAAGCGTCACTTGATAAAGCGCGATAGACACTGCCAGTTTTTGGATTGTGAATCGTGTCTTTGTAAACAGTTAGCAGTTCGGAAAGTTCAGGATGAAGGCGAACCATTTCCTTCGCTGTATTAAAAACAATTTTCGCTTGTTCCTTTTCAGCAGCGCAAGAATAAATTTCACCGCCTTGCGCTCCAAGAACTAGCGACTCAAGAGCTACTGCCGACAGCCAAGCCGACTTGCCATTTTTGCGTGGCAAACCGACAAGGCCGATGCGGTGACGAAAAGTTCCGTCAGCCTTGACTGCGAAAAGTTGTTTGGTGAGTTCGCGTTGCCAAGGTCTAAATACTAAATCCTCGCCAGCATGACCGGCAATGGAATCTTTTGTTATCTTGCAAAGAGTCTCTGCAAAGTCGGCGATGTCATCGCCACGCGATCTCTTGAGATCAGCTGTTGGAACTGGCGTTAGCCATTGCGGAGGAAAGCCCGCAATCTTTTTCTCTCTTGCCATTTCGCCCCCTGGCTGAAATTATTTTCTCGCCTCTCGCTTGGCAAGAAGTTTGTCAATTGCACTGATCGCCTTGACTTCAGCAACTCCAAGTCGGCTGCGGCTGGTTGGATCAAAGCCTAGTGTGGAAAGTGAATCAACAAATGCTTTATTTAAGTGAACTAGCAATCTGCCATCGCCAGGTTCAAGTGTTGCTCGATACTTCTTACGGGCAAAGGCTAAGTCATCGGCGAGCTTGGCTGCGTTCTCAATTGCTTGGAAATCGCTTTGAGGTGACAGCCAAGTAATTGCCGCGCCCCATGCTTGATTCCAAAGCGCAATGCCATCCTCGCCAAGAGTCTCTGGCGGTTGCGGAATGGAGTGAGCCATTGGCAAAGGCGTGACAATGCTGAGTGCTGGCAATGGTCGCTTGCCTGGATTGCCGGTGATGCGCTTTAGCTCGGTTGGTTTAGGCGGTCTGCCAGCGGTCATGGCGCAAAACCTCCAACAATTGTCCGAACTGATAATTTCGCGAATAGAGAGAAAAGACGGGGGGGCTGGGTTTATCTGTGCGTGTCAGAAAAAACCGAATATATGGCGCGGCATTGATTATGAGCGTGTTTTGTAATGTTTATTTATCTTTCTTTGATGAGTTACAACTGCGGCACATGGCTTGAAGGTTGGCCATTGAGTGATCGCCACCCTTGGATAGCGGAACCTTATGGTCAACAGTTGCATCTGATCCAATAAGTTTCTTGTTGCATCTGCAACATACCCAACCGTCACGCCTTAACACTTGCACACGCACTCTCTGCCATTCAGCATTGTAACCGCGAAGTGTTGATGACAATCGCTCACGCTTTGGTTCGCTTGCCTTCTTGATAATCAAACAAGAGTCACACCATGATCTTGCTGTTGGTATGCCGCACATTAGACATGATAGCTTCGGAGCCAAGTGTTACTGCTCTTTGATTATCGTGGTGATCTTTCCACCAGTGTAAGCATCCCACTTAGCAGCAACAGTTATCGCATCGCGAATGATCATCTCTGCCAACTTAGGATCGTGAATCTTAAAGCCCACATCTTTCAATGCGTAAGTCATAGCGCCTAACGCTAATGCTTCACCACTGCCGGCAACATAAACATTTTCCTCGCATCGTTCCCATGAGTAATCATCCTCAATGCGATAGAGGTTGCAGTCAATGACAACAAGAAAGATGTTGCCATGCGTTACTGCTGAGTTGTCATTCTTTGTTTCATAGCCAGCATCTAAGAATGCTTTGCGTATTGACGGGATCAATGTTCTTGTTATGAATCTGTCAGGATTAGATCGCCCTGTCTTAGGTGCAATCCATTTGTGTTGGAGAATGTTTATTCCTCGAACATCACCTGCACCACCAATGACAATGCCATTGTTTTCAAATATCTTGCCGCCAGGAATGTTGACCTTAAATCCGTTTTGATCTGATGATTGTGAATCACCACCCATGACAATCCATCCATCGCCTTGTATAGCTGCGAGAGTTGTCATTTGTTTTCCATTGCGATCTTGGCATCTAATAATTCATCAACCAATGCCCATAAATGTTTCTTTTGTGAGTCGCGAGTTTTATGAAGCACTTCAACGATATGACTTAACGCCTCGTTGATTTCCTCAAGCGATTCATCTTGGATGTTCATAATTGTAAGGATAGCCATGCCCAGAGACAGCAGATGTCGGCAGATACAACACGCCGACACTTAGAGTGTAGCAAACACTGCGGACATGTTTTGTCAAGTTAAGCGTGTTTGGCGTGTGCCTCGATCATGGCGTGTGCTTCGTATAATTCGCCTCGCTTTGGCAGTTTGTATTTCTGTCCGAGTCTCCTGACATGGCGTTCTGATATGCCCATCCATTTGCCCAACGCCTCGGCATCGAGCCAGACTGAACGCTTATCGCTCATCGCCACTGCGATCAGGCGAAGGGTTGTCCACTGGCTTTGGCAACTGCGACACTGGAATATCTCCAGCGGATCATCGGGGTTGATCTTGAGTAGGGTTCTGCAACTGCCTTCGCCTGTTTCAGCTGGACATGGAATGCGGCGAGTCTTTTCAACGAATCGGCGAGCAGCAGCCATGCCTTGAGCATGAATGCTCGCAAGCTCATCGGCAAAGTCATCAATCCAATCTTGCAACCCTGACCACGCCAAATGAGTCTGCGAGAATTTAATGGCATCGGCAATCTCGCCTTGAAGTGTTGCTGGCTTGGCGATCATCGCTGGCCTTGTCAACTCTCGCTCATCTCGGATCAACTTCTCCCACTCATGCAGGAAGCCGAGAATGTCGTGACCGGCAATGAAGGACAGAGCCGCGACATTCAAGCCAATGGTTCGCTCACTGGATCTGCCGCCATTTCCACTCTTGCCAGGAAGCAGTTCATCGTGAGCGCCAATCCAAAATTCCATTAGATCGTCAAGCTGTGAATGAAGTCGGCTTTGACAGCGATTGCATAATCCAGCCGATGTCACTATTCGGCGGCAAAGAGGGCAGAGTGAGTCGGTCATTTAGAATGGGATTCCTTCGCTATTAGAGATGGCTGGCTTTTCAAATAACGGGGAAGGTTCAAAGTATGTCGGAGATTGGCAACTGTGAGTTGCCAGAACTTTAGCCCTTGGATCGGCTTTTTCAATATGCCAAAGTTTGCGCCGAACTAGGCAAACCTGTGAAGTTCCGAAAGTCTGGTAAATCCTCAAGCCCTTTGCCCTAGCAATCAACTCCTCGGCAAAGTTGAGTGGATTCGGCTCAACCCTTGTCAGGAAGCCATTGACATAACATTCCAGCACCCAACCTTGGCACTTTTCACATAGGGACGAGGTCGGGAATGTTGATATGAAAGATTCGGTCATTTACGCTCACCACCCTGACCTCGTCCTCGTCCCCTCTTAGAGAGGGGGACGTGGGACGAAGTCGATCTAGGGAATGGCAGTTCGTCTCGGACGAGGTCGGGACGAGGTGGGACGAGGTCAAGCATTGTCAGCTTCTTTCAATTCGAAGGAGCCAATGCCACTAGCAGAATCGTCAGCTTCTCGATATTGGCGAAGCAATTTCAGGTTCAAGGCATTGCGAGAGCCGTTTTCAATGGCAACGAATTTCTCGTCAACGAGTATTTGAATGGCAATTCTGACCCACTCGGCTTTGCCTTTGACTTCTTTTTCAATTGCATTCTTAGACAATGGCATCGTTGAGGCTTCCAATGTCTTGCTCACCTGCTCCATCAAATGCGTTGGCCTAGTACGGTCTCCAGCGACCATTTGAGGGCTGATGATTGTCATTGTGACCATTCCTTCAGCCGTTGACCGCAACTCGACTGTGCCGGCAAACTTTGCCTCTTTAGAGTGTTCTCTGACAGCGCCAGGGCGGTCTTTTGTCACCTTTAGGTTCAACTCGCCATTCATGCCCTTGCCAAATGGCAGTGTCACTTCAACGGCAATCGCGCAGCCGTTTATATCTGCCCGTTTCGCCTGAGCGCCGATGGCATAGTTGCCGCGATTGTCCTTTGACTTAGGAACATGGTCAATGGTTATGACACACGCGCCCGACAGCGCCAATGGCTTTAAGAGCTGCTGGCTGAAAAAGGTGGCATCGCGATTGCTGGTCAAATCTAAGGCCAGCAAGGTCATGGCGGCATTTACGCCGTCAAGGATGATCAACTCAGGCACAATCTCGGTCAGCGCATCAACCAAGTCCATTCGCTCATTCAGGGTCAAGTTCTGGTCGGGATTGGCGTAGGTAAAATTTGCAAAGTGACGGTTTTCAAGGCCAAGTGAGCGAAGTCGGCTCAGGATACCTTTGCCCGAATCCTCAAAATCTAAGTAAATCACCTTCTGCTGGATTTCAAGTGCCTGTTTAACAGCTAGTAGCGCAACCCAAGTCTTTCCCGACTCGGACTCACCAAGTAAAGCGTTGATCTTGCCTCGATAGAACAAGCAATGACCGTCATTGCGAGCTAAGAACTCAGGTTCAGGCTGTTCAATCTCACCGTCAAGGTCTAGTGGCTTTGGATACCAACTGGAGCGTTCTTGCACCTGCTCGACATGATCTGAGTCAATATCAGGCACAACAGTCAGAGTCGGCTTGGCTAACTCTTGCAGTTGAGTCAGACTAGGCAAGGAATTCTGTGCGCCGTAACCTAACGCCCTGAGTGCTTTTGCCGCACTTGAGAAATCCCCACTGTGATTGAGGTGCGCAAATGCTGCAAACTTGGAGTAAGGCTTCTCCGCTTCGAATGTTGTTGATGTTGTAAATACAAAGAGATTATCTCCATCGTTGCGACCTGTGGTAGCTGAAATCCCAGTATCTTTGCCAGGTCTGCACCAATAAGTGACACCGCCCGAAGTGTAGATTTGTTTCCATCCAATGAGAATGTCGCTCCATTTTGCTTTTGCGTTGAAATCATCGCCTGGCTTCTCTCCTGTTAATTCTGACTTTGGTAGTAATGCTGTGGCAATTGACTCCTTGACCGGCATGGAATCAAGTGCCTTGAAAATTGAGTGTAACGCCTCGCGCTCCTCCATTGAGAACATTGGGATTGTGTTTGGCGATCCTGCTAGTAGCACCCAAGGTTGATGGCTAGGATGAACCTCGCCATTTGACGGTGCGGTGACTACGAAACCGCCTTCGCCTCTTGTCTCAACCAGCACCTCAACTGTGTCATTTTCCCCTGGTCGGCGAGCAATCTTGGTGTTGCCTGGCACTGGCTCATCGGCGATTCGGTAGAGGAAATGCAATCCTCCTGACGGTGTCATCTCGGCGTAGCCAGTTGTCAACAATCCCCAGAGTTCCTCAAGGCCAGAGTTGATGGCGATCTCTTTGGCTTCGTCAAATAGGCCAGCGTGGATTGCTCGACCTTCTAGTTCGAGCATCTCCAAGTTGCCACTGACTGCGCCAGTGATTATGCCAATGCCAGGATGACCTGTGCCAAACCAATCGCCTAACTGCTCAGGCTCGGCTCGGCTGACTTGATACTGCTTCCATGAGCCAATCGGTGATTTGCTGCCATTGTTATTGGCAGGAACTACCGAAATGCCAGCATCGTAGAAATCAAGAGCTGCTTGAAGGACTGGGTTCATTGCCGTTCCCCTCGCCATAGACTTTCCATCCAAATCGTGTGATAGATGCACCAACTCACCATTTTCGTTGAAGTGTCATCGCCAAAATAAACCCCGAAGTCGGCATCGGCTTCGCACTGCTCAAATTCACCGTAGCCATTGTCGGCAACGAAACCGCATTCTTTTTGAAACGGCGTTGTGCGCTTGAATCGTGTTCGCATGGTTGCCATTGCTGCCCCTTGTCTTTTGCTTAGCCTTGTCCATTGCTCGGAATCGAACCGAGATTGCCTTCCCCGTCAATGCAAACCTGCCAATGGTTTTGCCGATGCCCCGTATCGTCAAGAGTTGTTTCCCAACAACTCACGCGACCATCGGCAAATCGTTATGCGCTTAGAATGGCGCTGGCGATGCCCCTAGCTTTGCTAGAAGCGCCAACTGCTCTGGCGAGAGTGCGCCACTGCCAGGCGCTCCAGCATTAGGCACTGCCGCTGCCGTTGGTGCTGGCGGTACAACTGAGCCAGCGAGATAGGCGGTTGCCTTGTCAATGTCGGCTTGGGAGTCGGTGGCATTGACCAAGATCCAAGGTGCGGATTTGCCTGGCTTGGCAACGCCTTGCCCAATGCGAGCTAAGACTGACTTGCCGATGTTTGGCTTTAGTGCTGATCGAAGCGCGATGTTGAAAAATAGAACTGAGTTGTGTTCGGTGTTGGTGTCAAGATCAACAAGGTTGACCTCGATTGCCTCTGCCTCGCCTAGTGATGTTTGAATGCCAGTCTTGTATTCAACTGGCTTGATGATTAGCAGATGACCTTGCAAATCTGCTGGTTTAACTGATTCGCCAGCTGTTGCCGGCGCTGTAAATGGATTTGTCATCTCATTCGCTTTCTGTTGGTGTTAGGGGTGAAGCATCCTCATCGGTTGATGAGAAATTTATTTTTTCTTTACAATCTTTCCATAGCATTCATCGCAATAAGGTTCTTTCCCAATGATGTTCTGAATTGGCTTTATGGCTTTGCATAGATAACATTCTGTTTCCCATTTGAAAGCCATCATCGCCCCGAATCTGTCTTATAGAAGCCCGAACCTTTGAAGTGGATAGGGGTTGCTGACCATACTCGCTCCATTGACTGACAGCAATCTCCGCACACTGGCAGTGGTGTGTCATCCTCAATGGCGCGTGTCTGCTCAATCGTTGCTGAACAGCGTGGGCATCTAAATTCATAAGTTGGACTCATGCTGCGTTCTCCTGTCCAGGACATCCAACCGAGATGTCCTTGCTAAATGGCAAATACCAAGGGCAATAGTTACAAGATTGACTTGGGCTGTGAGGAATGAGTTGCCAATGGTTAGGGTTGGCTTCAGGATCGAGCTGCCAAAGTAGGACTTGAGCATCCTCTAATCGTTCAATGGCATTTAACGCCAACTGGCGATTGTATTTTTCAACGATTGTGTAAAGTCCATCGAGTCTGCCGCCTAGCGGATAGAACGCCAGTGCCACCTTCTCAACTGAGCCAACGCCAAACTCCCGTTCAAAGCCAAGCGCGTACAAGTTGATCTGCACCCGTTGTTGATGGGTCATGCCACCCTGCTTGCGTGACTTCATGGCAGTAGCACCAACGCATTTGTGATCAATAACCATCTTGTTTTCAATGTCAAAGAGATCAGCTGTGCCGGATAATTCATCGGTGACTTTGACATGATGCTCAACTAAGTAAAGTTTATTTTCCTCACCGTCATAAACATCATTGAATGCATCGGCAAGCCAAGTGTGGATTGCAGTGCCAGAGATACTCGCCCAAGGATCAGTGGCAGGATTGGAACGATTCCAATCAAGTAATTTGTAAGAAGTTTTTCTCACGCAAATCTCGCCAACCTCGCTCAAACCAATGCGCTTTTGCTGTGAGCGTGGCGCATTGGCTGAGCGATGATTGACAACATTCTTGATGCGTTCAGCAAGATGACTTGCTTCATCCCCTGGCGCTGTGAACATTATTCCTCATCAATGATTGAGAATCGGCGAGTTACTGATACCGATTCAATTCGTTCAACGATGTCTGCCGGCAATAGTTCGCGGCACTTCTTGGCATCAATGCGAGTTGTTTCAACTGTTGTCCAGCGAACCGACTCGCGACCATTGACCAAGCCAATCTCGGCATCCCCTAGAGCTGCCTTGACCTGCTCGGCAGCGATGTCTGCCTTCTCTTGCCATTCCTTCATCTTGATCTTGGCTTCAATATAGGCAGACAAGAACGCTGATGCTGCCGGATCTAAATCCACCATTGAAGTGTTGATTTGTGTTGACATTTCCCCTGTTTCCTTTCCTAGTAGTAAGAGTGCTTTTGCCAAAAGGCTTTGGCGGCGCAAGCACCGTCAGAACCGTAATGGCGAGAGATATAGGCAATCGATGCGACTACCTGGGCGAGTGGATCAGCTGAGTGCTTCAATCCAATCGTGCGATAGGTTGACTCAAGCAACTGCCCAACGCCTTTGGCAGATGATCTGCTGTTGGCTGATTTGGAATTGATATGACTCTCTTTTTCAAAGACCCATAGCAAACAATTGGCTTGGCGTTTGATCATTAGCTCATTGACGAACTTAGTGACCTTTTGCTTATCTGTTAGGACAGGCTGACTTTTAACTATCTCAACCCTTATTGCTGGCTTCTCGACTTTTGGCGAGAATCCGTTTGTGATGCTGACAATCAGTGCCAAAAGAGCGACACCAATCAGTGACAATGAAACTTCACGACTCATTGAGTAAATCCTTTCCTTTTGGCTCTTTCCAAATTGCGATCAATTGAGGCAACTTGCACTCTCAACTTGATAGCGATTTCCTCTTTGGTCAAGCCTCTCGATAGGTATTCCTGAATCTCCCTGAACCTCTTAGTTCCAACCTCCTTTGGTTTCATAAGTGGTTTTCTTTGCTCTGGAGTTGTTCCACCCCAGAAACCTTCTGTCTCTTGATTTTCGATGGCAAATGTCCGGCAAGCAGTTATGTGAATGCAACTGTTGCAAAGCTCTAATAAGCGCGGAAGGCGCTGGGTCAATTCTACCTGAGAATCAGGAAAGAAAAAGTCTAGGTTGTCCTTGTCTACGCACTTTGCCTCTGGAAATGAAGGCGCATTCATAAGCGCCAGCAGTGTCATCGTGGATCTCCGTATCCGGCATCGCGAAGCAAATCCATCATCATTGCCATCGGCATAATGCCCCACCATTGACCAACTTTGTCAGGGGTCATGCCCACGCCATTAGGCTTGACAACTAGGATGCCGAAATCAGCTTTGGCATTCTTGCGTTCAATTTCAGTTTCCTTCAACCAAGCAGGGATTTTGTAGGTGGCATGATTTTTGACTTCCATGCAAAGCGATGGAATGCCAGTGATGTCACCTTGATCATTCGAACCAGTCAGCGCCCGTCTTTCTGCTCCAGGAAAGCCCTGCCCCAACAGAAATTTGACGAGCGCTGACTCGGCCGCGGTTCCCTTTTGCTTGGCTTTACTCATTACTTCCCAGCAGAAGGATTGCGATTGGATCGGCAATCGCAAGATATAACTGATCGCAAATGCTCTGATTCTTGAAAAGCAACTTTCAAATCCGCTTCAAGTTGCTTGATCTTGTCTTGACCTTGGTTCCAATAAACGAAACCGCCAATTAGGTAACTGAAAATCGCAACGCTTCCAGCTGCGAGAAGCCAAGCAAATGTTGTTGGTGACATATCAAATCCCATCTCTATTTTCTCCCCATTTTGGTTTGGAAATTGTGCCAATCTTTAACTTCTTGAAAATCGTCATTCTTATTGAGTTCGCTATCTAGCCAAAGGATTGAGACTAAAACACCAACAACCATTGCAACGCCAATGAGAATGTTCATTAGAACTCCCAATTGCAAAGCACAACATAAGGATCCATTGCATCTGCGTTGTCAATGAGGATTTGAAATGGTGCATCAACTGAAGTGAGATAGGTGCGGAAAACCATTGCGGTTATCCAATCAGGTAGCCAATAAGCATTGACGAAATTGTGATTGACTTCTCCACCTTTGACAGTTTCGAAGCGGTCAATCTGAGTCGCAAATTCTGCATCCCATTTCATGCTGACTGTGTAAAGGAATGAAAGATCCTCAATGGTGATTTCCAATGGAGTTGGCATTATGCACTCGCCTTATTGATGAGTTTCACTTGAGAAAACTTTACGCCATGTTCTTTTGCATAATTTCTCTTTACTTCATTGACTGCAATTTTGCGATGCTTGATTGCAATCTGTTGTTGCAAAAAATTGATTGCATTAATAAGTTGTTGAGCAGTTTTTTCATCGTCAGTTTCATAAGAACCCAACCAATCTGCTGCAAATGCTAGATCATCAATTGAAGCTGGTTGTGGTTGTAAATCAATATCTTCTACCACCAAAATATTGTTTGCCATTGTCTTGCCTCTCGCCTTGGTGAAGGATCCTTGTTCCTTCTCTTAGGATTAACGATAGCACCGACAAGTCAAGTCAGGAAGCATTTCAGCTGATATCTGCGTGTCGTGATTTGCCCCACAATAGCGAAAAGACCCCCACCGCCGAAGCAGTAGGGGTCTTTTCTATTTTGTTGGCGAGCTAAGGCGAGTTTCAGCTCAAGCCAGCAAAAGCGCGTTGGATGCCTTCGTAGAGGCTGATCTTTGGAGTGTAGAAGGTTTCCATTAGGGTCGGGTTTCCTACCCTGTAATGGACTCCTGTGGGCTCTGAGGGCAGGTGCTTGATCGTTGGCTGGTAGCCAGCAAAACTTGCCACGATCTCGGCTAAGTCGTTGAATGAGGTGGGAATTCCTGTGCAAAGGTTGGCGGTTTCGATACCAGCAAGGCAGCCAGCCTCAGCGCCTTCAACAACATCTGCGATGTGGATGAAGTCGCGCACCTGCTCGCCATTGCCCCAAATCTCAAATGGGTCAGCCTTATCTAAGCCTCGTTTGATGAAGCTAGGGAATGGGTAATCCAAAGCCTGATCAGTGCCATAGCCTGAAAATGGGCGATAAACATGGACAGTCAATCCTGCTCGCCTTGCATGAGTTGCCAACATTTCGCCAGTCAACTTTGCCCAGCCATAGGTCATGTCAGGGGTAGCAATTGAGTCAAGATTTATATCGGACTCTTTGAGATTGTAAGCGCCAAAATCATTGGCTTGAAGTTCAATCGGATAAGCGGCAGATGATGAGAAGTAAGTGATGCAACCTGGTTGGGTACGCATTGCCCATGAGAACATCTCGGCATCAATTGAAAGATCAACTGCCAGCGATAGTGGCTCGCCTTCGATCAACTTGCGACCACCGACAACAGCTGCCAAATGGATCACCTTGTCAAAGTAGGTGTTGTCCTTGCGAAAGAAATCGCGAGCATCCATAGGCAAGGAATTAGCAATGTCAATGCCAACAACTTGCCAACCAAGTGCCTTGAATCGTTT
>Ga0209499_1000363_pt1 | contig 33491 bp, 26 predicted proteins | sample C_130208_EF_Meta_FD_187306 | JGI IMG/M metagenome (GOLD analysis project Ga0209499, IMG submission 187306) | Freshwater microbial communities from Lake Croche, Canada to study carbon cycling - C_130208_EF_MetaG (SPAdes) (version 2) | ecosystem: Environmental > Aquatic > Freshwater > Lake... | reverse complement strand
AAATAATAAATAAAAAAACCGAGCAAGTTCCTATTCGATTAAATGTGGTTCTAAAAAACTAATTTGTTTGAATAGTATTAATTGTAAATTCATATTATAAATAAATTACAAATCACTCAAACACTCCCTGATAAGAACAAAAAAGCCAGACTAATGTCTGGCTTTAATTGGTAATAAAGTGATATAGTTACTTCTAGTCACCAGTTTGAATTGTATCAACAGGCATTTCTTGATACTCAGAATAATCAGCAGCAGCTGTATCTACAGCAACTGCCATTGTATCCACAGTAACTGCCGTTGAATCTGGAATAACATAAGCATTCGCTTCATTATTAACAGGTTGTGGAGCAGAAGTAATAGTAGTACTTACATTATTTGGGAAAATATCTTTTAATTTATTTAAGAAAGTACCAAATGAAGTAACTGATAAAAACATTAAACCAAATAAAAGTCCTAATGCTAATAAAGGTTGATTGGAATTAACAGCATTCATTCTTTTTATTTCTCCAACTAAAACATATTCATCATCTCCATCCACTGTTGAATAAATAGTATGATTTGTTCTTGCAAATAATGCTAAAGAGAACCCAAAAGATAAAGCTAATAGTAATGAAATCCAAATTGATGCAAATAACCAAGCTAAATAATTCGAATTGGATTCAGCACCGTTAAGTGATTTTGAATATCCAATCATATCATTATGATAGGACGCTATTTTTTTGGATCTAGCTAATAACAAAGTTGCTTTATCAACTTGTTTTTTTGCCAATACGCAATAATCTTCATTCGCAGGTGGAGCAGGAGCTACTGAAGGAGGAGTATCTGGACTTTGAGCTACAGGACTTGAAGCTTCATTACATACTTGACTTTTATAACTTTCTTTATTTGCAAGGTTAGTTTCCGCATTTTTAACCACTACATCTGCATTTGACTTATCATTTTCTAATGATTTATCAAAAAATACAGTTTGCTCAGGTCTATTAATGTTGATAGTTTTTGATTGCAAATCATTATATTTTCCATAGGCAGCAAATAATGAAACAAGCGGAGTAGCTAAAATAGGATCACTATGCGTACTGTAAACACTATTTAGATAATCTTTACCAGAAGTTAATAAAGCTATATGGCGTTTATTTTGAAAAGAAGCTTTGTCTTTGGTAAATAATTCCTCTAATTTTTGATCAGAAATTGAATCCGTGTTATACCAAACTGCATAATCGATAACAGAAGAATCTTTTTTTGCTGAATTTATTTCTCTATCATAGATTTTATTTGTTGTATTTTGTGTAATATTTACAATACTTGAAGTTAAATAGTAAGGAACTACAGCTAACATTATCATTGGAACTAAAGTTGCCAATAAAGTTAATAAATACTGTAATCCTTTACTTTTAATATGATTCCATAAAGCCCCAGGGAATTCTTTCAATGTTCCTGAATAATTAGGACTAAACGAAGGCAATGCACTGAAAATAAACAATAATAATACAGCATTAAACAATATAAATAAAGAAGATATTAAAGTTCCACCTATTAGTAGTGAAGAAAAAGCATTAGAATAATTTGTAGTAGTTCCTAATTTAATTAAAAGTGCTTCGATAACAAATAAAAGTCCGAAAAATCCAATTAATAAACCTAAATGTTTTAAATATTTTATTCGATGAGAATTATTGAAATCATTTCCTTGATTTCCATGCATCCAAGCAATTTCTGTTAAACAAATTCCAATTGGAAATAATGACAATAAGGCTGCAACATGAATACACCAATCACAACCAGAACTAGTTGCAAAAAATCTTCCCAAAAAAGATATTAAAAAGGTAAAAAATAAACCTGCTACCGCAACTTTATATTGCCCAATATTAAGACCATTTTTAAGTTGGTTAAAAGCTATTTTAATAATATTCCAAGGCCAAATGACCAAGTAATGCCAAGCCATTCGAACTATAAACCAAATACCAGGAATAAAAAATTCAGAATATATCCATTTAACTAATTTCAATCCCCATCCAATGGCTTCTCCAATAAACCAAATTCCTGTAGCAATAACATTAAACACAAATCCAAAAACAAGAGCAAGAGGAATTGTAAATTCCCAAAATCCATTTGATTTTCTAATATTATCCCTAATCTCATCTAGATTAAGTAATTTAGGTATCTGCCTTTCGAAGAGTTCCGAATAAACTCTGCCCATAAGGTAAAGACCCATCAGAACCGATAATGTACTTCCAAAAACTAATGTCAATTTTTCCATAATTTATTGTTTTAATATTGGTTAATAAATTGTTTCCCTACTCTTATGGATTTTCGGTTTCTCCCCGTTTTTACAGTGGTTTCTGAACTCCACTTAACTAATATTTCTTAAAAATTTAAGAATTGTTTAACAATATTAATTATAAAAAATAGATTTTATATTTTTTTATATAAATAATTATTAAAAATATAATTATGAATTTGTTAATAACTTTTTTTAGAACAAAAAAAAGCCAGACTATCACTAGTCTGGCTTAATTATTTGATTCTGAATTACATCAGAAAAAAATCATTATTTTACTTCTTCAAATTCTACATCTTGTGTATTATCTCCTCCTTGATTTTCAGCTTGTGACTGAGCTTCTTGTGCTTGACTCGCTTCTCCTTGAGCATACATTGCTTCAGTAGCAGTTTTCCATGCAGCGTTTACATTATCCAACCCTTTTTGAATAGCTTCAATATCTTGCGATTGGTGTGCCATTCTTAATTCAGTTAGTGCATATTCGATACCTGTTTTGTGCTCGTCAGAAATTTTGTCACCCAACTCTTTCAATTGCGATTCCGTTTGAAAAATCAAACTATCAGCTTCATTTATTTTTTCGGCTCTTTCTCTTGCAATTTTATCAGCTCCAGCATTTGCTTCGGCATCTTTTTTCATTTTCTCAATTTCATCTGCTGTTAATCCAGAAGATGCTTCAATACGAATGTCATGTGATTTTCCAGTTCCTTTATCAGTAGCAGAAACTTTAATGATACCATTTGCATCAATATCAAAAGTTACTTCAATTTGTGGGACTCCTCTTGGTGCTGGTGGAATTCCATCTAAGTGGAAACGACCAATTGTTTTGTTATCTACAGCCATAGTTCTTGCTCCTTGTAATACATGGATTTCAACAGATGGCTGAGAATCAGCAGCTGTAGAGAAAACTTGAGATTTTTTAGTTGGAATGGTCGTATTGGATTCTATCAAAATAGTCATTATTCCACCCATAGTTTCAATACCTAAAGATAATGGCGTAACATCAAGCAACAATACGTCTTTTACATCTCCAGATAAAACCCCTCCTTGAATAGCCGCTCCGATAGCAACAACTTCATCAGGATTAACCCCTTTAGATGCTTTTTTACCAAAGAATTTTTCTACTTCATCAGCAATTCTTGGCATTCTTGTAGAACCTCCAACAAGTATTACTTCGTCAATATCAGATTTTGATAAACCTGCATCTTTCAAAGCTTTAGCAACTGGCTCCATTGAACGTTTTACCAAAGAATCAGACAATTGTTCAAATTTAGCTCTAGATAATTTTTTAACTAAGTGCTTTGGTCCTGAAGCAGTAGCTGTTACGTATGGTAAATTGATTTCCGTTTCCGCAGAAGACGACAATTCAATTTTAGCTTTCTCAGCAGCTTCTTTAATTCTTTGTAATGACATTGGATCTAATCTCAAGTCGATTCCTTCTTCAGCTTTAAACTCATCTGCCAACCAATCAATAATTGTTTGGTCAAAATCGTCTCCACCTAGATGCGTATCACCATTAGTAGATAAAACTTCAAAAACACCATCACCCAATTCAAGGATAGAAATATCAAAAGTACCACCACCTAAATCGTAAACTGCAATTTTTTGATCCGTTCCTTTTTTGTCTAATCCATAGGCTAATGCTGCAGCAGTTGGCTCATTAATAATTCTCATTACTTTTAGACCCGCAATTTCACCCGCTTCTTTAGTAGCTTGACGTTGTGCATCATTAAAGTAAGCAGGAACAGTAATAACTGCTTCTGTAACCGTTTGACCTAAATAATCTTCAGCAGTTTTTTTCATTTTTTGAAGCGTCATTGCCGACAATTCTTGTGCCGTATACAAACGACCATCAATATCAACTCGAGGCGTGTTGTTGTCTCCTTTTACTACTGAATAAGGTACTCTTTTTGCTTCTTCTGTAGTTTCAGAAAAAGTATGACCCATAAATCGCTTAATTGAACCTATCGTTTTGGTAGGATTAGTTACTGCTTGTCTCTTGGCAGGATCTCCTACTTTAATTTCTCCACCTTCTACAAAAGCGATTATAGATGGTGTCGTTCTTTTTCCTTCTGAATTAGGAATTACTACTGCTTCTTGTCCTTCCATTACAGAAACGCAAGAATTTGTTGTACCTAAATCAATTCCGATTATTTTACCCATTTTTATTTATATTTAATTATTTTGAATACTTATTTTAACAACTCCATATTCAATAATCAATCTTTGTGCCATTACATTTTCGCTAATAAATTGTCAGATATAATGATAAAATAGTGACTGTTTATATGACAATCTGACACAAAACTTATCTATTTATGTTGAAACCAGCTAACTCCATCATCAACATACGCTTTGAATATGGTGTTTACAGGAGCGCCATGCATAATACTATTAGTATATTTTTTTCGTAATGTGTAGTTAAAAACCCCCATATCTCCAGTAAAAGAAGAAGTATTGTTAAAATTATAAAATTTATGAATCTGCCAAATTGATTCAATCAAAGATTTAATTAGTTGAATTGTACCTCCAATTATACCACAATTTAATAATGCTTGCGTCTTATTTTTAGATTCTATTTCAAAATAATCACTGATTTGGTTTCTTAAATGAGAACCATGTTGATGCATCCATTCATTATCCCAAATTGTTTGTTCATCACCACAAAAAACAAAATCGGGATTATTTACAAACAACGGTTGAATAAATGGATTTTTTAAAACCAAAACATCCGATACATCAGTTACAAATAAAGATTCAATTTTGTCAGAAAATTTTTTTAAGAATTTACTATATATATAATATCTGTAAACATTTGGATTAAAACGGACATCATGTACTATTTTTATAAATATTAAATGATTTGATTGAAACTTTAAGATAGTTTCTTCTGAGAAATTATTATGGAAAATTATGGCTTGAAGGTTTAATTTTGAAATTGAATTAGCCCATTGTTCAATGATTGAATAATCATCGTCTGTAAGAATTTGACTTCTATTAACATCAAAAACACCAGAAATATGGCATCCTAATACAAGTTTGTTGGATAATTTATGGTTTGAAGGTATTTCCAATTAACTACATTTTTTCGATTTAACTTTTGCACTTACACTATTTGGATTATTTCTATAATAGATATAGGTTCTTAAATCTAATTTTTCAACAAAATATAATTTTTCTGCACATTCGTAAAAGTGAGCATCAGCACCATACATATTTAAAAAATTTAAATTTGTAAAAACTTCCTTTTTTCCAAAAAGAGTAGCAAACAAAATACAATCGTCTACATGAACCATTTCATTATGATTAAATCGATCGGGCACAAAATAATCCGATTCATCGTTTACAATCGTTTCTGTTGTAGAAGCTATTAAATCTAATGATTTTATTTCAGATATACAAAGTTCCAAATGATTTGACTTGTATTCGTCATCAGAATCAATAACAGTAATATACTCACTATTAGTTAAAACAATACCTCGATTTATTGATTCGGATTGACTACAATTTTTATGTCTCAAATAAGTAATTTTACTTTCATTTTCAATGGCATATTCTAAAATTAATTTATGAGAATCATTTGTGCTTCCATCGTCTATTACTAGTAATTCAAAATCCTGAAAAGTTTGGTTTAACACCGAATCAATTGCCCTTTTTACTATATTAAATGGTGTATTGTAAACAGACATTATTACTGCTACTTTATTTTTAGTTTTCATAATTGTTTAAAAAAACAAATATAGTTCTTATTACTATTTTTGCAGATTTTTTTTATATTTTAATAGCAAATAGTAAAACAAACTTTTAAAATAATCAAATTAATACTAAAATAAATAACATATAGTTTATATTCAAAATAGTATCTTTGTTATTGATAATAATACAATTTATGGAAGAATGTATATCGATTTTTGACATGCTTAAAATAGGTGTTGGCCCATCAAGTTCACATACACTTGGACCTTGGCGTGCTGCAGAACAATTTTTAGCAGAACTTCGGGAAAATAATAAATTAGAACTTGTCCAAAATATTAAAGTCAATTTATATGGCTCACTTTCATTAACTGGAAAAGGGCATGCAACCGATTTAGCTGTTATGTTAGGATTGATTGGTCAAGACCCAGAATATATTGCTATTGAAAATATTGATAAACTGATTAAAGAAATTAAAGAAACCAAATTCATGAATTTGGGAAACGAAAGTAAAATATCTTTTAATTCGGAAGACGATATTATTTTTAATAAAAAATTTCTTCCATTTCATGCAAACGCATTAACTTTTAAAGCACATTTACTCGATTCAACCATCTACACTTCAACTTTCTACTCTATTGGTGGCGGATTTGTGGTTAAAGAAGAACGTAACAATGCCAAAAAGAAAATGGCAATAAAATGTACATTCCCCTATCCTACTCAAAATGCCAAAGATTTATTGGATTATTGTACCACGCAAAACAGAAAAATTTCTGAAGTGGTTTATGAAAATGAAAAATCCATACGTTCTGAAGAAGAAATCAGCAATCAATTAATGCGAATTTGGAATACCATGTTAGAATGCATGTACATTGGCTGTCATAGTGAAGGTATTCTTCCTGGCGGATTAAATGTTAGAAGAAGAGCTTTTGACATGCACCAAGGTTTGATTGGATTATCCAATTACAATTCCCCTAAAGAATGGCTCGAATGTATTCGTAAAACTGAAGTTAAATTTAGACAAATCTTAAAATGGGTTTCTTGTTTTGCGTTGGCAGTTAATGAGGTAAATGCCGCTTTAGGACGTGTGGTGACAGCGCCAACCAACGGAAGTGCTGGAGTCATACCTGCGGTTTTGATGTATTATTTAACCATTGAAAATCATGATGCAGGAGAGAAAGAAATCAAACAATTCTTATTGGTTGCAGGAGAAATAGGAAGTATTTTCAAAAAAGGGTCCACCATTTCAGCGGCAATGGGCGGATGTCAAGCAGAAATTGGAGTATCCTCTGCTATGGCAGCAGCAGCGTTATGCGAAGTGATGGGTGGAACACCCGATCAAGTAGAAATGGCAGCCGAAATTGCTATGGAACACCACCTTGGATTGACTTGTGACCCAATTGGGGGTTTGGTTCAAATTCCGTGTATAGAAAGAAACACTATGGGTGCAATTAAAGCAATTCATGCCGCAGAACTAGCTCTTGAAACGGATGCTAAAAATGCTAAAGTTCCTTTAGATAAAGTTGTAGATACCATGTGGCAAACGGCTAAAGACATGAATTCTAAGTATAAAGAAACTTCCGAAGGCGGATTGGCAATAGCTGTTAATTTTGCTGATTGTTAATTTAAATTCTAAACAAAACTGCAAAAATAATTCTGTTTTCCATTTTTACTAAATCGGGCTTCCAATCAAATGGTAATGAGTTTGTTGTATATCCCGTTGGAGAAGTAACACCACCATTTCCTGCAAAATAAGGAACATTTGCTTCTCTATGAACGAACTCAGCTCTAAAAGTAATACTTTGATTAGGCATCCAATCGAAATTTGTAGAACAATCCCAACCTTTAAATTGCGTTCCAGCACTAGTATCAAATGGGTGTGTTCCTTCCGTTTGAGTTGGATTATTAGGATTTGGTAGTGGACTAGCATCACCTGTAGGCAAAAGCACTAAATACCTTCCTGGATTCGTCATATAACCACCACCAACAGTGAATGCAAATTGATTTTTATTAAACCAAATTCTATTATATACCATTCCACTTATAAAATATTGTGCAGGTATTTCATCTGTTCCTTTGAATCCGCCAACACCATCACCTCTTTCAAAACCAATATCGAAAGTTGAAGAAAAAGCCATTCTACTAACTCCTTTTGCTGTGGACTGATTATAGTATCTAACTAATAAACTATTATCGGAATGAAAACGAATTCTATTCGGTAATCCAGCGGCATCTGTACCATAATAATCATTAGTTAACAATTTAACAGCCTCATTGGGACACCATGTTATGTTTCCACCAAATCCGGGCATACTATTAAACCTACCATAACTTTGCCAACCATTTATTATCCATGCTTCCACTTTTAATTTCTTTGTTGGAAACATCTGTACTCTTAAGCCATTAAAAAACCAAGGCGTATTGTCTGAAGTGAAAGAAGCCTGATATTCCCAATTTTCGACTTGATAATATGAATTTAAACCGAGGTAAGACATGAACATTCCAGCATCTACATTAATTCCATACCATTTATTAAAGTGATAACCTGCATAAGCTTCTGATAAATACCTATAAGCATTATCCAATTGATATTGTCCTCTGTAAACACTGTAGTCATTTCTTGGAATAACCGTAGAACGGGTTCCAAATTGTGTCATGATTCTTCCTCTAGCTCCTTCATAGTTGAATTCTCCTCCAATATTGGCACTTGAAATTTGCATTTCATTATTTCTAGCCAAAGCCGTCGAACCTACTACGGTATTGTCATTTGGATTATTAAATGAATGCGTGTAATTGGCATCAATCATCACGCTTCCTGTAAAATATTTAGTTGTCAATACGGGAGGAGAAGTTCTTCTGTCAGATCCATTTTGCCAAGTTTGATCTTGACCACCAAAGGGAACTTTGACTTTTGTTGTATCAATTTGTGCAAAAAAAAGTGCCGAATTAAATAAGGTAGCTAAAAAAAAATATGTTCTCATTTTATTAATAAAGGAAAATTTAATATTGGTAAATAAATCATTGGGGAATCTTTAATTCTAATTTCAATTTATTAAATCCAATAGATTATTACGCCGCAAAGATAGTTTTTTCATCATTATTTTCAACAATACAAATAGGAATTACTACTTTTACAATCTTAAATCAATTATTATCACCCTGAACAAATTGTTGGGTTAATTTTTATATCCATGTCAGTAGCAAAAAAAGATTACAAAAGAATCACAACCAAATCATTAATTGAAATGAAAGCCAATGGCGAAAAAATCTCTATGTTAACGGCATATGATTTTACTATGGCAAAAATTGTGGATATTGCAGGAGTTGATGTAATTCTTGTAGGAGATTCTGCTAGTAATGTTATGGCTGGTCACGAAACTACTTTACCTATCACTTTAGACCAAATGATTTATCACGCATCTTCAGTAGTTAGAGCAGTGCAAAGAGCATTAGTTGTGGTGGATTTACCTTTTGGAAGTTACCAATCGGATCCTAAAGAAGCCCTACGTTCTTCAATAAGAATCATGAAAGAAAGCGGGGGACACGCAGTAAAATTAGAAGGTGGAAGTGAAATTAAAGATTCTATCAAAAAAATATTAAATGCCGGAATTCCGGTTATGGGACATTTGGGACTTACACCTCAATCTATATACAAATTTGGAACTTACACCGTTCGTGCTAAAGAGGATGCCGAAGCCGAAAAACTTATGGAAGATTCAAAATTGTTAGAAAAATTGGGGTGCTTTGCTTTAGTATTGGAAAAAATCCCTGCACATCTAGCTGAAAAAGTAGCGCAAAGTATTTCAATTCCCGTAATTGGAATTGGGGCTGGTGGTGGTGTAGACGGACAAGTATTAGTAATCCATGATATGTTGGGAATGAACAACGAATTTAGTCCGCGATTTTTGCGTCGTTATTTGAATTTATATGAACAAATGACAAAAGCCATCGGGAATTATGTTACCGATGTTAAAAGTCAAGATTTTCCGAATGCGAATGAGCAATACTAGTAAATAGTAAAAAGTGATTAGTTTATTTTGACAGAAAAAATAATATCTACAAAAAATAACCTTCAAATTCTTCACGAAGACAATCATATAATAGTGATTAATAAACGTGTAGGTGATATTGTGCAAGGTGATAAAACCGGAGACAAACCACTTTCTGAAGTTGTAAAAGAATACCTCAAAGATAAATACAATAAACCAGGTGAAGTTTTTTTGGGGGTGGTGCATAGATTGGACAGACCAACCACAGGAATTGCTGTTTTTGCTAAAACATCTAAAGCTCTTGAACGATTAAATAAAATGTTTAGTGAACGTGAAACCAAAAAAACTTATTGGGCAATTGTTAAAAACAAACCGCCAAAAAATGAAGATAATCTCATTCATTTTCTAAAGAGAAATGAAAAAAACAATACTTCTAAAGCCCATTTAAAAGAAGTTCCCGAAAGCAAAAAAGCATCTTTAGACTATAAAATAATAAAAGAATTAAATCATTATTTTGGGTTAGAAATTAATCTTCATACTGGAAGGCACCACCAAATACGGGCACAGTTACAAGCTATTGGTTGTCCAATTAAAGGCGATTTAAAATACGGCTTTGATCGCAGCAATCCTGATGGTGGTATTCATCTTCACGCCCGAAAACTAGTTTTCATTCACCCGGTTACAAAACAAGAATTAACTCTCGTTGCGCCAACACCAGACGATGTAATTTGGAATGCCTTTTAAAAACAAAATTATTTTTGCTGCGTTTTAAATTAAGATTTCTTATATTTATACTTACAAACTAATTTTTTTAACGAATGAAAAAACTACTTTTAATTACTTTAGCTGTTTTATATTTAAAAGGATTTTCACAAGATCATTTTGCCGGTTTGAGTACATCAAGTCGTGTTGGAATTTTAAATGGAATAATAAATCCTGCAGAATTCTCAAATTTATCTAAAAAATTTGAAGTTAATTTATACGGCGTTAGTTTTGATGTTGCCAATAATCGAATTGGTTACAGCGATTTAACCTCCGGCAATAATTTGCAAGATTTAATTTTCAAAGGAAATGATCCTGTTAATCTTCGTTTTGACGGACAAATTATAGGACCTAGTGTGGCAATAAAATTACTTAAATGGGGATTTGCTATAACTACAAAAGCCAATATGAAATTTGATTTGATTGACATCGACCCAAACATTGGAAATGCTATCAACAATAATCCATCCACTTTATTAACAGTAATCAACAACAACTTCAATCAAAGATTGATTGGAGCTTCCTATGGAGAAGTAGGATTTTCAGTTGCTCATCCGTTAGTTGACAGCGATAAACATAGTTTAAGTGCAGGTGTAACTTTAAAATTACTGTTTCCAGGTTCCTATTCGAATTTTGGATTGAATAGTCTGAATGGAAATATTACAAATACAGCAGGAGAATCATATTTGACAACCAATCAACCGGCCAATTTAAATATTGCTTATTCAGGAGGTTTGGCTAATAGTTTTTCAAATTTTAGTGATTATACAAAATCTATTTATGGTGGATTAAATGGATTAGCCTCTGATATTGGTTTTAGCTACAAATGGAAAGAGGGCTCTAAAAAATACAAAATAAAAGTAGGTTTGGCTATTAGAAATATTGGAAGTATGACTTATAAAGACAATAATAATACTTCAACTAATTATACTTTTTCAACACAAGGACATGCTCCATTGAATTTGAATTTATTTAATAATATTAGTAATTTAGGTCAGGTAGAAACTATTTTGAACTCTAATGGCTATTTAACCAAAGTTGATAGACAAAAAGATTTTAAAGTCAATCTTCCTACTCTTTTTTCATTTTACAGTGATTTTAAAATTATTCCCAAAGTATACATCACGGGCTACGTGCAGCGCAAATTGAAAAAAGATAATGAAAATGATCAAATAACGGCTTTGAATGTAATGACGATTACACCTAGGGTAAATCTAGGGTTTTTTGAAACTTATGTTCCTATTTCGAACAATCAAATTTCTGGAACTACGATTGGATTTGGATTCCGATTGGGTGGATTTTATTTAGGTTCAAATTCTATCGTTTCTTCCCTATCAAACAACGGAAAACAAGTCGATTTCTATTCCGGTTTTAGATGGGCATTTCTATAGATATGGATTATAAAACTAACATCAACTATCGTAAAAAGCGTCTTAAAAAACTTTTAAGCATACTAATTGCTTATGAAGATAAAATTGTTGCAGCACTTTACAAAGATTTTAAGAAACCTGAATTTGAAGCTGTTATAACAGAAACTAGTTATGTTATTTCTGAATTAAAAAGTACTATCAAAAAAATAGATAATTGGGCGAAACCAAAACGGGTGTTTCCATCCATGTTAAATTTTCCCTCTTCCGATTATATTTTAAGTGAACCCTATGGGAAAGTTTTAATTATTGCCCCATGGAATTATCCCTTTCAATTGGCATTTTGTCCATTAATTGCCGCCATTGCTGCAGGTAATCAGGTGGTAATTAAACCTTCCGAACTAACTACAAATACTTCCGAAATTATTAATGAAATTGTTTTAAAAGTATTTAATAAAAATCATGTAGAAGTTATTCAAGGTGGCGTTGAAGTTTCACAACAATTGATATCGAAACGTTGGGATTATATATTTTTTACAGGAAGTGTTGCTGTTGGAAAAATCGTTGCTAAAGCTGCAGCCGAATTTTTAACCCCCGTAACATTAGAACTTGGCGGAAAAAATCCCTGTATCATTGATGAAAATTGCAACTTGAAATTAACAGCAAAAAGAATTGTTTGGGGAAAATTCATTAACGCAGGTCAAACATGCATTGCTCCTGATTACATTTTGGTTAATTCAAAAATAAAAGCAAGATTAATTGATGCTCTAAAAGTAGAAATTGTATTAGCTTATGGCGAAAATCCGCAAATATCTCCCGATTACCCTAGAATTGTTAATCAAAAAAATTGGTCGAGACTTAGTTCTTTTTTAGAAAACGAATCAATTTTATTAGGTGGACAAACTAATAATGTAGAAAATTACATTGCTCCAACGCTGCTAGACGAACCTGAATTAGATAGTTTAGTAATGCAAGATGAAATATTTGGGCCTATTTTGCCAATAATTAGCTTTCGTAGTGAAACTGAAATTGAAAACATCATTTCGAGATATGAAAAACCATTGTCGTTGTATGTGTTTTCAAAAAACAAGAAATGGGCAAAAGAAATCGTGAAAAAATATTCCTTTGGTGGCGGTTGCATTAACGACACCGTTATTCATTTTTCTAACAAACGTCTTCCTTTTGGAGGGGTGGGTCATAGCGGAATAGGAGCGTATCATGGAAAATTAAGTTTCGATACTTTTTCGCATAAAAAAACAATTGTCAAAAAAGGACTTTGGTTGGATTTACCCATGCGATATGCACCCTACAAACAAAAAATTAAAAAATTAAAAAAGTTATTGAATTGGTTGTAAATTAACTTTTTATAAAACTATCTCTTTCTTGGATAAATTATTAAAATTCAATACAAAAAAATTATGCCCTCAAAAGTAAAATATATTAAATAAGTAACTTATGCTTTCTTTTTGCATAAATTGCGACAAAAATATATATAATAATATACTACAATCACTATGACAATCAATAGACTAATTCATTTGCATTTTATTTCATTATATTTAATTGGAGTAATTATATTTATCGTCGTCATTTATAGAAAATTAAAAAACAAAAAAGGACCTAAAGAGCTTTCTAGAGAAAAATTTGAATCAACAATTATCGGTAAAATGGTTGAAATCAAAGATGATATGAAAACTATTTATAATATCTGGCCTTTTGTAAATAATTTGAAAAGAGTAAAAATTATAACCAAGAAAATTGATGAAAACCAACTAGTTTTTAAAGCATATCGCGATACCAATAACAAGTTTGAACACATTCTTCTTACTACCGAAAAAGAGAATAATTTTATTGTTATTGTAGTTGATTTAACAAAAAAGAAAGTCAAAGGATATTACAAACTTTATTTAAAAAATGAGTATAAATAAAATTATATATCTCCACAAAATTATCCTTGTTTTATTCATTTTGAATGAGGTTGATTATTAAAAGTGAAAAATCTAATTTTAGATTAGAAATCTTCAATAAAATACTTGAACTTTGCAAACTTTTAACGTAAAAAAAATACGATTAAAAAGTAATTCAATCAATGAAGAAAAAAATAGAAATACTTGCTCCAGCAAAAGATTTAATACATGGAATGGCAGCCATAAATAGTGGTGCCGATGCAGTATATATTGGTGCTCCACTATTTGGAGCTCGCTCTAATGCCAATAATTCTATTGAAGATGTATCCGAATTAGTAAAATATGCGCATTTATTTAACGCTCAAGTTTTTGTGGTTATCAATACCATTTTGTATGATAACGAATTAGAAACTTGTCGTAAAATGATTTTTGAATTGTATGAAATTGGTGTTGATGCACTTATAGTTCAAGATATGGCTATTCTGGAAATGGATTTACCACCAATTGTATTACATGCTAGTACACAAGCCAATAATCGAGAAGCTGATAAAATCAAATTCCTAAAAGATGCCGGAATTAAGCGAGTAGTTTTAGCTCGCGAATTGAATTTACATCAAATAAAAGAAATTAGTGAAGCAACCAATATAGAATTAGAATTCTTTGTCACAGGTGCTTTATGTGTGTCATTCAGTGGCAATTGTTATATGAGTGTGGCCAATGGCGAACGCTCTGCCAATCGCGGTTCTTGTGCACAAAATTGCCGTTTGCCTTACAATTTAATTGATGGAAATGGCGATACTTTAATCAAAAATAGCCATTTACTTTCTATAAAAGATTTTGACGTAAGCGATCAAATTCCAAATTTAATTGAAGCTGGAATTTCATCATTTAAAATTGAAGGTCGTTTGAAAGATATTGTTTATGTAAAAAATAATGTCTCGTTTTTACGTCAAAAATTAGATGCATTTTTAAATCAAAACAGCGATAAATATACCAAAGCATCTTCAGGAAAATGCACTTATTCATTTGATTCTTCACTCGATAGAAGTTTCAATCGCGGATATACCGATTATTTTGTAAACGAAAGACACCAATCTATTGGCTCTTGGGAAAGTCCAAAATCTAAAGGTCAATATATTGGAAAGTTGATTCAAACCGTTGGAAATTCATATGAAATTGAAAACGGAACTTTATTAAATAATGGTGACGGTTTGTGTTTCATAAATGAGAATAATGAAGCAGACGGAATTTATGTCAACCGTGCAGAAAATGGTTTTGTGTATCCAAATGTTCTAAAAGAAATCAAAAACGGAACATTTATTTATAGAAACAATGATGCAGCTTTTATTAAAATTGTAGAACGAGAAGATAGTGCTGTTCGTAAAATAAGTACGAATTTACTACTATCCGAAAATGAAAATGGTTTCGAATTAACAGCTATTGATGAAGATGGAAATGTTAGTAGCGTAACCTTAATTCATTCAAAAGAACAAACCAAAAACAACGAATCGATTGAAGATAATTTCAAAATAAATTTAGCTAAAACTGGATTTACTCCATATAGTGCTGATGAAATTACAATTGAATTTTCTCAAAATTGGTTTCTTCCAATTTCTAAAATCAACGAAATGAGAAGAAAGGTATACGAACAATTATCTGAAGTTCGATTGGCAAATTACCATCGAGAAGAACATCAAATTGTAAAAACATCGCATCCCTATCCCGAAAGCAAATTGGACTTCACTTTTAATGTTGCTAATAAAGTAGCACGAAAATTCTACGAAAGACATGGCGTAACCGAAATAGAACAGGCATTTGAATTGCAATGGGATCCAGGTAAATCTCGTGTGATGACTACTAAATATTGCATTAAATACGAATTAGAAAAATGTCCGAAATACCATAAAGATACTTTAAGAGAAAAGATCAAAGAACCATTGATATTGAAGCAAGGTGAATTGGAATACAAACTAAAATTCAATTGTAAACCCTGCGAAATGGAAATTTGGGAAAAAGATGCCGAATTTGAAATAGAAGAAGATTAATAAAATCTAATAAAGGATAGTGATATTTATAAAAACATTATCATTTTTATATCTTTAACCCAACAAACAAATTTTAATCATGAATAAAAAAACAATACTTTTCTTCAGTTTATTATTAGCCATAAATATTCAGGCACAATTAAAAACCTTTACTTTAGATGAAGCGGTTATGCAACAAAATCGTGCGTTTAGAGCAGATAAACTTTTAGGATTTCAATGGATCCCTAATACATATAAATATGTGTATTATACTGATGGCAATACAAAAATGATGGCGGCTTCGACAACCGATGCAAAAGCTAAAGAATTGATAACTTTAACCGAAATTAATAATGTTTTACAAACCAAATTAAAAAGTTTTTCAGGTTTGGAATGGATTGATACCAATACGATTTTAATTTTCGATGATGGTAACTATTACAGTTATTCTTTAACTTCAAAATCAGGGAAAGTTATCCATAAAACTTCAGATGTCGCTGAAAATCAAACTTTTGATACTGAAAAGCAAAATTTGGCTTTTACAGAAAAAAACAACTTGTATTTCTTCAACAAAAACAAAGAAAAAATAGCGGTTACTGCTGAAGCTAACCAAAATGTTGTTTCTGGACAATCCATTGCTCGAAATGAATTCGGAATCAAAAACGGAATTTTCTGGTCGCCAAAATCATCGTATCTGGCATTTTACCAAAAAGATCAATCAGAAGTGGCTGATTATCCTTTATTGGATATTACCGAAACTCCGGGTAAATTAATCAATTTAAAATACCCAATGATTGGGCAAAAATCGGAAAAACCAAAAGTAGGTATTTATAATTTATCTACAAATAAAACAGTATTCATTTCACCTAAAAGTAGTATTGTAGATGATTATTTAACCAATCTATCATGGTCTTCTGACGAAAAATATGTGTTAATTGCAGAATTAAATCGAGCACAAAACGATATGAATTTAAATGTGTATGATGCAAATTCTGGTGCATTTATAAGAACCATTTTAAACGAGAAAAATCCAAATTGGGTAGAACCAGAACATGATGCCTTTTTTCCAAGTGCAACTTCAAACAATTTTGTTTGGTGCAGTGAAAAAGAGGGTTTCTTAAACTTATATTATTACTCAATCGACGGAAAATTAATTAAACAATTAACGTCAAATAAGTTTCCCGTAAAAGAAATTATAGGTGCAAATCCAACTGGAACTGAAATTTACTTTAAAGCAACGGGAGAAAATCCAACAAATATGCTGGTGTATAAAGTAGATTTAAAAGGAAAACAAACGCTAATTACCAAAGACGAAGGTGTTCATACTGTTTCTATTTCAACCGATGGGAATTGGTTCTTTGACGAGTATTCCAATCATTCAACACCTTCAAAATCATTGTTATATGATAAAAAATTAAACGCTACTACTTTATTGGAAAGCAAAAATAAATATAATGACTACCAAATCGGGACAGCAGAAATCAAAATAATTAAAGCTGCCGATGGAATAACCGATTTATATACACGTTTAATTAAACCGAGCAATTTTGATGCTACCAAAAGATATCCCGTAATGGTATATGTTTATGGGGGTCCCCATGCGCAAATGATTACGAATTCATTTTTAGATGGTGCCAATTTATGGATGTATTGGATGGCAGAACAAGGATATTTGGTTTTTACAGTTGATAATCGTGGTTCTGGTAATCGCGGATTTGCTTTTGAGAGTGTAATTCACGGACACCTGGGCGAGAATGAAATGAACGACCAATTGAAAGGTGTGGACTATTTAAAATCTTTACCTTTTGTTGACGGAAATAGATTAGCGGTTCACGGTTGGAGTTATGGTGGATTCATGACTACTTCTTTAATGTTGAGAAAACCTGACACCTTTAAAGTGGGCGTTGCTGGCGGACCCGTAACCGACTGGAAGTATTATGAAGTGATGTATGGGGAACGTTATATGGATACACCTGCCGAAAACCAAAAAGGTTTTGACGAAGCTAGTACGTTGAACTATGTCAATAATTTAAAAGGAAAATTACTATTAATTCACGGTACTAGTGACGATACAGTGGTAATGCAACAAAATTTTGCCTTAATCAAAAAATTTGTAGAAGCCCAAAAACAAGTAGATTTCTTTGCTTATCCAATGCACAAACACAATGTTTTAGGAAAAGACCGCGTGCATTTAATGACCAAAGTACTGAACTATATCATAGAGAACAATAAATAGTAGTGTAAGAAGCTATTCATTCTTTACGTAACAATCTTATTATTGTTTTCTCTGCTTTATCAAGAACATTATCTAAAACAATAAAGAGGATTTTCACTTCAATAAGGGCAAAAAAATCCACTAATTCCAAAACAAAATAAGTAGAAATTTGGGATTTGAATTTTCTTAAAATTAACCAATTACGTTTTTTGCTTTTTCTTTTTTGCTGCTGGGAACAAAACATTATTTAAAATCAACCGAAATCCCGGGGAATTGGGATGTAAGTCCAATACAGTCGGTGGATCTCCAACTTGATGTCTGTAATCTTCTGGATCGTGGCCTCCGTAAAAAGTAAAAAAACCTTTTCCTTTTTGTCCATGAATGTATCGTGCTTCGCCATTCAATTCATTTTCACCTAAAATCAATACATTTGATTTTATTAAATCCCTCTGAAAAGCAGTAGTTTGTCCCATAAAACCTTTAACTAATTGGGTGTGATTTTGACACAACATACTCGGAATAACGTCCCATTTAGCAGAAAAATCCATTAAGGTAAAATAATCTTTTTCGAATGGAATAATAGTACGTTTTTCAGTCATATCAATATCCGAAAACTCATAATGATCGGGTTTTCTGTCAAGAATAAAATCTTTGAAAGCAAATGTTTTGGAATAATCAATTTTAGATTGGTAATTGGGTTCGCTGTCGTCACCATCAAACATCGGTTCACAAATATCAACGCCTTCTGCAGATAGCGCAATATCAAAACTATCGGTTGCCGAACACATGGCAAACATAAATCCACCACCAATTACAAAATCGCGTATTTTTTTGGCTACAGCCAACTTCTCTTCTGAAACTTTCGCATAACCCAATTTAGTGGCTAATGATTCTGCTTCTTTCTTTTGATCAATATACCAAGGAGCATTCCTGTATCCTCCATAAAATTTACCGTATTGACCAGAAAAATCTTCGTGATGTAGATGCAACCAATCATATAAAATCAATTGATCACTTAAAACTTGCTCGTCATAAATGGGTGTAAACGGAATTTCAGCATAGTTTAAAACCATAGTAACAGCATCATCCCAAGGTTGTTTTCCGGGTGGAGTATAAACAGCAATCTTGGGAGCTTTTTCTAAAACAACGGTTTCCATATTTTGTGATGGACTGGATATTTCAGCTAATATGGATTCTTGTTCTGCATCAGATAAAATTTCGAAACTCACCCCTCGAATTTGACATTCTTTACGAATTTCGAGAGCATCTGGCAATAAAAAAGAACCGCCGCGATAATTCAACAACCAACTGGCTTTATATTTTTTATCCAAACACCAGTAGGTAATTCCATATGCTTTTAAGTGGTTCTTTTGAGTCGATTCATCCATCGGTAAAAGGATGAAATTTGCCCTAACCGAAAATGAAATAAGAAGTAAAAATATAAATAAACTTTTTCTGAATAGCATTATTATAAATTTTAACCCAAATATAGTCGTTTTATTTTAAAGAAAAAGCGAAAACACAGCATCGGGTGATTAAAAAATCAAGTGATTAAAATGGAACATCGCTATCATCATTAGTAGAATTAAAATTTCCAAATGCATCATTTGCCGATGGAAGATTTTTAGTCATAAAAGGATTATCGTCGTGATTCATTTTGGAGGGTAAATCATTATATCCACCACCATATTCCTCCAAATTATCAAACTTACCAAGATTTCCGATGAATTTTAATCGAATATTATCTAAAGAACCATTTCTGTGCTTGGCAATAATAAATTCGGCTTGACCAGCTGTTGGTGAAGCATCTTCGTCATCCCATTCTTCAATTTTATAATATTCCGGACGGTAAATAAACGAAACTATATCGGCATCTTGTTCTATCGCTCCTGATTCACGAAGGTCGGAAAGTAATGGACGTTTACTAGAACCACGAGTTTCAACGGCACGCGATAATTGAGAAAGTGCTATTACTGGCACCTCTAATTCTTTGGCCAATGCTTTTAGGTTTCTTGAGATTGTTGAAATTTCTTGTTCTCTATTTCCGCCACCTTTTCCGTTTCCTCCCGCAGTCATTAATTGAAGATAATCTACAATTATAAGTTTAATTCCATGTTGAGATGCCAAACGTCTGGCTTTAGCACGTAAATCAAAAATAGAAAGCGACGGCGAGTCGTCAATAAATAAGGGCGCTTTTTCTAAATCTTTTACTTTTACAGAAAGCTGTTCCCATTCGTGTTTTTCTAATTTTCCGGTACGAAGTTTTTCAGAAGACAAACCGGTTTCAGAAGAAATCAAACGTGTTATCAACTGAACGGAGGACATCTCAAGAGAAAATAATGCTACGGGATGGCCAAAATCTATTGCAATATTTCGAGCCATTGACAGTACAAATGCTGTTTTTCCCATACCTGGTCTAGCGGCTATAATAATTAAGTCAGAGGGTTGCCAACCCGAAGTCAACTTATCTAATTTATCAAAGCCAGACGCAATTCCAGACAATCCTTCTTTATTAGCAATTTCTTCAATACGTTTTTTGGCTTGATTAACTAAACTTTGAGCGGTTTCAGAACTTCGTTTGATATTTCCTTGAGTAACTTCATATAATCTTGATTCAGCTTTGTCTAACAAATCAAAAACATCTGTAGTTTCATCATACGATTCTTCAATTATTTCTGATGATATTCTAATTAAACTTCGCTGAATGAATTTCTGTAAAATAATACGAGAGTGAAACTCAATGTGTGCCGAAGATGAAATCTTTTGTGTCAGTTGAATTAAATAAAAATCACCACCGGCCAAGTCTAATTTAGCATTCTTTCTTAACTGCGATGAAACTGTTAATAAATCAATGGGTTGAGAATCTGTGAATAATTGAAAAATGGCTTCAAATATATGTTTGTGTGCCTCTTTATAAAAGGCATCAGATTGTAAAATATCAATAACCTCATCAACTCCTTTTTTATCAATCATCATTGCGCCAAGAACTGCTTCTTCAAGATCGAGGGCTTGTGGCGGAAGCTTTCCTTTTTCGAGATTGATAATAGTAGTTTTATCAATTTTAATTGGGTTTATATTTCTAATATTTTCCATGTAGCGAAAGTAACTAATTCTTTAATTTTTATAACGTTTAGTTATTACAAAATTTTGTTTATAACTAATTGTTTTTTGTTAATAACCAAAAAAAAATCCGAAACTAAAGGGCTTCGGATTTTATACTTTTTTGTAAGAATTTACTCTTTATATTGGCCCATTTTGCTGTATTTATCCATCCTTTGCATTATTAAATCGTTTGTTGATAAATCTTTAAGATCGTTATATGCTTTAGAGATATATTGTTGTACGGTTTTAAAAGCAGTTTCTCTATCATAGTGAGCGCCACCTAGTGGTTCAGGAATAATATCATCTACTAATTTTTGTTTTTTCATATCTGCAGAAGTCAATTTTAATGCTTCGGCGGCTTGTTCTTTATATTCCCAACTTTTCCATAGAATTGAGGAACATGATTCAGGTGAAATTACAGAATACCATGTATTTTCCATCATCAAAACTTTGTCACCAACTCCAATTCCTAATGCACCTCCAGAAGCACCTTCGCCTACTATGACGCAAATAACAGGTACTTTCAAACGACACATTTCAAGAATATTTCTGGCAATAGCTTCGCCTTGACCTCGTTCTTCGGCTTCCAAACCCGGATAAGCACCCGGTGTATCAATAAAAGTTACTACAGGAATTCCAAATTTTTCAGCCATTTTCATCAAGCGCAATGCTTTGCGATATCCTTCTGGATTTGCCATTCCAAAATTTCTGTATTGACGTGTTTTGGTATTGTATCCTTTTTGTTGGCCAACTATCATAAATGATTGCCCCTCAATTTTACCTAAACCACCCACCATGGCTTTGTCGTCTTTAAAACTTCTGTCTCCAAAAAGCTCTAAAAATGTATCTCCACACAATGAATTGATATAATCCATTGTGTAAGGTCTGTTTGGATGACGCGAAAGTTGAACGCGTTGCCAAGCAGTGAGGTTTTTATATATATTGCGTTTGGTTTCTTCTAACTTTTTTTCAATTTGTTTACAAGTATTGGTAACATCAACGTCTGATTCTTGGCCGATTATTTGACATTTGTCTAGTTGGTCTTCTAATTCTTTTATAGGAAGTTCAAAATCTAAATATTCCATAGGGTATAAATTTTAAAAATTTTTCGAACCACAAAGATAAAATATATAATTGTTTCGAAAAGATAATTTTAGTTTTAGTTTCTAATTAATCTTCAAATAACTTATTTTCAATAAATTATATTCTTTAAATAAAGCTGTGAATAAAACCAAAAAATGAAAAATAAGATTCGCTGCCGAATAAAGTTTAATTATAAATTTACGCATTATCTATAGCTTACCATTGTGATTTTATAAACACGGGACCATACTTATACCAAATATTTATTCCTTCCAAATTTTGAAAATTTACTTCAAAATTTATTTTTTTTATTGTAGAAGCAATTTATATTTTAATTATTGCATTTTATTTTATTGTAGTTGAGAATCAAAAATAAAACTTCATCTGTTACTTAATAAACAAATAGTTTTCTTAAACTATCGTTAACTCAACACAAGGACTATTAGAAATAGTTTTGCTTTTTTTCTGTACTTTAATTTTAAGAAGTTTTATAATTCGTATTCGATTCTTTCTCATTATTGAAGTAGACAGTTCAGTTATTAAATATGATTTAAATTTTGGAACACTAAAACGATGAAACTATTTGAACAAAATGTAGATTTTGTTAATGAAATAAAAATTTACTATCACAACATCTATTTTGTAGTTATTTAATCTTGTAATTTTTTATCTCAAACAAATTTTAGAAGATGGTGATGGTGATTCGCTATTTGTAATAGCCTCTTTTACAATATCTTTTACAATTCTTAATAATGAAAATGGAAATGAGGACAAATATTTCATTTATCAAAAGATTGTACAGTAGAAACTAGCTTTAATTTTCTCTTAAGGTTCTAAATTTCTAACAAAAAAGACAAATCCTCCTTTTTCGTAAAGCAATTTTATGTTTTTAAATTGCAGAACTTTATCCTTATTCATAATTTTACAAACAATAAAAACGGGTTGGTCAATTTGTCCTTCAAAAAGCCAATTTTCATTGTATGATGATAAATTTTTGGTCTTTTGCTTTTTAGTATAAAAAAACTGCGCATAACTTTTAAATCCATAAGTTATAACATATTCTTTAGGGTTTTGATGTTGTTTGAAAAAAGCTATCAAACTTCCTTGAACATGTTGCTCCACTTTAGGAACAATAAAAATCATTAATAAATTCAACATAATTGCATTCATTAAAAACAAATATAAAATATTTTGACTGTTTTTTTTAATTTTAACCATTAAAAACAAGAAAACAAATAAATAAAAAACACCAATTAAAAACTCAAAACCACTCCACTTAACTGTAACTAAAATATTTTGAACAGCAAATGGATCTTTGATGAATGGTATTAATTCATTTTTAAATTTTATGATTAACGGCAAAACAATAAAAATAAAAGACAACAGCACACCAACAATTGATAAAAGCACGTAAGATGTTTTGTTGAAAACCTTATTTTCTTCTATATTTTTATGCAAAATATATGCAGCAATAAACGAAAGAGGGAAATAACAAAGTGACGAATAATGAACAATTTTTGTTGTTGTTAAAGAAAAAAGTATTAACACAACCCAAAACAAAATAAAGTTCAAAAAATAAAAATTTTTGTCACTTCCTTTGTTATCAATAAATAGATTTCTTTTTAAAAGATAAGGAAAAGCAATCAGCGAAATAGGAAAACAACCAAAAAAAAGGACAATAAAATGATAATAAAACGGTTGACCATGGCCTGCTTCAGATTGCGTAAAAAGTCTAATTTGATAAGCTATAAATTGTTTGAATAAAGCTAAACCTCCTCCATTTATAATTTCAGACAAAAACCAAATTGAACATATGGCTAAAAATAATAAGAGTGATAAAAAAATTTGAGAAAATTTAAAATTAAATGATTTAAAATTAAAAATAATAAAAATAGAAATAACTAAACCAATAATTAAAATTGCTACTGGCCCTTTTGTTAAGAAAGCTAAAGCTGCAAAAGTTGCTGTTAAAATTATACTTCTTAATTTAAAATTTTTCTGATAGACATAAAAGTTGTAAAGCGATAAAAAAATAAAAAGATTAAATAATGGATCTATAATTCCTGATTTAAAATAAAAATGAGGTAATAAACTTCCTAAGTAAGCTAAAGCCCAAATAAAACCAAATTGGTTTGAAATTTCTTTTTTTCCGATGTAATTGAGCGATAAAATTGAAGCAATACCAATCAGAACATTCGGAAATCTGCTTGCAAATTCATTTACTCCAAAAATTTGCATTGATAATGTTTGAATCCAAAAAAATAAGGGAGGTTTTTCCCAAAAAGGTTGAAAATTGATTTGAACATTCAAGAAATTGTTGTTCAAAATCATTTCTCTAGAGATTTCTGCGAAATTAACCTCGTCCCAATCAAATAAATGAACTGAACCAACTGCTAGAGGAAACAACAAAATTGAAAGTAGAAAAAGAATTAAAGTATAATAATTTTTAATTTTATCTAGGTTAAAATCTCCCATTTTATAATTTTTTGTTGGTGCAGAAAATATTTTATAGCAACCATAATAACGTGAAAACCATATATGCTACTCCTTTTAAAATTGATAGAAGAGGCTTCAGGAAAATATTTTGTTGGGCAAGTTACTTCTGCAATATCAAACTTTTTGTCCATAATTTGTGCAATAATTTGATTATCAAAAGCAAAATCATCGGAACATTTTTCAAAATTAACAGCATTTAGTACTTTCATGTCAAATGCGCGATAACCCGTATGGTATTCGGATAATTTATGATGCATCATTAAGTTTTGAAACAATGTCAACATTCGGTTAAAAAAATATTTATACAAAGGCATTCCTCCCTTTAGTGCACCATTTCCTAAAATTCTGGAACCAAAAACTACGGGGTATAAATCACTACCTACAATGCTCACCATTGCTTCTATTAACAAAGGCGTATATTGATAATCCGGATGCAACATAACTACAATATCTGCACTTGTTTCTTTGCATTTGTTGTAACAAGTTTTTTGATTTCCACCATAACCTTTATTAAATTCATGTCTAATAACATGGTCAATACCTAGTTTTTTTGCTAATTCTAAGGTATTATCATTGCTGTTATCGTCAACCAAAATAATTTCGTCAACAATATTCATCGGAATTTCACGATAAGTTTTCTCTAAAGTTTTCTCAGCATTGTAAGCAGGCATTACAACTAAAACTTTTTTATTTTTGTACATTTTTGTTTTTTATGTATGCGTTTAAAAAAACGATTATCAAAATTAGCATAGCTCCAAAATAAAAATTTGTGCTCATTTTTTCCTTATCTTTAAAAAGCAAAACCGCCAAAACGATACCATATAAAGGCTCTAAATTAGTGGTTAGCACAACGGTATAAGCGCTTAAATACTTCATTACTTTTACAGAAACTATAAAAGCATACGCTGTGCATATCGTGCTTAAAAGGAGCAAATAAATAAAATCTTGACTAGTAAATACAAAAAATTGTGTTGTGAAATTGTTATTAAAAAGTAATATAATTGAGAAAAATAAAACACCTCCTAATAATTCATAAAAAGTAATGACGGTCGGATTATGAATTTTGGCAAATTTAGAATTCAGAATAGAAAAAAGGGCTGAAAAAAAAGCAGAGGTCAAAGCAAGAATAATTCCTTCAAAATAATCATTCTCAAATTTAAAAATAATGTATAGCCCAAAAAAAACAATACAACCAAAAAAAACTTCATACCAGATAACTTTTTTCTGATTAAGAAGAGGTTCTAAAATTGATACAAAAAAAGCCCCAGAAGATAAACAAGACAAGGTTACAGAAATATTAGCAACCTTTATAGCTTTAAAAAAAGTAAACCAATGCAAAGCAATAATAAATCCTGCGAGTAAAAAACACAAAAATAATTTAAAGGTAACTTTAAATGAAATTTTTTTTACGAGTAAATAAATTAAAACAAAAATTAAGGCAAACAACATTCTAAACCAAACCAATGGCAATGCTTCGAGAGAAATTAATGCACCCAAAATTGCTGTAAATCCCCAAATGAAAACAATGAGATGAAGATGTAAATAACTTTTGGTATTATCGCTTAGCATTGCGAAGCAGAATTAATGCTAAAATTCCAAAAATAATATTAGGGATCCAAACTGCTAAAATTGGTGGTGTAGCAGATTTTTCTGCAAGCACTCCAAACACTTTATCTAAAAATACAAAAGCAAAAGCTAATAAAATTCCGACTGACAGGTTAATTCCCATTCCACCTCTGCGCTTCATAGACGAAACTGCAACAGCAATAATTGTTAAAATAAATGCTGAAATTGGAATGCTGTATTTTTTGTAAAGCACTACTAAATACGCATTTATATTCGTAGAACCTCGTTCTCTTTCTTTAGCAATAAATTTGATTAAATCGCCATAAGACAAGGTTTCTGCAATGTAAACTACAGGAGTTAAATCTTCTAAATCAAATTTAAAAACAGTATCTTTTCTTGGTATAGATTCAATAATATCGTTCAACTTACCGACTTTTCTTTTTTTGTAATCAAATAAAGAATAACTCTTTTGTTTTGCATTCCATTGAATTCTGCTGGCAGTAACTTTATATTTTAATTTGTCTTTAACAAACCGCTCCATAGTGAAGTTAAAAGCCATTTTGGATGCCGAATTAAAACTGCTTACATAAATGAATTCTTCTTTATTAATTTGTCTACAAACATCCGAATTGTCTCGCATTTCGTTACCCCCGTTTCCAACTAGGTATACGTATCTAAAATTTTGGAATCCATCACTTGCTTTTGGAACTAAATAAAATCCAAATACTAAAGAAAATATAGAGACGAAAGTTGCGCCAATAAGATAAGGGCGCAAAAATCGGGAAAATGAAATTCCCGAACTTAAAATAGCTATAATTTCAGTATCATTTGCCAACTTTGAGGTAAACCAAATAATAGACAAAAAAAGAAAGATTGGGAATAATAAATTAGCAAAATAAATAGTAAAATCGACATAATATTGAGCGATGGCTTTAAATGGCATATGATTTTCAATCATCTTGTTCACTTTTTCAGACACATCAATGGTAATTCCAATTGGAATAAACAATAACAACATCACTATAAAAGTGCTTAAGTATCGTTTTAGTATGTATTTATCTAAAATTGTTAGCATCCTTATTTTATTTTTTTAAATTGGTTTAATATTGTTCTTTTTAAATATTAATTTTAAACATTTAAACCATAAAACTTTCCTACAACCGTTGGCTCATTTGTTTGACCATCATATCCTTCCAAGTTCTAAAATCACCTCCAATAATATGTTTTCTAGCTTCACGAACCAACCACATATAAAATCCAAGATTGTGAATTGTGGCAATTTGTTTTCCAAGATATTCATTGGCAGCAAATAAATGACGAAGATACGCTTTTGTATATTCGGTATCTACAAAGGTGTGACCCATTTCATCTACTGGCGAAAAATCAGCTTCCCATTTCTTATTTTTAATGTTAATTGTACCGTTGGCTGTAAATAACATTCCGTTTCGAGCATTCCGTGTTGGCATGACACAATCAAACATATCAACACCAAGCGCAATATTTTCTAGAATATTAATTGGTGTTCCAACCCCCATTAAATATCGAGGTTTATCTTCCGGTAGAATGTTGCAAACTACTTCCGTCATCGCATACATTTCTTCCGCTGGTTCTCCAACCGAAAGTCCGCCGATAGCATTTCCAACTTGATTGGAATTGGCAATATATTCTGCACTTTGAATTCTTAAATCTTTGTAAGTACTTCCTTGAACAATTGGAAAAAAAGCTTGATCGTAACCATATTTAGCAGGTACATTTTCCAAATGATTAATACATCTGTCTAACCATCGATGTGTCATTTTCATAGATCGTTGTGCATAGCGATAATCACAAGGATAAGGAGTACATTCATCAAATGCCATTATAATGTCTGCACCAATCGTGCGCTGGATTTCCATTACATTTTCGGGGGTAAAAAAATGGTATGAACCATCAATATGTGATTTGAACTTAACGCCTTCTTCTTTAATTTTTCTATTAGCAGAAAGGGAATATACTTGATAGCCGCCCGAGTCGGTTAATATATTTCTATCCCAATTCATAAACTTGTGCAAACCACCCGCTTTTTCAAGAATTTCTGTTTGAGGACGAAGGTATAAATGGTACGTATTTCCTAGAATGACATCTGGATTAATTTCTTCTTTTAATTCGCGTTGGTGCACTCCTTTTACTGAAGCAACTGTTCCAACGGGCATAAAAATTGGCGTTTCAATAATTCCGTGATCGGTGGTAATTTTCCCAGCTCTAGCTTTAGAATTTGGGTCTTTTTGTACTAAATCAAATTTCATATAAGCATTTTCTAGGAGCAAATATAATTTATTTAGATTTTAGGTTTTTGATTTTAAAGTTTAATTTAACAGATAACTTTAAAATGGATACATTCATAAATAAAACATACTTAAGAATAGATTAATACAATGTGTATTTTTTATAATTAATAGAAAATATACGAACTTTGTAAAAATAAAATTCATACTATAATGATACAATTATCTGTTTTTAAATTCAAAAAACAATCTGCTTTAATCCTTTTTATCTTATTAAATTTAGCAGTAGTACAAGCGCAAGAAAATTATGAAGTACAAGTATACTCTTCGCCAACAATGCCAAAAAATACTACTATTTTTGAATTACACAGCAATATTTCTCCAATTGGACCAAAAAATGAATCTAATTTCTCGCATCCGGTTCACGAAACACTTGAAGTAACAACAGGTTTATTTGATAATTTTGAATTGGGCTTTTATATGTTTACAAGAATAAACAACGGTACCTATAATTATATGGGAAGTCATATTCGTCCTAGAATTACTATTCCAACTTCATGGAACTGGTTTATGGGTGCGAGTTTATCTATTGAAGGTGGATTTGTAAAAAGCGAAATAACCAATGTTTATGATGCAGATTATGAGATTAGACCTATATTTGATAAAACAATTGGAAACAATTATTTTTCGGTTAACCCAACAATTGATGGCTCATTCAAAACAAAAGAGGTTGGGTTTTCGCCTAATGTAAAATATTCGTATGCTGTAAATCCTAAATATTCTTTAGGAATTGAATATTATGGCGTAACTGGAAATCCATTTAGATGGGATAGTTATGATATTCAAACACATCAATTTTATTTGGTGACCGATTTGTATTTAAACCCAAATTATGAATTTCAATTTGGTGTAGGTCATGGATCAACATTGAGTTCTGATGTATGGAATGTAAAATTAATATTAGGACAACGTGTGAGTTGGAAAACTAAAAAAGCTAAAAAGTAAATATGGAAACCTACCAAGAACAACATTTAAAAAGCTCTGAATTCATTACTGATATGGTTATTGGAATGAGCGATGGATTGACTGTTCCATTTGCATTGGCTGCAGGTTTGAGTGGTGCTGTTGACAGTAATTCGATTGTGATTACAGCGGGAATTGCAGAGATAGTTGCGGGATGCATTGCCATGGGTTTAGGCGGTTATCTTGCAGGAAAAACAGAACAGGAACACTACGAAAGCGAACTCAAAAGAGAATATTTTGAAGTGGATAATCACCATCAAAAGGAAATTAACGAAGTAAAAGAAATTTTTGCAGATTATGGTATTAATGAAGCGGGACAAACATTAATTGCTAATCAACTCGCCCAAAACAAAGATAAATGGGTCGATTTTATGATGAAATTTGAATTAGGTTTAGAAAGACCACATCCCAACCGAGCCCGAAATAGTGCGCTAACCATTGGAAGTGCATATATTGTTGGAGGATTTTTGCCTTTATCAGCTTATTTTTTTACAGCTACTCCAAAAGAAGGGCTGATTCTTTCTGCGATTATAACAACCCTTTGTTTGTTTATTTTTGGTTATTTCAAAGCTAAAGTTACAGGACAACCCAAATTCAAAGGTGCTTTAAAAGTAACAGCCATTGGGCTCGTAGCTGCAGCTGCGGCTTTTGGAATTGCTAAGTTAGTTGGATAATTATCATTTAAAAAAATAGATAAATTAGATTTTTTTTATTATTGAGTAAACAAAAGGAAAATATTAAAAGAGAATTAATCCCAATGTAATTATGAATAGATTTTTATTAATCGTATTATTTTTGATTTTTACAGTCAACGCTAAAGCGCAGAAAGTATTTTCTGTCGAATATCAAAACCAAGCCGATGTTAAAGTTTTTGTAGTCGATTATGAAAACCAAGCCGATTTAAAAGTATTTAAAGTAAAATACCAAAATCAAGCCAGTAAAAATGAAGGTCGATGGTTTTTTACCGATTATTCTAACCAAGCAGACAAAAAAATATACTTTGTTAAGTATGCCAATCAAGCTGACCTGAAAATCTATTTTGTAAAATATGAAAATCAAGCGGGTTGGAACAATAATTCTAAGATGCCGCTATTCTATTAATACTTTAGGTTAATTAATTTAAAAAAATGAATATTAGTTTTATATAAAAAATATATCTGTGAATTCTAAGTGTTTTTTTTAACTCTCAAATCAAATAAATTAAAAAAAGGGAATTTTACAAACCAAAAAAAAAAAATTTTAGCTCCTTTTATTATTATAGTTTATAGTTTATTCTTTACTAGCCAAATATCTTTCGGCATCTAGTGCGGCCATACATCCAGTTCCTGCAGCCGTAATCGCTTGTCTGTAAACATGATCGGCAGCATCTCCACCAACAAAAACTCCAGCAACATTGGTTTTAGATGTTCCCGGGATATTTATAATATAACCCGTTTCGTCTAGCGTTAAATAATCTTTAAAAATATCAGTATTGGGTTTGTGTCCGATTGCCACAAAAAAGCCAGTAGCGGGAATTTCATGAGTTGCTCCAGAAGTTCTATTTTTCACTCGAACTGAAGTAACTACTTGTCCGTCACCCAATACCTCATCTGTTTCGGTATTCAATAAGATTTCTATGTTTTCGGTTTTTTGAACTCGTTCCGCCATAATCTTAGAAGCTCTAAATTTTTCACCTCTAACCAACATGGTCACTTTTTTACACAATTTAGATAAATAATGTGCTTCTTCGCAAGCAGAATCTCCTGCACCCACAATTACAACCTCTTGATTTCTGTAGAAAAAACCGTCACAAACTGCACAAGCGGAAACCCCACCTCCCATTTTTAAATAATGTTGTTCCGAATCTAATCCGAGATATTTAGCCGTTGCGCCTGTTGAAATAATAATCGTATCACAATGAATTTCTTTATCGTCGTTTATCCATACTTTATGAACGGCTTCAGAAAAGTCCACTTTTGTTACCCAACCATCACGAACATCTGTCCCAAATCGTTTGGCTTGTTCTTCAAAACCAATCATCATTTGAGGTCCGGTAATTCCCTCAGGGTTTCCAGGCCAATTCTCCACTTCATTTGTTGTAGTTAATTGACCGCCAGGTTGAGTACCTTGGTATAAAACAGGATACATATTAGCTCTAGAGGCATAGATTGCAGCTGTATAACCAGCAGGACCAGAACCTATTATTAAGCATTTTACTTTTTCAATAGTGTCAGACATTTTTGTTTGTTTTTAAGTACTGCAAAGGTAAGTTTTTATTAAAATAAATGTATAAAATCAAATCAGAAAAAACTAATTAAATTAAATATGAATTATTATTGTAAAAGATTTTGAGAACTGATTTTTAGTTATATATTTGCACACACTTTCGGGGTGTAGCGTAGCCCGGTTATCGCGCCTGCTTTGGGAGCAGGAGGCCGCAGGTTCGAATCCTGCCACCCCGACAAAAGTCTTTTCATTTATTTTGAGAAGACTTTTTTTGTTTCAATCAAGCGCTAGAAAAATCAGGTCGAAAAAAAACTGAAAGAAAATTATTTAACCGTTTTTTTTAATAATACAGCACTATCAATAAAGCGCTTCATTTCAATTTTTTGATCTCCGTAAAGTTGGATCTCAGATTTTCCAGAAGCATCAATAGACAAGATGTTTTTGACATTTAAACTAATCTTACTGTATGCCTCACATGTTAATTCGGCATTGTTAAGATTCAGCATTATTCCAGAAAATTCGCTATTGTTATCCAAACGAAGTTTTGCCGATTCGACATCGCCATTAATCAAAGCTATACTTTTTTGATACATATCAAAAGATAAAGTAGTTGAAGTCACTAATCCTTTTAATTTGGAGTTCTTACTCAAATTTATAGTAGTATTTTCAGCTTTTGAATTTAATTCGGCATTTGACTTGTCATCCATGAAAAGTGAAATGTTTTTTGATGTTGAGTTTAAAAATAATTTCGAATAATCATAGCTTTTGAACGTAATATTGTCTAATTCTACTCCAGCTAAAGCAGTTACTGTAGCTTCATTTCTAGCAACAACTAATTTAAAATCATTAGTATAAGTTACGCGAATACTTAATTTTTTATAACCCCAAATATTTTTTAAGGTTGATAATCTTAAATTTGATCCACTCACTACTGCATCAATAGCATCATGAAGGTTGTCATCTGCTTCAATTTCTAATCCACATTCTTTTCCTTTAATTAAGAAAACTTCTAAATTATCATCTACTTCAATCGATTCAAAGTTTTCTATCTTTTTAATTTCTGTTGTAACAATTTTAGATCCTTTTACTTTTTCTTTCTTCTGAGAAAAAGCTAATGATGTTACAAAAAGCAGCGCAATTAGAACTATTGATTTTTTCATTTGTTATAGAATTTGAGAGCAAATTTATAAAAAAGAAGATGTAAAAACGTTAAAATATTTAATTATTTAAGACGAACGCTCCATTGGAAATCCATTTCGGAAACTTGATCGACAATTTCATCGAAACCAAACGACTTAACCAAATCGTTTCACTTGCTCCTATTGCCATTGTTTTTTTGAATTGCTTCTTCAATAGAGTATACTTGATAACAAGTAAACGTTATTCTTCCTTTGGCATTTTTTTGAGAAATTTGATTTATTATTAGCCACTAACATGGATATATTTTTGCCACTTTTCTTTATCAGAGTCATTATCAAAGCGCCTGTTGTCAATTCGACAGCCATAGCTTAAACCGCAAAATA
>Ga0209499_1000360_pt1 | contig 33626 bp, 29 predicted proteins | sample C_130208_EF_Meta_FD_187306 | JGI IMG/M metagenome (GOLD analysis project Ga0209499, IMG submission 187306) | Freshwater microbial communities from Lake Croche, Canada to study carbon cycling - C_130208_EF_MetaG (SPAdes) (version 2) | ecosystem: Environmental > Aquatic > Freshwater > Lake... | reverse complement strand
ATCCTTATTCAAAACTTATTTTTTAAATAGAGAAAATTTTATTTCAGCTGCAGAGATTAAAAAAAATCCAATGGATCAATATGGAAGAAATGCAGGTATGACTTTGGATTTAGCCAATAACGAGGGTACCAAAAAAGCAGAATTTAGTTACCATCAATCTATGAAGCCCACCATTAGTACTAAGGATGCTTTTTATGAAGCTAATTTCTCTAGAACAATTAACAACTGGCGATTTTTTGGACAAATGGGTAATGTGGGGAAAAATTATTATACCGATATGGGCTATGTGCAAAGAATTGATAATTATGATGCCTTAAGAGATACCACTATTAGAGTAGGTTATAAAGATGCTTACGCCAACATCACCAAAAGACTGTTTATAAACAATGGTAAAATTGGTAGAGTAGAATTTTCATTAGAAGAATTCGTTGTATTTAATGCAGATAATAGCTTTAGTGAAAATGAAAATACTTTAAAGATAAAAACAGAGTACAGAAATAGTTCAGGTTTATCATTAACTTTTACCAATTCAAGCCTTAATTTATTATACCCCACCAAACCAGGTGATGGTCTGCCCCTACCTTCAGGAAATTACAAATACAATCAATTTAATTTGATGTATTATTCTGATATGCGTAAAATGTTTAGCTGGAACACCATGTTAACCTTAGGACAATACTATAACGGTAATATTACAGGCATTGGAGCTGGCATCATGTGGAGGAATCAACCTCATTTAACCCTTTCATTGAATGGAGAAATAGATAAAATTCAATTACCCAAAATTTATGGGAATAATAATTTGATTTTAATTGCTCCTAAATTAGAGTACAACTTCAATACTAAATTGTTCTGGACAACTTTTGTACAATTTAATACGCAAACCAATAATTTTAATATAAATAGCCGCTTGCAATATAGGTATAAACCAATGAGCGACTTCTTCTTGGTCTATACCGACAACTACTATACCGACCCCATGCTTAAAAATAAAAACAGAGCGCTTATCTTTAAGTTCAATTATTGGTTTAATTTGTGATAGCAAATTAAACTTATGGGCAAGTCCTTTTCCATTTCAGGTCAATATGTAGATATTCTTAAAAAACATATCTACCCTGCTACTATTAAAGTGCAAGATGGAATTATTCATTCTATTGAATCTAATCTAGATGCCCCTTTGCAGTATTTATTACCCGGCTTTATAGACGCCCATGTGCATATCGAAAGCAGCATGCTTATTCCTAGTTCCTTTGCACGCTTAGCAGTTACCCATGGCACTATTGGCACTATTAGCGACCCTCATGAAATTGCCAATGTATGCGGTATGCAGGGCGTTCAGTATATGATTGATAATGGTAAAAAAGTACCTTTTCATTTTTTCTTTGGCGCCCCTAGCTGTGTGCCTGCCACTGTTTTTGAAACAGCAGGTGCAGCAATTAATAGTAAGGATGTGGCTAGTTTATTAGCCAACCCCGATATATATTATTTAAGTGAGATGATGAATTTCCCTGGCGTCTTAAGTAAAGACGATGAAGTAATGAAAAAAATTGCCTCCGCACATAAATTAGGCAAACCTGTGGATGGACATGCTCCCGGACTTAGAGCAGAGGATGCTAAAAAATATATTGAAGCAGGTATTAGTACCGATCACGAATGCTTCACCATAGAAGAAGCTTTGGATAAATTAGAACATGGAATGAAAATTTTAATTAGGGAAGGTAGTGCTGCTAAAAATTTTGAAGCGCTGTATGAATTAATTGAGGACCACCCTTCTATGATAATGCTTTGTAGTGATGATAAGCACCCGGATAGTTTAGTAGAAGGACATATTAATAGTTTGTGCGCACGCGCAGTAGCGAAGGGTATTGACCCAATGCTAGTCTTAAGAGCTGCCTGCATTAACCCTGTGGACCATTATAAACTACCTACAGGAAAAATGCAAGTGGGTGATGCCGCTAATTTTATAGTAGTTCAAGACCTAGTCTCTTTTAAAGTAAATCAAACTTATATTAAGGGAAACTTAGTGGCAGAGAATGGAAAATCTTTTATTAAAGCGGTAAGTGAAAAAGCCATTAATAAATTTGATGCAAGAAGTATTGAAGAAAATAATATTCAAATTAGTTTGAATGAATACCCACAGCAAGACAGAAAGATAGCTGTTATGGAAGCCATCGATGGGCAACTTATTACAAATAAATTATGGCTAAGCCCAAAATTAGATGCTGGTAAAATCGTATCTGATACCGAATCTGATGTTTTAAAAATGGTGGTCTATAATAGATATTATGCAGCACCCCCTAAAATGGCCTTTATCAAAAACTTTGGTTTTAAAAATGGAGCCATTGCCTCTACCGTAGCACACGATAGTCATAATATTATAGCTGTAGGTGTATCTGATGCCGATATTGTAAAAGCCATCAACCTTGTCATTAAAGAACAAGGAGGAATTAGCTGTGTAAGTGGTAATGAATTAAAAGTAATGGGGCTGCCTGTGGCTGGACTTATGAGCTTAGAAGATCCTTATAAAGTGGCGGCCGACTATACAGCTTTAGACATCATGGCAAAAAGTTTGGGATCTAGTCTGGGCTCGCCTTTTATGACACTTAGCTTTATGGCTTTATTAGTTATTCCGCATCTTAAATTGAGCGATAAAGGCCTTTTTGATGGCGATAGTTTTAAAATATTTTAAAATAGGAAGGAAGAAACTTAGATTTGAAAAAAAATAAAAAGCCATGGTACATCATTTAAGCAAGCAGCATAGTTTAATGAGCAATTGGATTGCAGAATTAAGAGATGTGACTGTTCAAAATGACAGAATGCGTTTTAGAAGAAACTTGGAAAGAATTGGTGAAGTAGCTGCTTATGAGATGAGTAAGTTAATGCCTTCGAAAATACAGGCCACCAAAACTCCGTTAGGCGTTCATGAATCAAAAGTATTAGTAGAACAACCTGTACTCGCTACTATTCTAAGAGCAGGGCTACCCTTACACCAGGGCATGTTAAACTATTTTGATAAAGCCGACAATGCTTTTATTTCTGCCTATCGCAAACATCATGATAATGGAAGTTTTGAAATAAGTATTGAATATTTAAGCTGCCCCGATTTGAATAATAGAATAGTAATTGTTTCCGACCCTATGCTGGCCACCGGCGCTTCTCTCATTCAAACCATTCATGCCCTTACAAAAATTTACAAACCCAAGGAACTTCATATTGTAGTAGCCATTGCTAGTAAAGAAGGTATTGAGAAAGTGGAAGCAGCACTTGGAAAAGATATACCCATTTGGTGTGGCGATATGGATGCTACCCTGAACGATAAGAGCTATATTATTCCAGGCTTAGGCGATGCAGGTGATTTAGCCTATGGCACTAAAATGCAATCCTAATCCCTTCTAGATTAAGACTAGTTCGTATCTTTAGCAAAACTATCATTTGCTTAAAGAACTCATTTTAGCTATACGTGCCTATTTTACAGCACACCGTTTTATTCTAGAACATAAGTTATGGAAGTGGATGATATTACCTGGTATTATCTATGCTTATTTATTTTTAGTAGGCATGAACTATTTTAGTCAATCCTCTAGTTTTTTTATTGAAGCCATTATTTTAAAAACAGGATTAAAATCTTGGGTAGATAATTTAAGCAGCGACTTAATAGGCTTTTTTATTACCATGGGTAGTTTCTGGTTATGGTTTACCTTACTCTTATTTTATTTCGCTCTATTCAAATATTTATTTCTTTTATTATTTGCACCCTACTTCTCTTATTTCCATTTAAGAATAGAAGCTATTATTAAAAAAGAGGCCTTTGTATTTAATTTTAAAGCCTATCAAAAATCGGTACTAAGGGCTTGGCTATTAAATGTCACTAATTTATTATGGCAAACGGTTTACTTAATTCCCATTGTTATTGTTTGCATACTTCCCATTGTGGGTTGGTTCACTCCTTTTTTCACTATTATTTTAGAATGTTATTTCTTTGGTTATGCCATGCTAGATTATGGCTTAGCTACTGAAAAGCAAAATAAAGTAGCTACTGCCGCTTATGTCAATAACCATAAAGGTTTACCTATTGGCAATGGGCTTGTTTTTTACATAATGCACTTAATTCCTATTATAGGTTGGATTACTGCTCCTTTTTATTCACTTATTGCAGCACAATTGAATACCCAAGAACTTAAAGACAAAGTATTATGAGCCTAGGCAAAGTTTTTTTACTACCCATGATTTTACATGAAGAAGGCTGGGAGGCCTTGCCTACTGATATCGTAAATTGGATTGAGGGGTGCGATGCCTTTTTTGTAGAAGAGGAAAAAACAACAAGACGCTTTTTCAAAAAACTATGGAAGGAAATGGTCATTGATAACTATACTTGGTATCCTATTCATAAAGTGGAGGCCGAACAAATAAAGGCATTTAAGGATTTACTGAAACAAGGAAAAAATATTGGTATTATTTCTGAGGCAGGCTGTGCAGGCATTGCCGATCCTGGACAAATACTAGTAGCCGCTGCACAAGAAATGGGCGTTAGTATTAAACCCTATACAGGGCCTTCTTCCATTTTATTATCCCTAATGGCCAGTGGTATGAATGGAAATTTATTTCAGTTTCATGGCTATTTACCCATTGATGTAACAGAAAGAAAGAAAAAAATTCAAGCTTTAGAGGCCGATGCCATTCAAAGAAATTGCACGCAGTTATTTATTGAAACACCTTATCGTAATAATCAATTACTAGAAACTATTTTAAATACTTGTAAACCCCATACCAAATTATGTATTGGCGTGGATATTACGGGACCTACTGAATCTATTATTACAGCTACTATGTCGGACTGGAAAGCAAAATTGCCAGACTTGCATAAAAAATTAGTTATTTTTTTAATTGGCGCCTAGTCAATTAGCAGTTCTAAGAAATTAGAAAAACGTATTTACCGCATCAAAACAAATGAAAAAATGAGCTAGTATGCTGGATGGAAAAATCTCCTCAGCGTTTCAGAGCATCTCATCCCCTTTTATTTATTTCCTCTATCTTATTAATGGGTATTGTTTTTGCACATTATATATTAGCGCCTCATTATACTATGGGTAGTAAAGAGGCTACTGGTATACTTATAGGCTCTTTACTTATTTTACTTTGTATCATACCATATTCTCCAAGAGGCCCGGCACATAATTGTAGCCAATTTTTTTATAATAGTACCCTATTCATTGTAGTTTTTGTATGGGGCATTGTACTTTTTTATATAACCAAAGAAAAAAATATTTTTCAAATACCTTATCCTGAAAAATTTATACAGCTTTGTAGAAATGCAGTCATAAGTAAAATAAATAACAGTATTTACTCCAAGGAAGCGAATGGTTTTGCTCAAGCATTAGTATTAGGTGTGAAAACCGACTTAGATAAAGAAATACTTATAGCTTACAAGCAATTAGGCATTATACATATAATAGCCATTAGTGGCATGCACCTTGAAATTATTTTTAAAAATATTAGCCGAATCACCCAGTGGCTGCCTCGGAAAAAAATATTTATTTTCTTAGAACTTTTTATTATTGTTAGTAGTGTTTGGATTTACACCTTAATGGCTTTTGCAAGCCCTTCCATTGTAAGAGCAGCTGTTTTCTTTTGCATATATTATATAGGCAGGTTTATGGGAGCTAGCTTTTTTACTTTAAATACAATTGCTGGAGCTGTATTCATTTTATTATTATTTGATTTAAAAAATATAGAAAATATTGGCCTGCAATTATCTTATGCAGCAGTGGTAGGTATACATTTATTCTACCCAGTTTTTAATAAAATGCTACCCATGGATAACCCAGTGCTTATTTTTTTATGGAGCAACTTATGCGTTAGCTTATCGGCACAATTAACCACCTTGCCCATTTTACTGTATCATTTTCACCAAATAGCTTCCTTGGTATTAGTGAGTAATTTTATCATGGTGCCTTTAAGTACTCTTTTATTGTATGCATTAGTGCTCTTAGTTTTAACTCCTTCTTTATGGAATCTCCCAAGGCTAGCAGGTGAAATCATAGAGAAATATATAATAGGTATGAATAAAGCCATTCGCTTTTTAGATACCCTACCCATTAATCATCCTATGCATATTTCATTAAGTGTAGGTCAAGTAATTCTATTTTATATTGGCTTATTAGTTATCTATGGTTGGTTGTATACAAAAAAAGCCAAATGGCTAGTCTACTTATTGGGCCTATTTTGTATAAATAGCATGCTAAAGTTATTCAGTCAGGCCTAATTTTTGTGGAAAAGCAAAAGGAGGCAAAAAACAAGAAGGACTTACCTTTGCATATGGAAAAGAAAATACAATCAGCCTTAATTTCAGTTTTTTACAAAGATGGTTTAGCGCCCTTAGCTAAAAGCTTACATGCTTTAAATATTACTATTTATTCAACAGGTGGTACACAACAATTCATTGAAGAATTGGGTATTCCTTGTATAGGAGTAGAAACAGTAACTGGATACCCCTCTATCTTAGGAGGAAGAGTGAAAACCTTACACCCTTCCATTTTTGGAGGCATTTTAGGTAGAAGATATGAGCAGCAAGACTTGAAAGAAATGGAGCAGTATAAAATTCCCGCTTTAGACTTAGTGATTGTAGACTTATACCCTTTTGAAGAAACCTTAAAAAATACAGACGAAGAAAAGTTAATTATAGAAAAAATTGATATTGGTGGGCCTTCTATGATAAGAGCGGCTGGTAAAAATTTTAGAGACCTAGTGGTTATTGCCGCCAAAGACGATTACTCAAAATTGAATCAAATACTTATTGAGCAAAAAGGAAGCACTACTATTGAGCAAAGAAAAGCTTTTGCTGCTAAGGCTTTTGAAGTAGTCATGCATTATGATGTAGCTATTAGTAATTATTTTAATCCTGCTGCTGGAAAAGTTTTAAGATATGGAGAGAACCCACATCAAGTGGCTACCTTCTATGGCAATTTAGAAGATTGGTTTACACAATTACATGGTAAAGAATTATCCTATAATAATTTAGTAGACGTAGATGCCGCTATTGCCTTAATAGCCGATCTACCTTTAACAAGTTTTGCTATTATTAAACATACCAATGTTTGTGGAGTGGCTAAAAGAAATAATGTTTTCGACAGTTGGCAAGCAGCCTTAGCGGGTGACCCTGAAAGTGCTTTTGGGGGTGTACTAGTAACCAATGCAATAGTGGACGTAGCCACTGCAGAAGCCATTCAAGAAATTTTCTTTGAAGTATTAATAGCGCCAGGCTTTGATCCTGCTGCCTTGGTTATTTTAACAGCAAAGAAAAATAGAATCTTATTGCAATTAAAAAATGAAATGAGTTTTATTCCTACTCAAAAAAAATCTATCCTAAACGGAACTTTAGAGCAAGGATTAGACAATGGGAATTATAGCAAATGGGAAGAAGTGGGTGCAAGACCTTGTACTGAAAAAGAAAAAGAAGATTTAATTTTTGGAAATATTATTTGCAAGCATTTAAAAAGCAATGCCATTGCTTTAATTAAAAATACACAATTAGTAGGTAAGGGTTGTGGTCAAACAAGCAGAGTTGATGCATTAAGACATGCTATTGAAAAAGCAAAACAATTTAAATTTGATTTAAAAGGTGCAGCTTTAGCTTCGGATGCATTTTTCCCTTTTGATGACTGTGTAAGAATTGCCCATGAAGAAGGCATTGAGGCCTATATACAACCAGGGGGTTCTGTAAGAGATAAAGACAGCGTGGCATATTGTAAGGCAGCTGGACTAGCCATGGTAATGACAGCACAAAGACATTTTAAACATTAAGTAAAGCCTCATGGCTAATCAAAAAAAAGCTTACTTAGCTTTAACAGTTACTAGTCTTGTATGGGGAACCACTTGGGTAGCAAGTAAAATGGGCGTATCGCATATGCCTGCTTTTGAATTAGCTAGTATTCGACAATTTTTAGGAGGCAGTATTTATATTAGCTTTTTTTTATTAAGAGGTGAAGGCCTTCCCACAAAAAAGCAATTTCTATGGTTAATCCCTATGGCATTTTTAATGTTTGTTTCTTCTAATGGTATTGCTACTTATGGATTACAATTTATAACCAGTGGTCTGGCCGCTTTAATAGCAGCACTCTATCCTTTATCAGTAGTACTTATTGAAAGATTTTATTTTAAAGCCATTAAAATTACCACTCAAACCATGATTGGTTTATTTTTAGGTTTATTAGGTATTGCCTTTATTTTTTACAAGGATAGTTTACTAGTGCATGGTACGCATTACGCATTAGGCGTGGGCTTATCCTTATTCGCCATGATTACTTGGAGTGTGGGATCTATCATTATATCAAGAAATAAAATTGATATGAACGCCTATTATTCTATTGGCTGGCAAATGCTTATAAGTGCAGCCACCATGGGTTTATTTACTTTGTATACCGGTAATTATATAGCACTACATGAAATTCCTGCTATTTCTTGGGGCGTTATTATATATATGGTTATTGGCGGATCGGTCTTTGCCTTTATTTCATTTATTTATAGCATGAAGCATTTGAATTCTGCTATTGCTTCTTTATATGCATATATAAATCCTATTGTTGCTATTTGGGTAGGCTCCTTACTCTTAAATGAAAAAATGAGTTTCACTAGTATTGTAGGTACTATTTGCACCCTTATTGGTGTATACTTAGTCAACAGAAGTTTGAAAAATCAGAAAGACCCTGTGGAAGCTATTGCTGATGCAGACGGTATGTAAGCATACAGTTGAAGTAAAATCTTATTTCTTATGCCCTTCTTTCCAAAGTTGATTAAATGTTTTAGCAGTAAATTCTAGAGGAGCTCTCTGATGGCTCCATCCTTTAAACATTTTATTGATCATCCAATTTTTTATAGGAGCAGTGCCTTGATTCATGAGCCTTCTATTCATAGAAGTTTGTTTCCAAACTTTCCATGCAAATTTTTCAGCAAAATTAGCTTCCCCTAATTCTACCGATTCTTTTCTATTCTCTAATAATAATTCGTGTAAATTAATTTTAACAGGGCATACTTCTGTACAATTACCACAAAGGCTAGAAGCATAACTTAAGTGCTTATAGTCGTGCATGCCTCTTAAATGTGGGGTAATAACACTTCCAATAGGTCCACTATAAGTAGTATCGTAAGCATGACCTCCAATATTTTTATAAATAGGACAAGCATTTAAACAAGCACCACATCTTATACAATAAAGTGCTTCTCTACTTTTTGCGTTTGCTAGTAAATCAGTACGGCCATTGTCTAATAAAATAACATACATTTCCTCCGGACCATCTGATTCACCTTCTTGTCTTGGACCAGCAATAATACTATTATATACAGTTACTTGTTGTCCTGTTCCATAAGTAGCTAGTAAAGGCCAGAACAAACCAAGGTCATTGATAGAAGGAATCATTTTTTCAATACCTACAATAACTATATGTGTTTTTGGCCAAGACGCCGATAATCTAGCATTGCCTTCATTCTCTGTAACGGCAATTGCACCCACATCTGCAATAATAAAATTAGCGCCTGTCACGCCTATTTCAGCTTGCACATATTTTTCTCTTAAATTTTTTCTAGCCACCAATGTTAATTGCTCTGGTGTTAAATTAATATCAGTACCTAATTTCTCATTAAATAATTTTGCTACATCCTCCTTACTTTTATGCATGGCAGGGGTGACAATATGATAAGGCGCTTCTCCATCCATTTGTTGAATGTATTCTCCTAAATCTGTTTCTACACTTTCAATACCAACCGATTCTAAATAATTATTCAAATGAATTTCTTCTGTAACCATACTCTTGCTTTTCACAAGAGATTTACAATTTTTTTGTTTACAAATTTCTCCTATAAAATTTAAAGCTTGTTCGCTATCCTCTGCCCAAAAAACCTTGGCTCCTCTTTTGGTAATTTGTTCTTCAAATTGATTTAAGTATAAATCCAAATGTTCAATGGCATCCCATTTTTTATTCTTGGCTAATTCTTTAACCCGATTTAAATCGGTGAATTGTTCTTTGCCTTTAGGCACGACAGCATTGTACTTACCAATATTAAAATTAATTTTTTTGCGATGTGATTTATCAATCGCTTTCGCATTGCTTTTTTCTAGAAATGATGCTGCGTAAATGCTTTCCATGAGGACAAAAATAGTTATTTATTTTTAAGATGCTTGGCTGTTGCATCCAAGGTCTCATAAAATATTTCCCCATACTTTCTAACAATGGACTCCTTCAAAAACTGATAGGCTGGTACTTTTAACTTTACACCCAAGGAACATCCCGATTTACATAAATCTTCGCGGGGTTCATAGTTCACATATTCCACAGAAGGGTCTTGCTTGCTTTTTTGTATTTTAATAGGGAATAGATGGCAGCTAAGGGGCTTTTTCCAAGGAATCTTACCATCATTATAGGCTTGCTCAAAAGCACACTTAATCACGCCTTTCTCTTTGTAACCATAGGCACAAATAGCACCATTAATTGTAGGCGTTACCCAGCCAAATTCACGATCAAATAAATAAGGTCCCACTTCTTTTACTTCTTGAATACCTTCCTTGGTCATATAGGGTTTCACCTTATCATAATACTTTTTTACAAATTCTTTTTCTTCTTTCTCTAGTGGCGCTCCTGCATCCCCATCTTCACAACAAGCCCCTTTGCATTTAGATAAATCGCATACAAACTGCTCTTCTACTAATAAGTCGCTCACTAATACATTGTCAATAATTATCATTGGGAATATTTAGGATATAAAGATATCATTTTTTCCATCTAAACGTATTCAAAATATGGTGAATGTCTTCCAATATAAATGCATTCACAGGTGCTAGAGAATCCTGATTAGGCGTGGCATCATAATACAAGGCACCTCTAAAAAAATGTTGGGTAGAATCTGTTACAAAAAACTGATAAGGGGTTGCCACTTCGCCACCAATAGTAAAGAAAACACCTTCCACCCCATGTGGATTTTGAAAAACCGAATCGCTCATAGAGCTAGCCATATTATTATGGTTATTGGCAAAAGTATAAGCATCTCTAATGAAGGTATCTAATTGCTTTGGTTGCATTGCCAAATAACTTATGTAAATAGTTGCTGCTTGTCCAGGAAAACGAATATTCATCCATTTGCCTTTTTGAAGTCCTGTTCTTTCTTCATTGACAGCATTATCTATTATTGCATAACTAGGATACTCAAAAGAAAAGGGTTGTTCTTGTTGATCAAAAACTTGGTAGGCTTTTTCAGGAAAGAATAATTTTGCATAGCCTTTGTTTTTGATGGAATAAGGACTGTTACAAGCCATCAACAAAACTAGTAAAATAAAAAGGCCCCCTCTTAGCTTGTGCATGTTCTATTCTTTTATACCTGTTCTATGTTTTGAGTAGGCAGCGGCGTAATAATTAATTGAATTTTATGAATTCTATTTTTTTGAATTTCAAGCACTGTAAAACTAAATTGTTTGTACTTCACCACTTGTTGTAATGCAGGGAAGGCACCTGCTAATTCCAAAAATAATCCAGCCACTGTATCACTCTCCCCTTTTACTGAATCAAAATTGTTAGTAGGTAGTTCTATAAAATTACAAAAATCAATAATGGTTGTTTTACCTTCAATAATATAATGGAACTCATCAATTTTTTTGATCATCGATTCCTCTTCATCAAATTCATCCTTAATATCACCTACAATCTCCTCCAATATATCCTCTAATGTAATGATACCGCTGGTTCCGCCAAATTCATCTACTACAATAGCAAAGTGAATGCGTTTTAATTGAAACTCTTTCAATAAGTCTTCGATCATTTTTTGTTCATGCACGAAAAAAGCAGGACGAATTAAAGGCTTCCAATCATAATCGGCATTTTCGCTTATGTGTGGAATAATATCCTTGGTATGAATAATGCCTGCAATGGTATCTAAGTCTTCTTTGAAAATAGGAAAGCGACTATAATTATGCTCTTTAATATGTGCTAGTAAATCATAAAAATTAATGGAGGCATCCACTCCACAAACATCTAATCTAGTTTTCATAATTTGTTTTACCGAAATATTACCAAACTTAACAATGCCTTTTAAAATACTTTTTTCATTGGCTTGGTTATTCGGAGAAGTAGTTAATTCAATGGCATGATCTAATTCTTCCATACTATAAGAACTGCCCATTCTTTTTTGTGCTAATTTTTTTTCAATAATATTAGTGTACTTTACCATTAAGCCACTTGGTTTTGAAAATAGAATGTAGACTGTTTGAATAATTAATCCAAAGTCTTGCGCAAAGCGAATATTATTTTGAGTGGCCATTACCTTGGGCAAAATTTCTCCAAAAAATAAAAGTAGTAATGTGACTGCAATTACTTTTATTATAAATTCCATGCCAGGGAAGGTGAAAGCGTCAAAGATAAAAAAGTGATCAATTAAAATATTGGCAATTAAAATAATACAAATATTAATAAAGCTATTGGCAATTAACATAGAAGTTAATAGCTTTTTAGGGTCTTCTAATAAAGAAACAATTCTTTGTAAAGGCTTGTACTGTTTTGTTTTTAAAACTTGAATGTCTTTATAAGATAAAGAAAAGAAAGCTACTTCCGAGCCTGCTATGACAAAAGACAAGAATAATAAAATAGATATTAAAATAAATAAACCACTGTCTTGTTGAAAGGTCACATTACTTATTGAGAGTAAATTAAATAAAGGGCCTAAATGGTATTCCAAAGTGGATGAATTTATAGTGGAAAGTTAAGATTTTTAAAAAGAAAAACCCGAATTACCCTTAGCCATGGCTATTTTTAAAAAATCGTTAACGATTTTAGGAAAGGGGTACTTTCTAAACCCTTCTTTTTTAAGCCATAAGGCCTTTGTAAAAATGCCTGGCTTCTTTTTTAAAACCATTAATATAAACCTAGCTTCTATTTGCTGGTGGGTAAGTGTTTGTTTATACACATTAGAAGGTAGCATGCATTCAATGTTTTGCTTCGTAATGCTCAATGGTTCAAGTATATACTTTTGCATATAAGCAGTGTTAAGACTTGTAATTCTTTCATTTTCAATTAAATAAAATTGATACATGTTGGGCCAAATATCACCCAACCCTCTTTTTTGAATAAAGTAAGTATCCTCGTATTTAAAAACGAAAAAATCAAAGAATCTATTTTTCTTTTGTATGACTTTTAATTTTACAGGTAATAGATTCACTTGACTTTGCGTAAATGCCTTACAATTTTTTTTCATCGGGCAGCTAGGACAGATTGGCGCCATGGGCTTGCAGACGGTGGCTCCAAAGTCCATTAGAGCTTGATTATAGATGCCCGCTTTTGAGGTAGACAAATTTTCATTCGCAATACTATTAAAAATAGCTATACCTTCTTTAGTATCAATGGCTGTAGCAATTCCATAATATCTGGAGAAAACTCTAAACACATTTCCATCCACCACAGCATACGGTAAATTATAAGCGAATGAAGCGATGGCCGATGCGGTATAAGGACCTACTCCTTTTAATAATAATAAACTATCATAGGTGCTTGGAAATTTTCCTTTGTACTCTTTTACAATATGCCTAGCGGTAAATAATAAATTTTTACAACGATTGTAATAACCTAATCCTTCCCATAGTTTAAATACTTTTTCATCTTTGGCTGCAGCCAAATCAAAGATGGTAGGAAAGTTTTTGAGAAACTTTTCATAGTAATCCCAGCCTTGTTCCACCCTGGTTTGCTGTAAAATAATCTCACTTAGCCATATTTTATAGGGATCTTTCTCCCCTTTCCATGGCATGGGACGGTCATTGGTATGTTGATTCCATTTTAAAAGTAAATTGGTGAAAGGGATAGCCATTAGAACAAAAATGGATTAAAATTGGGAAAATACGTTCAAATTAGACATAAATTCAACTATTACACATTTATATAATTTTATATATAAATTAATTATATGTATATAAGCTTAGAATTATGGGCTAAAAAGGATAAAAATATTGGAATATAGTTGCAGAAAGGTAAAATTTAATTTATTTTTAATACTGAACACCAAAAATTAAACTTCATGAGAAAGTCTGATCTTATCAATCAAATTTCTGAAAAAACTGGAATCCCTAAAGTAGACGTATTAGTTACTTTAGAAACTATGTTTAAGGAAGTGAAAGAAAACTTAGCGAACGGCCAAAACATATATATACGTGGCTTTGGCAGCTTTATTACTAAGAAAAGAGCCGCTAAAATTGGACGTAATATTAAAAAGAATATTGCAGTTCAAATTCCTGAACATTTTATTCCTGCATTCAAACCAGCAAAAGAATTTGTAAACGAGGTGAAAAGCAAACTTAAGTAACTTACCTTTGCGAGAAATTGACCTATTTTGAAGAAACCTCAGTTTATTGTTGTTTTTCTAGGCTTGCTATTATTGAGCATCCTTTACTTTTTAGTCCCCAAATCTAAAAAAATTGAATCTTCGGCTTCAAGCCAAACTGTTGCTAATGAAGCTGTTAGCTCCCAATCTATTCTAGATGGGGCCAAGCTTAGCCTCAATGGTGAACAAAAAATTGCCTTATTATCAATTGAAAATCAATTAGTTGCATCTAAAACGGTGGCCGATAGCTTAAAAGTTTATAGAAAGCTTATTCAATATTGGTCCGATTCGGTTCAGCGCATTGAACCTTATTTATATTATACTTACAGCGCTGCTTTGTTGGAAAATACTGAAAAAAGCCTCACTTTTGCAGCCCAGCTGTTGGTAAATAACTTAACAACGCCTGACGCACCACCTGCCCTTCAGAAATGGATGGCACTAAATGCAAAAGTTCTTTTAGAGAAAGCATTGGTCATCAATCCTGTAAATGATACATCAAAAATAAATTTAGGTGCCTGCTACCTGTTTGGAAATATTTCAGACAACCCTATGCAAGGTATTCTAAAGGTGAAAGAAGTGGTGGACAAGAATCCACAAAATACTTATGGCCAACTTATTTTAGCATTAGGGGGTAAGAAATCGGGACAGTATGAAAAAGCCATCGAACGTTTTTTAATCATCATCAAACTTGAACCCAATAACATAGAAGCCATGGTGAACCTGGCCGAGTGTTATGAATTGACCAACCAAAAAAATAGCGCGATACAGTGGTATACCGTAGTAAGAGAAAAGGTAAATATACCCGCAGCGAAAGAAGCAGTGACTAAAAGAATTCAAGAATTAAAGAAATAACATTTTATAACAAAAATTATTCGACATGCCTTGTGGTAAAAAAAGAAAGCGTCATAAAATTGCGACGCACAAAAGAAAGAAACGTTTAAGAAAGAATCGTCATAAGAAAAAGAACAAATAGTTCTCTATCCTAAGACAAGCGTATTTAATTAACTAAATATGCTTGTCTTCTTTTCAAATCACACACCACTTATCTACTAAGCAACTTTACTTTACCTTTTCCTTCCTTTGTAAAGTGGATGTGTCTCAAAAAAAAATAAAACAGCAGTTCCGCTATTTCGTGGGCTACCTGTATTTAAAAGTTGCTATCGTGAACAAAGATTTAATTATTAACAGCTCCGCAGACGGAGTTGAAATAGCCTTATTAGAGGAAAAAAAGTTAGTAGAAATACATAACGAAAAACTAGATGCCCGTTGGTCTGTAGGAGACTTGTATTTAGGTAAAGTCAAAAAAATTATCCCAGGACTGAATGCAGCCTTTGTAGATGTGGGCTTTGAGAAAGATGCCTTCTTGCATTATACCGACCTTAGTCCCTATATAAAATCCATTTTAAAATATACGCAGCAGGCCACTGCCGATGAAAACAACCAATTTGATTTTTCTAAGTTCCAATCGGCTCCTGAAATTATAAAAACAGGAAAGATTAGCGAAGTATTGAATGGCAAGCCGCATATTCTAGTGCAAATATTAAAAGAGCCTATTGCTGCAAAAGGACCAAGACTTACTTGTGAGATATCATTAGCAGGTCGCTTTGTAGTGCTTACACCCTTTAATGAAATAGTAGCTGTCTCTAAAAAAATACATTCAGGAGAAGAACGTAAACGCTTACAAAAAATATTTGAAGCAGTAAGACCTAAAAATTTTGGTGTCATTGTAAGAACGGCTGCTGAAGGAAAGTCCATAGCAGAATTACACGAAGATTTATTAACACTTACTCAGAACTGGAAAAATATTCAATCTAATTTGAAAGGGGCCATGCCGCCTACTAGAATTATGAATGAAGAAAGTAAAACTACAAGCATACTTAGAGACTTACTGAATGAAGACTTTAATAAAATAGTAGTCAACGATAAAAAAATATTCGACATTACTTTAAGTTACTTGCAAAGAATAGCCCCACAGAAAGCCAATATACTTTCTATGTATACTGGAGACCAAGCTATTTTTGATCAGTATGGTATTACGAAGCAAGTAAAATCTTCTTTTGGTAAAACGGTGAATTTAACTAGTGGCGCTTACTTAATTATAGAACATACAGAAGCCCTGCATGTTATTGATGTTAACTCTGGCTTTAAAAGTGTAAGCAATAACCAAGAAGAGAATGCGCTTCAAACCAATTTAGAAGCGGCAGAAGAAATAGCCAGACAATTAAGATTGAGAGATATTGGAGGCATTATTGTGGTAGACTTCATTGATATGAAACTGCCTGAGAACCGTAAGAAAGTTCAAGAAGCTTTAGAAGAATATATGAAAACGGATAGAGCAAGACATACCCTACTCCCTATTTCTAAGTTTGGACTTTTACAAGCTACGCGTCAAAGAATTAGACCTGAAGTAAATATCAATACCTCTGAGGACTGTCCTGCCTGCGCTGGCTCTGGCAAAATAACTTCTGCCTTATTATTAGAGGATGAGATGGAGAAAAAATTAGCATATTTAACTACACATGGTCATAAATCATTGACTATATTGGTTCATCCTATAATTCATTCTCACCTTACCAAGGGCATTTTCACCAGTATCGTTAAGCGTTGGAAGAAAAAGTATAAAATTAAATTAAGCTCACAGGCCTCCAATACTAGCCATTTAGTGGAATACCGATTCTTAGACGACGAACAAGAAGAAATTAAGTTCTAGGGAAATTTCGGCTTTTACTTAGCTTGGTTTTATTTTTGCCATTATCTTTACTGCAATAACTTTACTACATGAGTAAATCTAAATCTGCTTTCTTTTGCAATAATTGCGGATACGAATCCACCAAGTGGGCGGGCAAATGCCCTTCTTGCAATGAGTGGAATACATTTACTGAAGAATTAATTGATAGTGGTAAAGAAAAAGAAAATACCTGGGAAGAATATCATACAAATCAAAAGGGCACAACGGTTATTGCCATTAACGAAGTCAATAGTTTATCGGAAAAAAGAATTGACAGCGGTGACGCTGAATTAAATAGAGTATTAGGTGGCGGTATTGTTCTGGGCTCTATTATTCTTGTAGCAGGCGAACCTGGTATTGGGAAAAGTACTTTGTTTTTACAACAAGGTCTTTTAATGAAGGAGCAAGTGGTTTTATATATTAGTGGGGAGGAAAGTATTCAGCAAATAAAAATGCGCGCCGATAGATTGAATATTAAAAACGATCAATTCTTTTTATTAACTGAAACGCATACAGCAGCTATTTTTAAAGCCATTAAGAAATTAAAACCTACAGTTGTCATTGTCGATTCTATTCAAACATTAGAATCTAATGTCATTGAAGCGGCTGCGGGCAGTGTCTCTCAAATAAAACAAACGGCTGCAGAATTTCAACGCTTTGCTAAAGAAACGGGCACACCAGTATTTTTAATTGGACATATTACCAAAGAAGGAACCATTGCAGGACCGAAAATATTAGAGCATATGGTAGATACCGTATTGCAATTCGAAGGAGATAGGCATTACGCATATAGAATGTTGCGTACTTTAAAAAATAGATTTGGTGGCACTAGCGAATTAGGTATTTATGAAATGACTAGTGAGGGCATGAAAGTAGTTACCAACCCCTCTGCTTTTTTAATCGCCCAAAGAAATGACGCTCTAAGTGGAAGCACTATTGCAGCTTCTATGGAAGGTATGCGTCCATTACTAATTGAAGTGCAAGCCTTAGTTACACAAAGTGTATATGGCACACCGCAAAGAACAGTCACAGGTTTTGATTTAAGAAGATTACAACTTTTATTAGCTGTTTTAGAAAAACGCGGCGGCTTCGCCTTTGGCATGAAAGATGTTTTTGTAAATATTGCAGGTGGTCTAAAAATAGAAGATCCTTCAATGGACTTGGCCATAATACTTGCCTTACTTTCTTCTTTCGAGGACCTTCCACTTCCACAAGGCATTTGCTTTGCAGGTGAAGTAGGATTGAATGGAGAAATTAGAGCTGTGAATAGAATTCAACAAAGAATTGCAGAGGCTGAAAAATTAGGCTTTGAAAAAATTATTATTTCAAGCTTTAATCAAAAAGGAATTGATACTAAAAAATTAGGCATTAGTGTAGTGGCAGTAGAAACAGTAGAAGAAGCCTATAAGCTCTTCTTTAATGCCTAAGCAAATATTCATAGGGCCCACATTCATTAGATGTAGATTTATTAGCTCCTTTTTGAATCGTATCCAAGCATATAGTGCTGGTTTTTTTCATTTATTTTATCCGCATATTTGTATGCACTGTGGCAGTGAAGAACTAGATTCAGCAACTGTTTTATGCCAGGCCTGTGAAAAAAATTTACCCTACACCGAATTTTTATCTATTGAGCATAATAAAATAGAAAAAATATTTTGGGGAAGAGTGAGCATTCAGGAAGCGGGGGCTAGTTTATTTTTTACCAAAGAGAGCATTGTACAAGTATTAATTTTTGCTTTAAAATATAAGCATCAAAAAAAAGCAGGAAGGCTATTGGGTAATATTATGGGCCAAGACATAATTAATAGCCAGCGCTTTAAAAATATCGATTGTATGATACCCATTCCCCTTAGTAAAAACAAAGAAAGAAAAAGAGGGTATAATCAAGCTATGCTGCTTTGTCAAGGCATTCAAGAGAAATTACCTCATATTCCCATCTTACCTATTTTACTAAAACAAAAAAGTTCAAAAAGTCAAACCCGTCAAAATAGAATTGAAAGAAATCATTTAAGAGCGCAGCCCTTTAGGCTAGTAGACCCTACTACCCTTGCCAATAAAAATATATTAATTGTAGACGACGTTATTACCACCGGCGCTACCATGGAAGCCGCGGCTAGTTACTTAAGGAAAGAAGCCCAACCGCAGTCTATAAGCCTGGTGGCTGCCGCCTATACGATCTAGTCAACCTTTTCTAAAATAAATTGTTATATTTATTGTTCAAACAAAGACACCGAAAAGACAAAGAATTATAAAAGACTCAAAAAATAAACGCAATTATTATGAAAACATTATTAAGCATTTTATTGATGGCCGCTGTATTAACTACTAACGCACAAAGCATACATAGTTTTACTGTAAAAAGTATTGATGGTAAAAATTTAAACCTAGCTAGTTTTAAAGGCAAAAAAATATTAATTGTAAACACTGCATCAAAATGTGGTTATACTCCTCAATACGAAGGTCTAGAAAAAGTTTACGAGCAGTATAAAGACAAATTAGTGATTCTAGGTTTCCCTTGTAACCAATTCGGTGGACAAGAACCAGGAACGAATGAAGAGATTGTTGCATTTTGCAAAAAGAACTATGGTGTAAGTTTTCCTTTAGCCGATAAAATTGATGTAAAAGGTGATAATATCGCACCTATCTATCAATGGCTTACCATGAAATCAAAAAACGGAATTTTAGATGCAAGTATTGCCTGGAATTTTAATAAATTTTTGATTGATGAAAATGGTAAAATGATTGCTTATTTCCCAAGCAGCGTGAAGCCAGATAGCGAGGCTATCTTATCTTATTTAAAATAAATCTATAGGCCTGCTTTTTAGCCCAGCTTTATAAACTATCCATTATCTTCGTTGCATGTTATTTAGCGAAGTAATAGGACAGGAGGCTTTAAAAAAGCAATTGGTTCACTTAGTAGAACAAAAAAGACTAAGTCATGCATTGCTATTTGCAGGCCCAGAAGGCGCAGGGGCCTTGCCTTTAGCTATTGCCTTTGCTCAATACATTGTAAGTCTTCCTGCTACCAATGAAAATGCAGCAGCCGATTTATTTGGGGCTGCTACTACAGAAGTTCAAGAAGATGTTTTCTACACACCCGATCAAATAGAAAATTTACCTGCTTATCATAGAGCCAGTAAACTCATGCACCCCGATTTACATTTTTCATTTCCATCTATTACAGAAAAGCCAGGACAAAAAAATTTAAGTGCTAATTATATTGAAGAGTGGAGAGAATTTATCATGGGCTATCCTTATGGAAATGTTTTTGATTGGTTACAATTTATTAAAGCAGAAAATAAACAGGGTAATATTAGTGCGGATGAATGTGCTGAAGTTATTAAAAAATTATCTTTTAAAAGTTTTGAGAGCGCCTATAAGGTTTTAGTGATGTGGATGCCTGAATACTTAGGTAAGGAAGGAAATAAATTATTAAAGCTAATAGAAGAACCCCCCGATAACACCATTATAATTTTAGTTGCTGCGAGTGAGGAAAATATTTTACCTACCATTTTAAGTAGATGTCAATTTATTAAAGTGCCCCGATTAAGTAGTGGGGAAATTGAAGCGGCCTTAATTATTAAAGGACAAATTGAAAAAGAAAAAGCAGCACAAATTGCTTCTATGTCCGATGGTAATTATAGAGAAGCGCTGCATTTATTACAACATAGCGATGCCGATTATTTAACCCAAATAAGAGAATGGCTGAACGCCATCTTGAAAAATGGACCAGTGGCCCAGGTGAAATGGGTAGACGAGACCAGTAAAATGGGTAGGGAGCCACAGAAGCAGTTTTTGAAGTATTTTAACCATTTATTGGAACAAAGTATTCGCTTAAAAATACTAGGCACCGACCTGCCTTTGGACCCCGATTTAAAGGATTTCGCCTTAAGAATCAATAAGATAGCTAGTGTAGGCCAGATGGAGGCCATTATTCAGGAAATTGACAAAGCCAATTACTATATAGAGAGAAATGCCAACCCAAAAATGCTATTTATGGCCTTAGGCATCAAGTTCTATCATATCATTCAGAACAAAACCTTAATTTTGACAGATACCTAGCAATTAAGTGAGAGAACCAGAGAAAAGAAGCTAGGCCCGGTATTTTATTCATTAACAGTAGAACTTACATAATATGGGATGTGGATCTTGTGGAACAGGAACACCAAATGGGTGTAAAAGTAATGGAGGCTGTAGTACAGGAGGTTGTAATAGACTAAATGTACATGATTGGTTACGCGATTTACCTATCGACGATGCCGCTACACAATGCAAAGTAGTAGAAGTTAGCTTCAAGCAAGGCAGTAGAAAAGAATTCTTTAGAAACACAACCTCACAACATTTTGAAAAAGGCGACTACGTTACCGTAGAGGGCGTCAATGGTTTTGACCTAGGGGAAATTGCCTTAACAGGAGAATTGGTGCGTATACAATTAAAGAAAAGAGGGACAGATGAGTTCAGCCCTGAGATGAAAAAAATATTAAGACATAGTAACGAAAGGGATTTAGAAACTTACCATATTAGCAAAAGCAGAGAAGCAGCTATGCTAGCCCGCAGTCGTGCTGCTGCTAGAGACCTTAGGTTGGAAATGAAATTAAGTGAAGTAGAATTACAAGCAGATGGCAAAAAAGGAACTTTCTTTTATACAGCTGATGATAGAATTGACTTTAGAGAATTAATAAGAACTTTTGCTGGAGAGTTTAAAGTAAAAGTGGAAATGCGTCAAATAGGTATTAGACAAGAAGCTGCGAAAGTAGGTGGTATAGGAAGTTGTGGAAGAGAATTATGTTGCAGTACTTGGTTACACGATTTCAAGAGTGTGAATACCACTGCAGCGCGTTATCAAAATTTATCAATTAATCAAACAAAGTTGAGTGGTCAATGTGGTAGATTAAAATGTTGTTTGAATTTTGAATTAGATACTTATTTAGATGCTTTACAAGGTTTCCCAGACTATGCTGATACACTTCAAACAGCAATGGGTCAGGCCTTTTTAATTAAGAAAGATATTTTTAAAAATTTAATGTGGTATACCCTTCCTAATAATACCAAGCATTTTCCTTTAACCATTGAACGTGTTATTGAAATTAAAAAATTAAATAAACAAGGTATTGCTGTAGAAGAATTGGAAGCAGTGGAAATTACTAGTAAAAATAAAGAAGTAGAACCGGAATTTGTAGAATTAGTAGGTCAGATAAGTTTACGTTCATTAGAAAAGAATGATCGCAGAAGAAGAGACCAACAAAGAAATACAAATCAAAACGATCGTAGACCTATGCAAGGAAATGGTCCGCAACAAAGAAACGATCAGAGAAACGATCAACGTCTAGATAATAGAAATAATCGACCTAATAACGGACCTAGACCCAATAACGGACCTAGACCTAATAATGGCCCCAACAACGGACCAAGGTCCAACAATGGTCCTAGACCTAATAACAGACCTAATAACGGACCCACCAATCCATCCGCTAATTAATTAAGCGTATAATTTTTCTAATTCCTGATTCGTAAAATCCATTAATTTTTTTACGTAATTAGGAGAGAAATTAAATTCAATGCCTGCGGTTTTATATAATTCAGGTAAGGTCTTCGTACCTCCTAAACTTAAGGCGTTCATATAATTCTCTAAAGCCTGTTTTGGATTTATTTGATACTGCATCCACATACCAATGGCGCCTAATTGTGCAATACCATATTCAATATAATAAAAGGGTACTTCAAATAAATGTAGTTGTCTTTGCCATCCAATGGCTCTATACATATCTAATCCTGAATAGTCAATGCTATCGGTAGAAAACTCTGCTACAATATTTTTCCAAGAACTTGTACGCTCTTCAATGGTATGCATAGGATTTTCATAAATCCAATGTTGAAACTTATCAATAATAGCTATCCAAGGAAATATGGTAATGGTTCTTTCTAACTGATGCTCTTTGGCTCTATTTAAATCTTCTTCGTTATCGAAAAAACTTTGCCAATGATTCATGGTAAATAATTCCATGGACATACTTGCTACTTCAGCCATTTCCATAGGGTACTCTTTAAAAGCAGTCAATGAAAGTGGATGCGCTAAAAAAGAATGTATAGCGTGACCACCTTCATGCACCATGGTAGTGACATCACTCATTTGACCAGCTGCATTCATAAAAATAAATGGCGCTCCCGATTCTGCTAAGGGGCAATTGTAACCGCCTGGCGCTTTTCCTTTTCTACTTTCTAAATCAAAATGTTTTAAGTCGTTCATCTTACGCAAACAGTCTGCAAAAAATGGATTCAATTTTTCAAAACAAGCCACCGACTTATTGTATAAGTCTTTGCCGTCTGAAAATGGTTTTAAGGGGGCAATGCCCGCTGGCTCTGCTTCTGTATCCCAAGGCTTTAAATTAGCTACCCCTAATTTCTTTTTCTTACGAGCATAAATTTTATCAATAAGTGGAAGTACATGTAATTTAATGGCTTCATGAAATTGATAACAATCCTCTTTGGAATAATCAAATCTTCCCAACTCTTGAAATTTATAATCTCTGTAATTAGCAAAGCCTGCGTTCAAGGCTACTTGATTTCTTTTTTGAATCAAACTAGAAAATAAATCATGCATGCTTGTTTGATCTTGCAAACGACGTTCCTGAATTTTAAGATAGACTTCTTCTCTAATAGCTCTGTCAGGGTTTTCTAAAAACTGAGCAGCTTGTTGTAAAGTATATTCTTGTTCTTTAAATTGAATAGTCATTTTTCCTGCAATGGTGCCATATTGTTGTTGTAGTACACTTAACTCAGCTTGAATAGGAATGTTTTCTTCTCTAAAAAGTTCAATACTTTTTTTAACAGTACGCAAATAGGTAAAGTAAGCCGACTTGTCTAAGTCTGCAGTAAATGGACATGCTATTAATTTTTTATTAAGCGCATCTGCATAGGGTTGCATTTTGGGCTGAATCTCCATGCAGAAAAAATTAAATGACTCTTCTAAAGATTTATCGGTGGTATCGCAGGTCATTTTAATTTGTCTCCAACAAGCATCCTCACTAATAAAGGCCTCTAATTCACTTAGGTTTTGAAGCCATTTTTCAAGCGCAGCTACTGAATCTAAATCCTGTGCTAACAAGGTCTTAAAATAGGGTTCTAGGCCCTCCCAATTGGTTAAAACAGCATCGGTAGGAAGAAACTGGTGTCTTAGTTTTTGAATGTCTGCTGTTCTTGGCATAAGTTGATATTTTAAGAGGCAAATTTACTACTTTTACACACTTCAAAAGCGACTAAAATTGCCCAATACTATTCATTTACTGCCCGACCACATAGCCAATCAAATTGCGGCAGGTGAGGTTATACAAAGACCTGCCAGTGCAGTAAAGGAATTGCTTGAAAATGCAGTAGATGCCGGTGCCACAGAAATTAAATTACTAGTGAACGATGCAGGAAAAGCCCTTATTCAAGTCATTGATAATGGAAAAGGTATGAGTGTCACCGATGCTCAAAATGCATTTGCTAGACATGCCACTAGTAAAATAAGCACCATTGAAGACCTATTCCAAATTAGAACCATGGGCTTTCGTGGAGAAGCCTTGGCATCCATTGCAGCCGTTGCCCAAGTAAGTTTAAAAACCAGAAGAGCAGAAGATGAAACAGGAACTGCAGTAGAAATTGAAAACAGTAAAGTAACAGATACTAGCGCAGTAGCCAGTCCAGTAGGTACCAGCTTAAGTATGAAGAATTTATTTTTCAATGTGCCTGCTAGAAGAAATTTTTTAAAAAGTAATAGTGCCGAGCTTAAACATATTATTGAAGAATTCACAAGAGTCGCCCTCGCCTTCCCTGAAATTTATTTTAGTTTATCGAGCAATGGTCAAGATGTATATCATTGGGAAGGTGGTAGCTTCAAACAAAGAGCCATACAAGTATTAGGCAACAGTTATCAATCTAAACTAGTAACGGTTGGTGAAAAAACCGACTACTTAACCATTACAGGCTTTGTAGGCAAACCCGATACAGCCAAGAAAACTAGAAGCGATCAATATTTTTTTGTGAATCGTCGTTTTATTAAAAGCGCCTATTTACACCATGCGGTTGCCAATGCTTTTGATGGTTTAATTGCCAAAGAAAATTTTCCTAGTTATATTTTATACATTGATGTAGATCCAGCACAGGTGGACATTAACGTGCACCCTACCAAGCAAGAAATAAAATTCGAAGACGATAAAATAATTTACGCATTTGTACAGGCTGCTGTAAAACATGCATTAGCACAATTTAGTGTGGCCCCCTCATTAGATTTTTCTTTAGATGCTAACATTCAACAATTGGACGCCATTCAACAACCTTTCACAGACGAAAAATATAATAATACCACCAAGCAGTCCTTGTATGAAGGATTTAGTAAAAAGAATCAAGCACATTTAATTTCAAGAACTGGGAACGCTTCCAAACAAGATTGGAAAAGTTTTTTCACCGACATGCCATCTTCTACTAATAGCCAAGAAGATGCAGCGAACGAATCCTATATCGTAAAGGCTTCTTCCATGGGTTTATACAAAGAAGGCAATCCTTTAGAAATGGAGGATAATGTATTCTTACTTCAATTACATCAAACTTATATATTGGCCCCCTCTCAAAGCGGGGTAATTATCATACATCAGCAATTAGCGCATGAGAGAGTCTTATATGAGAAATTTCAAAAGGCAAGTGCACAGCCGCATGCAACACAAAAAAGTTTATTCCCAGTGGTTTTAGAATTAAGCGTGAGTGATGCTATTTTACTAGAAGATATTATCGAAGACCTTGCCTTAATTGGTTATGAAATTGAGCCCTTTGGCCAAAATAGTTTTATTATTCAAGGCATACCTGCCGATATAATTTCGGGCAATGAAAAAAATGCCATTGAACTACTCTTAGAACAGTTCAAACATTTTAGTGGAGATATTAAATTTAGCAAAAGAGAAAAATTAATCCGTTGCATGGCCCGTCAAATGGCTATTAAGACTGGCCAATCACTGAGTCAGAAAGAAATGCATAGCTTGATAAAATCACTGGCAGACTGCTCCATTCCTACTATTACAGCATCGGGCGCCCCTACTTATGTAGAATTAAAAGAGGATTATTTAGATGGTTTGTTTAGTAAATAACTAGTTCCACTTTAACGAGCTAAAATTTATTTTCAACTTTACCTAGTTCAGCTTCATGATACTTGTTAAATAAGCTTCCACCGCTTTTCTTACCGCATAAGTAGTAGGACTTACATGATTGGCTACCAATACAGAAAATAACAAACGCGTGCCTTTATGGGTAACAATATAACCACTCAATGCTATTTGATTTCCAAGTGTACCTGTTTTAGCATACAATACTCCCGGAATATTTTTATAATAAGCAGCTAACGAAGATTTACCTCCTTGAGCGAAAATATTTTTAATACGCGTGAAAGAAAAATCGGCTTCCATTTTCTTTAATAAAGCCACATAGTTTTCAGGGGTATTTAAATTGAAGCGGCTTAAACCACTGCCATCGGCCCATTGTGGAGTTTGTGGGAAAAAACTAAAGTCCGATTTTAAAATGGTATCTATTAAAGCGTCATCATTAATGGTACCTAAAATTTGCTCACTTGCCATTAAAAAAACCTGCTCAGCAAAAAAGTTATCACTTCTATGCATCATAATTTTTAACAAACTATCGGTAGGCACAGTTCTCACAATATGCCCATTAGCTTGATGCCATCCTTTTTGAATAGCAATAGGAAAGGCAGGGTGTAATGTGTCTTCTAATAATGCTTTTGCTAAAGCATAAGTAGTATCGGTTATAAAAGGAATTTGTTGTAAAGTATCTTTTATACTACGACCAGTGGCAAAAAATTGATTGGATAATTTTTCTCTAGACCACTGCGTATACTCTTTTGGTGCTGTCTGATTTTTGGTAAATAAACTAGGTTGAAAATTAACCCCGTTTTTGGATTTAGTAACAGTAAGCACATTGCCATAAATATTTAATCTATTTCTTTCAGGTTGATAATCTTCCGCATAATCATCCCAGGCCCAACCTCTGCCATACATAGCAAAGGCATCTGCCTTATCGGGAAAACATAAAACCACTTGTTTTTTAGTTTGACGAATTAAATCGGCAATAGGTTGATACGTAAAATCGGGATGTAAAAAACTTGGATCGCCTAAGGGTAATAAAAAAATACTGTCTTTGTTTTCTGCCATTTGCCAACCCGGGATAGAGTCTCCCAAAAAGCGCATACCTAAATAACAAGAAAGAATTTTGGTATTACTAGCAGGGGTATAGTATAAATCACTTAAGTGCTTGTCTACCCACTTTTCTTTAGAAACATTATACACGGCCACTCCTACATGGGCTCCTTTTAATGCAGGGTCCTGCAATAAAGTTTTCTGCGCCTGACGTACAGAACAAGCAGAACTCACTAACAATAAAAAAACTGTAAATAGGGTGGGGAAATTTATTCCCTTTCTAATGCTCTTAGCCATCTTTCTGGAATTTCGTTATTGGAAGCTACTAAATAATCTTTATAACTACAAGGGGCCCATTGATTATTATACGTTTGCATCCACCATCTTCCAGTGCTCTTACTTTGTAAAAAATTAGTTTCTATATCTGAAAAAGCAATATGAAATTCTTTAAACCTTTCTGCATCTGACAAGGGCGATTCTTTTTTACCTTTTTGAATTCCGTCAATTATATACCAAATCATTTGTGCCATTTGAATAGCCGTTATCCCATTATTATCTAGTTCGGCCTGATAACCAAATAGCCCAATAGTGCTGGTTTTCCAACTCATGCCCGCATACTGCATTAAAATACAAGCCTCTTCTCCATTGAAACCATTAGGCGTAATTAAATTAGCTGGCGCTTGTGCATTTTGAATGGCACTAATATCAAAGCTCATCATGTGGCTATCTCTAATAGCGGGTTCCATTTCTTCAATATCTTCTCTTACTTTTCCCAAACGATAACAATCAAATCTTAGTTTATCAATGGTCTCTAGCATATGCGGATGCATAAAATAACTTTGGAATCCGATATGTGCATAGTGATTTAAATGATTCGGAAGGCCCGTAAAAAGTTCTTCTAAAAAATGATCGGCCGGAAGTCTGGCCTCTAAGTCTAAATCTATCTTAGCATCTACCACTACAGCATTCACTAAAGTAGGTATAGAAGTATAAGCATGGTATTGGGCCAAACTAAGATCATGAGAACCTCCCATAATAACCACTTTCTTATTTTGTAATAATAATTCCGAAATAACGGTACGAAGGGCTGCATAACTATCTTGGATGGATTGGCCCAGTTTCACATTGCCTAAATCAACAATAGAAACTTGTGTATGCCAATAATAGAGTGAATACAAGGCTGCTCTTACAGCATTGGCAGCTTCATGTCCGTTAAGGGCATAACCTCCACCCCTGCATTCTCCCGCCCCTATAAGTACCATATCGGCCTGGCTAATGTCTGGAAGGCTTCCTTCATTAGACTTGATATGCTTGCCTAATTGGGTGTCACGATAGCCTTCATCCTTGGAAAGAAGGTCCAAATTAATAGGTTCTAAATAATCTAGGATAGAGTTCAATGACATGCGTTAATGTTAACTACTAACATAACGCAGAAAGGAGTAAAAGATTGTATAAAAAAGCGACTAATCCTGGAATTTATAGCCCACCCCTCTTATGGAGATGAAATGGACTGGAGATTTAGGATCTTGCTCAAAATATTTACGAAAACTCAGTATAAAATTATCAATGGTTCTAGTGGTAGGATAAACCTGATAGCCCCAAACCGATTGTAAAATTCTTTCTCTAGTAACCACCGTATTTTTATTTTCAATGAGTAGTTGGAGTAGCATGGATTCCTTTTTGGTCAAAGTAATTTTCTCGCCTTTATTATTAATTGCCTCTAATAATTTAAAATGAAGCCTATGGCCTGCAAAACTAAATTCATCTATAGTAGATGATTGTTTAGCCGTATTTGTTTTCTGAATTAATTTTGAAACACGTAATAATAATTCTTCTAAATTAAAGGGCTTGGTTAAATAATCATCTGCACCCAATTTTAAACCCTGCACTCTATTAGCGCTTGTATTTTTAGCACTTAAAATTAAAATAGGTGTTTCTATATTATTTAGTCTCACTGTTTCAGTAATAGCAAACCCATCCAAGCTAGGAAGCATAATATCTAAAATAATTAAATCGAAATGTGCCGATTGTATTTTTTTCAAAGCATGGGCGCCATCATATGATGAGCTTACACTATAGCCTTCCATTTCTAAATTCAGCTTTAGTGCATCATGTAAATTTTCTTCGTCTTCTACTAATAATATTTCAAATTTTTGCATGCTGCTTAATTAATAAATCTAACTGTAAATATACTTCCAGTAGGCAAATTAGAACTGAGCAAAATTTCTGCATTATGAAATGCTGCAATTTGTTTGCAAAGGTAAAGTCCAAGACCTGTTCCTTTGGTTGTTCTTCTACCCTCTGCACCTATTCTATAAAATTTCTCAAATACTTTATTTTTTTCAGCTGCAGGAATACCCGGACCTTGGTCTTTCACTATAAGTTGTATAGTATTTTGGCTTTCTTGCAATTGAATAAAAATAGCCTCAGACAAGGGCGCGTATTTATGTGCGTTGTCCATTAAATTATTTAATAATAATTGAATTAACAAAGGCTCGCCCTGAATATGAATAGAATCTTGTACCATAGTATTGCAATTTCTAGAGGGGTATCTCTCTTGAAAGGATTTAATGGCAGCTCTCACAAGTTCAGATAAATCTACTAATTGTTTATTCGCCTCATATTCTCCCATATCTAACTGAGAAGTTAATAGAATATTGGTACTAAGGTTATCTAATCTTTTTGTTTCCTTTAAAGTGGCTTCTAATAATTTAAATTGTTGGGTGGCATCTAAGTCTCTTTTTAAAAGGGTCTCTATGTTTAAATGGGAGATAGCAATAGGTGTTTTTAATTCATGGGTAACGGCCATCATAAAATTTTGTTGTTGGTCGGCATATCGCAATTGCTTTAACAAAGAACGATATACATAAATGGCACCTAGTAAAAACAAGACTAAAAAAGTAAGGCCTTCTCCAATAAATTGTTTGGTCTTACGAATTTGAAAGTCCTGAATAGTATGGGTCTTGGCTACTAATGCTGGGTCAGTAAGTTGAATAGACTGAAATTTGATTGATGCAATTTCATTGTTTTGTTTTTCCAAAGACACATACCACCAAATAAAGGCAGCAATCATATAAGTAAGAAAAACCCAATAAATTAGACTTACTAATTTTAATTTATTGATTTTGATAGCTTTCCAATTCATGGCTTAACTTTTTCAACCCTAATGCCCGTAGATAAAATATTCTCTAAGGGGTCCTCTCGCATAGTATGCTGAATACTTATCTCATTTAAGCCTTTATTAAAATGAAAAGTCGCTGTGCCTATTTGTATTCTTTGATCATAGATATCATCCATACCCGAACCCAACCAACCTTTTGCATCATCTGCTAAATTTAAATTAGCTACTTGTTTTGTAACAATATGGGTAGGGCTTTTGATGCTAATATCTAACCAAATATTTTTATAATGATAGGCATTATGATGCCTTATTACAAAAAAAAGTTTATAGCTAGCTGCTGTATCAGTAATAGTAAACTTATAGCTAGTGGCTTGCTTAGAAGGCCAGTTATGATTTGGATAAATGGTGCTTTGTTCAAAAAGCTGCTTGGTCTCGCATGCAGACAAAACAAAAAACATACTTAGTAAAATAAAAGCTATTTTATTTTTCAATAAACCCATCTTATAAAACGTTTAATATTTGTTCTTTTGCTTTTTCTAATTCGTCTTTCATTAAAATCACCGACTTCTGAATTTCCATATCATTGGCCTTAGAACCAGTGGTATTAATTTCTCTACCCATTTCTTGTAAAATAAAAGAAAGTTTTTTTCCTTTAGAAGGTTCTGCTTCTTTCAAGACCGATTTAAAATAACTACAATGGTTATTCAATCTCACTTTCTCTTCTGAAATATCAATTTTTTCAATATAATAAATAAGCTCTTGCTCTAGTCTGTTATTATCATATTTATCTGGACCCACATGTTGCTCTAATAATTTAACCAAGCCTTCTTTAATTTTTGTGCGTCTATTCGGTTCAAATTTTTCTATATGTGCTTGGTGCATTTCAATAGCAGCTACACGCTCTAGTAAATCTTTTTCTACAGACTTACCTTCTTCTTTACGATGAAGTATTAAAGCATCAATGGCTTCTTTTAATAAATCTTGAATTTGCTTCCACTCTTCTTCGGTCAATACTTCACTACTAGAAGAGACTACATCTGGCATTTTCAATAAAGTACTTAAAATGTTTTCTTTAGGAATACCTAATTCATCGGCTAGTTCCACAATGGGCTGATAATAAGACTTAGCTAATTCTTTGTTGACAGAAACTGGCTTAGATACACCATTCGACTTAATTGTAATAGTAGACTCCACACTACCTCTTAATATAGTTTCGTTTAACTTATTTCTTATCTCTACTTCATAAGGCTTTAACATGAAGGGAATATTCAAACGTAAATCAAATTGTTTACCGTTAAGTGATTTCACTTCCACCAAAATGGTCTTGTCTTTAAAAGTAGCTTCTGCACGACCATATCCCGTCATTGAATATAACATAATAATACCTGTTTAAATAGTGAATAAAGGTATTAAATTCTAGGCAAGCAATCACATTTTTTAAAAATCAATGCCTATTCCATTTTTCTTGCGCTGCTCGTATCCTTCAAAGTCAAATGTATACAATTTGCCAGGACGGTGGGTTACATGCACTTCCATTTCATTGGTATTAATGAGATAGCCCATGGCAGCAAATTTTTTTCTAAAATTTCGACGATCCATCTTACTATTTAAAATAGCCTCATATACATTTTGCAACTGTCTTAAGGAGAACTTTTTAGGCAGCAAATTAAAGGCTAAGGGATGTTCTTGAATTCGCTTTTGCAACCATCTTACACAGGTGTCTAGTATTTCTTTATGGTCAAATGCCATCTCTGTTATTTGTTCTATATGATGCCAATTTAATTCATGGTCTGTAATAGATAATGCGTGGTGCTTTACATTTAAAAGTGAAGCGTAAACAGTTGTCACTACCCTGCCACCAGGATGCCTATCAGGCCTACCGAAACTATGTACCTGTTCCAAATAAACATCTTTCATGCCTGTTCTTTCCAGCAGTACTCGATGGGCCGCATTTGCTAAGTCCTCATTTGATTTTACATGAGCCCCTAATAAAGAGTATTTACCAGTATACTGAGCTAAATCGCTCTTAATAACTAAGACTTTTAGAGCTTTTTCGTCAAAGCCAAATATGACACAATCCACCGTTAGGGGCACGCTGGGATAGGATTCCACTAGGGAAACCGCCTCCTTGGTATGGCTATCATTCGATGTAGCGATAGATTTATGGTATTCAAGCATAAGCAAAAGAAGAAATAAAAATTTCTTATCCTGAAAATACGAAATAAAAGAATAAAACAATTTGTATTTTAGCAGACATTTTATAGCATGTACAATACTTCTAAAATTCAGCGTTTTCAATCCCTCACAGCGACCTATTTAGCGCAGCCTCATACCATTGAATTAGCGCCCCTAAAAGAACTGCTTAAGTTTCACGAGTACCAATATTATGTTGCTAATGAACCTTTCATAAGCGACTTCGAATACGACCAATTATACCAGCAATTAATTACCATTGAATCGGCGAATGAGTCCTTAATATCTAAAGACTCCCCTAGCCAAAGAGTGGGCAATAGTTTAAATAATTCTTTTGAAACCGTGGCGCATTTGGTACCTATGTTAAGTTTGGAAAATAGCTATAATGCCGAAGACTTAATTGACTTTGATCGCAAAGCCAAAGAAGGAGCTGGCCTAGAGGAGATTACTTATTGCGTGGAACCCAAATTTGATGGAGCTAGTATTTCACTACTTTATGAAAATGATTTACTTGTGCGTGCCTGCACAAGAGGTGATGGTGTTGCAGGAGAAGATATTACGAGTAATATAAAACAAATTAGATCCATTCCTTTAAGTATTCCTTTACTTGAAAATGGTATTCAGCAAATGGAAATTAGAGGCGAAGTGATAATGAGTAAAAAAGCCTTTGCTGATTTCAATGAAAAATTAAAAGAAAAACAAATTGCTACGCTTGCTAACCCGCGCAATGCAGCTGCAGGAAGTTTAAGAATGAAGGACCCAAAGGAAGTAGCATCAAGAAATTTGGACGCTTTCATTTACCATATTAGTTATTTTTTACCTGCGCCTACAACTACATTAAGCCCTTTGTTAAATACGCATAGTGGATCTCTAGAACTACTATGGAATATGGGTTTCAGGTCACCTCAAAAAGAGAAAAAAATAATTAAGGGTGTAGAAAAGGTAATAGCATTCTGTAGCGAATTTGAAGAGCAGCGCGATTCACTTCCTTATGAGATTGATGGACTCGTTATTAAAGTAAACGATTTTGCCTTACAAGAAAAATTAGGCATGACCTCCC
>Ga0209499_1000359_pt1 | contig 33663 bp, 28 predicted proteins | sample C_130208_EF_Meta_FD_187306 | JGI IMG/M metagenome (GOLD analysis project Ga0209499, IMG submission 187306) | Freshwater microbial communities from Lake Croche, Canada to study carbon cycling - C_130208_EF_MetaG (SPAdes) (version 2) | ecosystem: Environmental > Aquatic > Freshwater > Lake... | reverse complement strand
AAAAAATCCTTGGGAAAATAATCTAATAAGCAAAAGGGTCTGGTACCTGGGTTTCTTCTATCAAAAAACCGTGAATAATTTTCAATACCGGTGCAATAGCCCAGCTCTCTAATCATTTCAATATCATATTCAACGCGTTCTTTTATTCTTTGTGCTTCAATATGCTTACCTGTATTTTTAAAATACTCCACTTGCGCGCGCATTTCATCTTGTATTTCATAAATAATTTCTTGCACTAAGTCCTTCGGTGCTAAATATAAATTAGCAGGAAAGATAGCAGCGTTTTCCATGGTCTCAATTCTTTTACCGCTTTCAACCTCAATGCTTTCAATAGATTCTATTTCATCTCCGAAAAAAGTAATACGATATCCATAATCAACATAGGGTAGTCGAATATCTACTGTGTCGCCATTCACTCTAAAAGAACCTCTATCAAATTCGGTGACCGTTCTATGATAAAGACTATTAACAAGTGCGTGTAAAAAAGCTTGTCTAGGCAAAACCATGCCCGCATTAATTCTTATTATACCTTTTTCGTATTCAGTTGGATTACCCATACCATAAATACAACTCACGCTTGCTACAATAATAATATCTCTGCGCCCACTTAATAATTGAGCAGTAGCTTGTAATCTTAGTTTATCAAGCTCTTCGTTAATGCTTAAATCTTTTTCAATGTAAACGCCGGAAGTTGGTAAGTAGGCTTCGGGTTGATAATAATCGTAGTAAGAAACAAAATAACCCACTGCGTTATTAGGAAAAAATTGTTTGAACTCTCCGTAAAGCTGAGCCACCAAAGTTTTATTATGTGTTAAAACAAGCGTTGGCCTTTGTACATTTTGTATAAGGTTGGCAATGGTAAAAGTTTTACCGCTTCCTGTTACCCCTAAAAGTGTATGATACCTTTCTCCCTCTAGGACCCCGTCGGTGAGTGCTTGTATAGCTGCAGGCTGATCGCCCGACGGGGTATAGGTAGATTCTAATTGAAAAGGCATTTGCAAATTTACATGCTATAGTGCATCTAAAAACATAGAAAGTTTTTCAATAGCCTTAGCGGTTTCTATTATTTGTTCTTTGGTTTCTGGCCAATTCTTTTGTTCTATGGCTTCACGCACGCCTGGAACGGTTTTAACGCCATATCCAGTATAAAAGCCAGGTGCGTAAATTGTGTGTTTATACCAGGGTCTGCGTGGAAGACCCGCTTCTGATAATAAATTTTGTTCTGCTGTATAAATTTTTGAATTTAAAGAAGCTATTTGTGAAGCAGTTCCGCTAGCTTTTATTTCTTCTACATGTGCTGCTGCTTTTTCTAATTTGGCTAGCGCATTTAAAATCGCAGAAAAATCTATATAGGGTACTTCGGCTGTAAGCTTTGGTATGGTTAAACCCTCTGTAGGATCGGCTGCATAAGCGTATGCTTTTTTGTTGACTAGCTCATTTTCAATAATTGTCTTCTCTCTTAATTGATCTACGTTATTTATTAATTCACTAATGTATCCTTTGATAGTAGTATGAAGCACTCTATAATCAAAAGGTAAAACATCTGCAACGGCGAGTCTTAGCGTTACTCTTCCTGCTGTTTGTGCAAGGGTTACGCCATATATAAAGGTGGGGTCTTTAAAACGACGATACATATCATAAGAATCATAAATTGAATGATACTCTCCACCCTCACCTTCACCACCATATCCAATATTTAAAGAGGGTATACCTAAGTGTTGTATAAAAGAAGAATAATCTGAACCCGAGCCCATTGCTCCCAAAGGATAAGTAGTGGATGCATAGGCTTCTTTTTTTGCAGCCGTTCCGCTTGCACTAGTTGCTCTTGACGCTTTTGATCTTTCAAAAACTGTTACACCTGTTTGTGGATCTATTACTGTTTTACTAATTTCTGTAATGAATGGTGCGAAGGCATGTGATCCCTCTGCGCCTAAAAACCCTCTTTCGTTTCCATCAGAATTTATATAAGCAACCGCTTTCGCTTGTAGCTCTGCTGCATGATCTTCCACCCATTCTGTTGAGCCCAATAATCCTGGTTCTTCTGCATCCCAAGCACAATACACTAAGGTTCTTTTTGGCTTCCATCCTTGTTTTAATAATCCTCCAATGGCTATCGCTTCTTCTAATTCAGCGGCCATTCCACTAATGGGGTCTGCAGCTCCGTTAACCCAGCCATCGTGATGATTCCCTCTAATAATCCATTGATTAGGAAATTCAGACCCTTTAATAGTCGCAATTACATTTATTCCGGGTCTTAGTTTCCAATCAAAGGCTAGTTTTAAATGCACCGTTGATTTACTTGGACCAATATGATATGTAAAAGGAAGTCCGCCTCCCCAGTTTCTTGGAGCAACAGGACCTACCATATCTTTTAATAAAGGAGCGGCGTCACCATAGCTAATAGGAAGTACCGGTATTTTTAATAGGTTCACCGCATTGTTGTGGTCAACCCTTGGCGCGTTTGCGGTAGATGCAATATTGGGAGTAGTGGGATCTCCGGGATAAATAACCATATCCATAATAGAGCCTCTTTGAACAGTTTGATCGTTTTTAAAAGAACCGATTGGGTATTCATCACCCGCGCCATAACCATCATCAATAGGATCTGAATAAATTAAACAACCAATGGCACCATGTTCTTGTGCCACTTTTGGTTTAATGCCTCTCCAGCTTCTACCATATTTTGCAATTACTATTTTACCCTTTACATCAATACCATATTTAGCCAATGTTTCATAGTCTTCTGGTAAACCATAGTTTACAAAAACTAAATTAGCAGATACATCACCGTCTGCGCTCCAACAATTATAAGTAGGTAATTGATCGGCTTGATTTGAGGTAGCATCTTCTTTAAGCGGTGTTTCTTTAAGTTTTGCTTTATAATTAGTGGCACCCGACATTTCAAGCACGCGGGTTAGAGGCATAGGAAACATTAATTGATACACTTCTGTTTTAGTATCCCACCCTGCTTCTTTGAAAACTTTTGTGATTTGCTCTGAAACAAATTTTCCACCAACAGATCCAACATGATGCGGAACAGAAGAAAGTAGTTTTATGTTTTGGCCAACCCTTGCTGCATTTAATTGTGCATCAAAGTCTTTTTCAATTTTATTTTGTTTCTCGGCGCTTTTAAAACCCAATATTGTGTTTTGTGCGAGCGTCTTATTGCTTAAAATAAATAATGAAATAAAACAAAGGCTAGTAATCGTAAATGTTTTTTTTAAAATTAGTTTTTTCATAGAAAAATATTAAAGCTTTATAAATTAAATGTTTCTTTTTAAATAATGGGTATAGTCGGGAAGCTTATATTCATAAACCTCTTGCATGAAACGAGAGGTCATTAAAAAATCGGCAGTGGTTCTATCACATGCCATGGGTAGGTTCCAGGCAACGGCAAGTCTTAATAAAGCTTTCACGTCACTATCGTGTGGTTGTGCTTCCATGGGGTCAAAAAAGAAAAAGATGACATCAATATCTCCTGTAGCAATCATGGCACCAATTTGTTGATCTCCGCCCAGAGGTCCGCTTAACAATTTTTTTACTGGCTGGTCTAGGGCTTCTTCTATTAGCTTGCCCGTGGTGCCGGTAGCCACTAGTATATGTTTAGCTAAAGCCGCTTTGTTATAAACAGCCCACTCTATTAAATCCTTTTTTTTATTATCGTGCGCAATAAGTGCAATTTTTTTTCTTTTTTCAAGCCTTCTCATATTGTTTGGCATAATAATATATTTGAAAATTAGGTAATTGACATAGTTTGATTTCTTAATAAAAACAACAAGGCCAAGGTACCAAAAATTATTGGTTGTGGTATGCTAATAAGCTGTAAAAGGGATATTATTAAAATAAGATAAACAGGATATAAAAAAAATAACACACCAAATAAAACAGAGTCAAAAAAAACAGTGCCCTTGGTTTTTTTATCTACAAAAGAATATACTAAATTATAAAAGGGCAGGTTTAAATAATATAGCGCATTTTTTTTAATAGGGAGGGTGTGTGCCGAGGGTAGTATTAGTGCGGATAGTTTTGAAAAGACATTGTTATTAAAAACTACTCTATCTTTCGCTTTTATTATTGGCTTGTCTTGGGTAAATGTATTTAGACAAAGATTTACTCTTTTTCCTATGCCTTTAAAATTATTATAAGAAATGCCCGCAAGATGAATTTGAGGAAACAGGTTTTCCGCATGACAGCCTTGTACTATTCTTGCGGTTCCTTTTTTAAAGGGTTGTAGATCGTTTTTGTTTAAACACACTCCTTCTATAAAAATTAATATGGCTTCGTTGTTTTTTAAAAGCCTTACCGACTCTATAAACGCGTATTCATTAAGGTGTAAGTACTCTTTACCCTCTCTTAGCCTATACACAGGAATCATATTTAAAAGTTTTAGTAAAAAGCGGTGGTGCTTCTTGGTAAAAACGTCTCCCCTTGCTAAAAAATGTATTCTTCTATGATACCTTGATGCAATTATAATAGCATCTAAAAAAGAATTGGGGTGGTTGGCGATAATTAATAAAGGCCCACGGGTATTTAATAAATATTTATTCTTTGTGTTAATTTCAGCGCAAAAAAGCCATAGCGCAGCTCTAATAAAAAGTTTTAAAATATAGATCACTTTTTTTGTATAAATATAAAAAAACCGCACCATAGTTGATGCGGTTTATACTAACTAACCCTAAAAAACAAAAACCTTTATTGTCTTAAAAATTATTTGGCGGCCTCTTCTGCTTTTAAAGCAATTTTAGCTCTAATTTTTGCTTCAATTTCATTCGCCATTTCTGGATTATCATGTAATATGGTTTTTACTGAATCGCGGCCTTGTCCTAGCTTATTACTATCATAGCTAAACCAGCTTCCGCTTTTTTGTATAATTTCTAATTCAACACCCATATCTATTATTTCTCCAATTTTACTAATTCCTTCTCCGAAAATAATTTCAAACTCTGCTGCTCTAAATGGTGGGGCTACTTTATTTTTTACAACTTTTACTTTCACTCTGTTTCCTATTGCTTCATCGCCGTCTTTTATTTGTGCCATTCTTCTAATATCCAATCTTACAGAAGCGTAAAACTTTAAAGCGTTTCCTCCTGTTGTAGTTTCTGGATTACCAAAAACAATTCCAATTTTTTCTCTTAACTGATTAATAAAAATACAAATGGTGTTTGTTTTATTAATAGTGGCAGTTAATTTTCTTAATGCTTGACTCATTAGTCTTGCATGTAAACCCATTTTACTATCTCCCATTTCTCCTTCTAATTCACTCTTTGGAACTAGCGCTGCAACTGAATCTATAACTAGTACATCAATTGCGCCTGATAAAATTAAACGGTCTGCAATTTCTAAAGCTTGTTCTCCATAATCTGGTTGTGATACTAAAAGATTATCTACATCTACACCTAACTTTTTTGCATATGCACTATCAAAAGCATGTTCGGCATCGATAATGGCACACATTCCACCTTTTTTTTGTGCTTCTGCAATTACATGAATAGCTACTGTTGTTTTTCCAGAAGATTCTGGTCCGTATATTTCTATAATTCTTCCTTTTGGTAAACCGCCAATTCCTAATGCGGTATCTAATCCTATTGATCCTGTTGATATAACTTCTTGTGGTTCTTGACTTCTTTCATTCATCATCATTACACTGCCTTTACCATAATCTTTGTCTATTTTATCAATGGTTAATTTTAGTGCTTTTAGTTTTTCTACGTTTGGGTTACTCATGGTTAATCGTTTTATGTTTTCTTTAATATTTATGTGAAGGTAGGGATAAATTGTTAATAAACTAAAATATTTAGTATTTTTTTACTAATTAGCTTAGTTTTTATATTAATTTATACTTATTTATGATTTAATTTATTGATTATCAATTAATTATTTCTTTAGTAACAAATTTAGTATTTTTTTAAATTTATTTTTAAAGTATTTATTTTAGCAATAACAGGGGTATATAAAGGCATTTTTTGATTGTTTTAAAGGGAAAGAAACTGTTTTTTCTGGTTCGGTATAAAAGTAGTTTATTTTAAATTATCACTTAAAAAACAATATGTGCATTTCTATTGTAGTATTAAGTATTAATACATTTATATAAATAACCTAATACTATTACGGCAGTGTATATCTTAATATCTTAGTTATACACTAATTAAGTTTTGTGTATATTATATATTTTTAATTTATTTAGATATAATACCAGTAAGGGTTATAAAGGTTTTAATTTATTATTATATAAAAGAATATTTTATATTTTACAAAATAATACACTACTTACACACTGTTAATTAACGTTTATAAATTAGCTTATTATTTTAGTAAATTAGGTTTTGATTACAAACTCTAGAAGGTTATTCCTTTTTTATGCAGGTTTATTCACTCAAAAACCAGAGATATCCCCTAAATATTTAATTATCCACCAGCCATATGTTAGTTTTTTATACCCCTTTTACAGGTAAATTAAGTTAAAAACTAAGTCCATACTGCCTTTTACTTGCTAGAAAACATTATTTTTGCCCTCCTATAATTATATATATATGTCAATTATTCAGAACATTAGAGAAAGAGGTGCTTGGATCATCTTTGGAATCATCGCAATTGCGCTTATTGCCTTTATCTTACAAGACGGTATTGGTAGAAAAAGAGGTGCTAGTGATGTATCAACACTTGGTAAAGTTAACGGCCAGGTTATTAATAAAATAGAGTTTGAGGAAAAATTAGAACAACAGCTACAAAATTATGCCGCTCAGGGAGTAAAAAGAGAACAGCTAATTGGTTACCTATGGAATCAAGAGGTGGACCGTTTATTATTAAAAGACGAAGAAAATAAATTAGGTTTTACCGTAGGTACAAAAGAATTATCAGATGTTTTATTTGGCAACGAGTCTCCTTTCAAGCAAGAGTTCACAGATAAAACAACAGGAGAGTTTAAGGTGAATGATGCAAAACAAGCAGTTGCACAAATTAAAAAAAGCAAAAATGTTGAGCAAATTAAACAAATTGAAAAAATCTATATAGAACCTTCTATTGAAAATAGATTAAGAAATAAATACCAGGTAATGGTAGTTAAGGGTGTTCAAGTTCCAAAATGGTTAAGCGAAAAACAATACGCAGAATCGAATTCAATTGCTAGCATTTCTTTTGTGGGTATTCCATATACTACTATTGTAGATAGCAGTATTAAAGTTAGTGATGACGATATTGCTGCATATTTAAAAAATAATGCAGCAGCTTATCAAGTAGAAGAAGCTAGCCGCTCTATTTCTTTTGTAGGTTTTAGCGCAGCACCTTCTGGCGCCGATTCTATCGCAGCAAGAAATGATATTGAATCTTACAAACAAGATTTTAAAAATACTACCGAGACTGCAAAATATTTAAATAAAGTAGGAACAGAGATCCCTTATTATGATAGTTATATCAGTAAAAAATCTTTACAAATTCCACAGAAAGATTCTGTTTTGAATATGGGTGTGGGTGGTGTATATGGTCCTTATGTGGATGGAAGAAACTTTACTATTGCAAAAGTATTGGGCGTTAAACAATGGCCTGACAGCGCAAGCGTTAGACATATATTAATTGCTACAGTTAATCCACAAACTGGTCAACAGGTTAGAGCAGACAGTGCTGCAAAGAAATTAGCTGATAGTATTAGTGTTGCTATAAAAGGCGGAGCTTCTTTTGAAGAAATGGTTGCAAAGTATTCTGACGACGCAGGAAGTAAAGCAACGGGTGGAAAATATGAAATGTTCCCTCAAGCAAAAATGGTTCCTAGTTTTAATGATTTTTCTTTTGACAATCCCGTAGGCACAAAGGCGGTTATTAAAACCGACTTCGGTTACCATTATATGGAAGTTTTAAAACAAACCGCAAAGGGCCCAGCATATAAAATTGCTTATTTGTCTAAAATGGTAATGCCAAGCAACGAAACTATTAATGCAGCATCTACAGCTGCGGCTCAATTTGCTTCTGGCAGCAAGGATGTAAAATCTTTCAACGCCAATGCGGTGAAATTAGGTAAGCAAGCCATTCCAGCAGTAGGTATTAAAGCAAATGATTTTGATATTCAAGGAGTTGGCACTGCAAGAAATATTGTAAGATGGGTCTATGAAAAAGACGTGAATGATGTTTCAGAACCATTTGAACTAGGAGATAATTATGTAGTTGCCGTAATTACTGCAGAAGAAAAACAAGGCCTAGCAGGAGTGACTGCGGCAAGACCACAGGTAGAGGGTATTATTAGAGATCAAAAGAAAGCTGAAAAAATTAAAGCAACCATTAAGGGTAAAACTTTAGATGCTATTGCCGCCGATGCAAAAGCAATTGTACAAAGAGCAGATAGCATTGGCTTTAGCTTTGCAATGATAACAGGACTTGGTAATGAGCCAAAATTAGTGGGTGCTGCGTTTAATAAAGCGTTAATTAATAAGGTAAGTGAACCAATTGCAGCGAACACAGGCGTTTATACAATTAGTGTAAACGAAATTGGCGCTAAGCAAGCGAGCCAAGATCCAAATTTCTTTAAAGATGAATTATTAGAAAGAACAAGAAGTTTAATGTTTAGATCGGCTAGCTCCTTTAAAAAAGTAGCTAATATTGTAGACAACAGGGCTAAGCTTTACTAGAACTAAATTATTTTTATGGCCGAGTTGTTTAACAATAAGGTGGCGGAAAGTGGAATACTATCCATTGATCTTGCGAGTTTACTTCCAAGTAACGAGATAATTGTGTTTGATATTAAGCCCTATTTATTTATGGAACTAATATTAAAAGAAAAAGAATTTCGCGCAGCATTACTTACAACCGACTGGACTATTTATCAAGACAAAGTGGTGGGCATTGTTTGCTCTGCTGATGCTATTATACCTATGTGGGCAAATATGTTAATTGTATCTGCCCTAAACCCATTTGTAAAAGCCGTTTATTTTGGAGATGAAAACAAGGTAAGAGAACAACTACTTCTTGAAAACATAGGCAGCCTTAATATTAATGAATTTACAGACCAAAGAGTGGTAATAAAGGGTTGCGGAGATACGCCCATTGGAGAGTCGGCCTATATTGCAATTACACAAAAACTAAGACCGGTGGTAAAGAGTATTATGTACGGAGAGCCCTGTAGCACTGTGCCAGTTTATAAAAGAAGTAAGTAAAAATTAAATAAAGAGAATTTTTTAATGCGCTTCTAACCAATTTTTTCCAACACCCACCTCTGCTTCAACAGGAACACCATTAGGAAGCACCATGGCCTCTTTCATACACTTTAATATTAATTCTTTTAGTGCAGGTAGTTCTTTTTCTACCGCATCAAAGACTAATTCATCATGTACTTGTAAAATCATTTTTGATTCCCAGTTGGTTTTTTTCATCTCTCCATGAATTTTAATCATGGCTAGTTTGATCATATCTGCAGCAGAGCCTTGAATAGGAGAGTTAATGGCATTTCTTTCGGCAAAACCACGTACGGTAAAATTGCTACTATTAATATCTCTTAACCAGCGCCTTCTACCCATCAATGTTTCCACAAAACCCAATTCTTTTGCATTGTTAATTTGCCCATCCATATATAATTGAATGCCCGGAAACTCTTTTTTATAGTTGTCTATAATTTCTTTGGCCTCTGTTCTAGAGATGCCCAGGTTTTCTGCTAAACCAAAAGCGCCCTGTCCATAAATAATTCCAAAGTTTACACTCTTGGCTTTATAACGCATTTCCTTTGTTACATCTGCTTCATTAATACCATACACTTTAGCCGCTGTGGCCGTATGAATATCTTTACCTAGTTTAAAAGCCTCACACATATTAGGGTCACCACTAATAGCCGCTACAATACGAAGTTCTATTTGAGAATAATCGGCGCTTACTAATACACGCCCTTTCTCACGAGGAATAAAGGCTTTTCTAATTTCTCTTCCACGCTCGGTTCTAATAGGAATGTTTTGTAAATTAGGATTAGTGCTACTTAATCTTCCGGTAACCGCAACCGCCTGCGCATAACTAGTATGCACACGTCCGGTTTTTGGATTAATTAATGCTGGAAAAGAATCAACATAGGTAGATTTTAGTTTCGTTAACTCTCTAAAATTTAAAATGTCGTCCACAATTTTATGTTTAGCCGCCATTTTTTGTAAAACATCTTCCCCGGTTGCGTATTGACCGGTTTTTGTTTTCTTGGCCTTGGCATCTAGTTTTAAAATATCAAATAATACTTCGCCCAATTGTTTAGGCGAGGCTAAATTAAAACGAACCCCCGCTTGTTCATAGACACGCTCTTCGCTAATCTTAGCATCAACCTCTAATACCTTGCTGTATTCATTTAAAAAATCAATATCTACTTTAACACCCTCATATTCCATATCAACTAAAACACGCACAAGTGGGTTTTCTACTTCATTAAATACTTTTTCAACCCCGCGTTTTTTAATTAAAGGAGAAAAACAATTTTTTAATTGAAAAGTTATATCGGCATCTTCTGCTGCGTATTCTGTTACCTGGTCCAAGGGCGCATCGCGCATAGTGCCCTGGTTTTTTCCTTTCTTGCCAATAAGAGTTGTTATAGAAATGGGCTCATAACCTAAAAACTGGGCACTTAGTAAATCCATGCTGCGCCTGCCTTCTGGCTCAATTACATAGTGCGCGAGCATGGTATCGAATGTTTTACCCAATAGTTCCACACCGTACCATTTTAATACGAGAAAATCATATTTTAAGTTTTGACCTATCCAAACAAGGTCTTTGTTTTTAAACAAGGGTTCAAACATTGCCAATGTTATTTTAGCATCTGCTTCGTTTGCTATTGGTATATAAAATCCTTCATGTTCTTTATAAGAAAAACTTAAACCCACCAGTTCAACATCGTTGGCATTAATACCGGTGGTTTCTGTATCAATACAAATTTCTTTTTGCGCTAATAATTCTTTAACTAGCGTAAGTATATTTTCTTTACCCTCAACGGCCTTATAATTATGTGGAGTGTTGCTGCTGTTTTTGTTCACCACTAGTTCAACTGGTAAATCCTCATCGCCTAATTCATCCCCATCTTTTTCTAGATCACTATCTAAAGAACTATTGTGCTGTTCATTATTATTATCTCCGTTATCTTTTATCACCGTTTCTTTATCCCCTGATTTTTTATTTTTTGTTTTTACATTCACTGTATTTCCAAACAAGTCTGTTTGTTCTTGTTTGGCAGTTGCTACATCAAAAGAGCCTGCGCCACCAGTTACCGAGAACTCTTCGCCTAAAATTCTTTTGCCTAAGGTTTTAAATTCTAGTTCATTAAAAATATCAGCCAGTGCTGATTTATTCTTCTCTTTTAACTTAAAATCTTCTTCATGAAAACTTACTGGTACATTGGTAATAATGGTGGCCAGCTTTTTACTCATGATGGCCGATTTTTTTCCTGCACGCACTTTTTCCCCCATCGAGCCCGTAATTTTATCTGCGTTTTCTAAAACACCCTCAAGTGTTCCGTATAATTTTAAAAATTTAGCTGCTGTTTTTTCACCCACACCCGGAATGCCTGGTATATTATCTGAAGCGTCTCCCATTAAGCCTAACATATCAACCACCTGTTCCACTCTTTCAATATCCCATTTCGCACATATTTTTTTAGCATCTACTATTTCTTCTTTATTTCCAAATGCAGGGGGCTTCCATATATATACATTGGGTTTTACCAATAGTTGTCCATAATCCTTATCGGGTGTAACCATATACACTTCATATCCTTTATCTGCAGCCTGCCAGGCCAGGGTTCCAATAATATCATCGGCCTCATACCCATCATATTCAATAACGGGAATATTAAAACCCTCAATAATAGCTTTAATATGGGGTAAAGAATCTAATAAATCCTCTGGCGCCTCTTGTCTGTTGGCTTTATAATCTGTGAAATCAGTATGTCTTTCTGTAGGCGCATGTGTATCAAAACAAACTGCTATATGGGTTGGATTTTCTTTTCTGATAATTTCTAAGAGCGTATTCGTAAATCCAAATTGCGCATTGGTATTAATACCCGTGGTAGTAATTCTGGGAGTGCGAATAAGTGCATAATAAGCGCGGTAAATTAATGCAAGCGCATCTAATAAAAATAGCTTTTTTGGCATAGCGCTAAGTTAACAAAAAAAACCTCCCCACCACATTTGTGATAGAGAGGTTCTTCTAATAAAAGGATAAACTGTTAATTAGTTAATCTTGTATTTATGCTTATAGCGCTCGTACAATTGTTTTTGTTTATTGTCCAAAGAAATATCGCGTCCTTGAATAAAGGCCTTGGTTACCTGATTGCCTCTCATATCCAAAATATCGCCATCACTAATAATAATGTTGGCATCTTTGCCTGTTTCAATTGAACCGGTGATATCGTCAATGCCTAAGATTTTAGCAGTATTTAGGGTGATGGCGCTTAGTGCCTCTTCTTTGTCTAAGCCATATGCAGCAGCGGTTCCAGCGTTAAAGCTAATATTGCGTTGCTTGCTTTGGTCGTTGGCATCGTTAATGGCAAATAAAACACCTGCTTTTTTAAGTTGAGCAGGAAGCTTATACATTTGATCGATATCGTCGTCTTCTGTAGTAGGTAACGCATGCTCGTTGTCTAAAATAACTGGAACATTGTTGTCTACTAAGATAGATGCTATTTGTAAGCTTTCCGCAGCACCTACTATGACTATATTAAAACCAAATGTTTTACCTAGGTCAATGGCAAGCAACATTTGCTTTACCTCATTGGCGCGAATATATAATTTTTGTTTACCGGTGAATAAGCCACGCACCGCTTCAAACTTTAAATTGTTTTCTGCATGACTTTTTTCTTGTAAATAAGCACGTGCTTCCGTAAAGAAAGTTTTAATAGTTTCAATTTTATTCATAGCCTCTTTTATTGGATCACCAGCGGCTTGGCGCATGAATCCACCACGACCACCTCTTCTCGGCATAAGCGTTGGCATATTTATAAAAATTCCATTGTCTGCTTTGTAAGCGGCGTCTTCATAATTCCAGGCGTCTAATTGAACTACGCTAGAACTACCTTCTATTAATTCTCCCATAGGTGCCACATGTGCAAGTAACACACCATTTGCGCGTAACACATTAATTACTTTTGAATCGGTATTATAAGAAACAATGGTTCTAATGCTTGCGTTGTTTTCTCCAATTTCTTGAAAATCGTTGCTACCGCGCACACCACTATTAATTTCTTTTAAGCCTAAGCTTGATAATGGAACAATTAATCCAGGATACACTTGTTTACCGGTTGCATCAATAACAGTTGCGCCAGTTGTAGATACAGAAGCACCAACACCTGTAATTTTTCCTTTATCAAAGGAAACCGACGCATCGGTTAATACTGTTCCGTTACCCACGTGAACAGTGGCATGTGTGATAACTATGGGTCCCGATTGCGGACCTACAGGATACACGGTTTCTTGTGCGCTTAATTTTATTTGTACAAGCGCAAGAGATAGTATCAATAAGGTGGTATATTTCTTTTGCATATATTAATCTTTTTGATTTTCGTAAATAGTAACCATTTCATCTGCGTGGTCATGATCGCCACAATTTAATAGTACTTGATAACTTGGCGTGGCAGGTCTTGTAGGTCCACCCGCTTTTTTCTCTCCTAACATTTTTTGTGTTAAGCGTGTTCTTTCTGCAGCAACTTCTTTGTGCATAGCTGCATCCTTTTCTCTATCAAAATAAATAGTACCATCTACAATTGTATATAAAGATTTTGCATAAACACTTAAAGGATTGTCTGACCATAAAACCACGTCAGCATCTTTTCCTGTTTTAATACTTCCTACTTTGCTCTCAACGTGTAAGGCTTTTGCCGGATTCAAGGTTACCATTTTAAAGGCCTCTTGTTCAGACACGCCACCATATTTAACTGTTTTAGCTGCTTCTTGATTTAATCTTCTAGCCATTTCAGCATCATCAGAATTAATACAAACATTTAAGCCAACTTTTTGCATGATGGCTGCATTATAACCAGTGGCATCCTGTACCTCTGTTTTATACATAAACCAATCAGAGAAAGTAGAAGCGTTGGATCCATGCTTTTTCATTTTATCGGCAACCTTAAATCCCTCTAATATATGCGTGAAGGTATTTACCGTAAAATTATATTTATCTGCAACGCGCATCATATAAGTAATTTCTGGTTGTACATAAGAGTGACAAGTAATAAAACGCTTTTTATTTAATATTTCTACTAAGGCGTCTAGTTCAAGGTCTCTTCTTGTATTCGGATTTTCTTTCATTGCTTTTTGATAATCTACTGCTCTATCAAAAGCATCGTTCAATACTTCTTCTACACCCATTCTTGTATCTGGGAAACGGTTATTACTTGAGCTAGTGGTACGCTTAACGTTTTCACCTAGTGCGAATTTGATAAAACCATCAGCACCAGCAAATTTTAAATCTTGGTCGTTAGCACCCCAACGAAGCTTAATTAATTGAGTTTGTCCACCTACTGTATTCGCAGAACCATGTAAAATATGTGATGAAGTAACACCGCCGCTTAATTGACGGTATATATTAATGTCTTCTGGATTTAAGTTATCAGCAATACGCACTTCACTTGTAACCGATTGCGCACCTTCATTAATAGACATTGCCGCAATATGTGAGTGCTCATCAATAATACCTGCACTTAAATGTTTGCCTGTACCATCAATAATTTTTGCCCCAGCTTCGCTAATATCTTTACCTATTTTAGCAATTTTACCATTCTTTAATAAAACATCTGTATTATTTAACACACCTTCTTTCTCGTTTGTCCAAACAGTTGCGTTTTTAATTAAGATAGTTTCTTGACTAGGTATTTTCTCATTACCAAAACCTGCAAATGGGAAAGTAATTTTTGCAAGTGGTTTTAGGGTATCGGTATTTTTTTTTGTGTCAGCCGTTGTGTTCATTGGACCTACTAAAGAAGCGGTCCATGTGTTTTTATTTCCTGTAGGATCGGTTCCAATACCAGACCAGTTAGCGCCTACAATAGCACCACCTAATCTTATTTGTTCTGCGCCCCTTCCTTTTTTATTAGGGAAAGATATTTTAACTAAAGACTCGTTGATAGTAATTTTTGCTGTCAATGTATCGGTTCCAATAATAGAGGCAGATAAATCTTTTTTAACTTCTAAATTATAGTCTGTATTGGTTCCACCAGCATTCAATGTTAATTTATACTTACCAGCATAATTATTCCAATCGCTTTCTGAGACTTCATATTTATTTCCTTGTACCCAGTTCTCAATAATTTTTGCATTAGCTGCAAATACGGGTTCTGTTGTAATTATAAAATTTGCCAATTTGCCCGTTTCTAAAGAACCTACTTGATCATAAACACCCAATAAGCTAGCTGGTGTTTTAGTTAATGCTTCAAGTGCCTTTGATTCAGACAAACCATTGCGAATAGCTTTTTTAAGATTCGCTAAAAATGTTTTGCTATCTTTTAAATCGCTACTACTAATACTAAAAGAAACATTAGCTTTTTCAAAAGCGCCTAAATTAGTGGGCGCTAATTCCCAATGCTTCATATCTGCTAAAGAAACAAAACGAGCATCGTTGGGATCTTCTACATCCATAGCTTCAGGAAAATCTACGTTTAAAATATAGGCGGCCTTGGTTTTAACAATCTCATCCATTCTTTGATAACCATTGTCACCTCCCTTAATTACATATTGTACTCCGAACTCATCTCCTAATCTGTCTGCACGAACTGCACTCCATTTATCATCTGCAGCAAAAATTTGAGGAATATTTTGAGTATTATTCCAAGCTTCTAAAGAAAGATTAGCACCTTCTCCAGCTGGTTTTGTTTGATACCATTTTGCATCTAAATAAGTTTGACGCAAAAGCGCAATGCTTCCCATTAAACTAGATGGGTAAGATTGAGTGGAAGAACCTTTTTCAAAAGAATAAACCGCAGCTGCCTTTGTTTTAAGAAGGGATTGGTTATTATTTTCTGTAGCTAGTGTTACCACTGCGCCTGTTCCTCTTGCGATACCGTCTTTGATATGTGTAAACACCGAACCAAAACCATTGGCCCTATAATTTTTTGCAGCGGTCTCGTCAATATTAAATACATCTGAAGCACTTACTTCTGGTTTAATAGCTTGATTCCAGTTATAAGCACCTGGCTTATTAGATAGGAATTGACCAGGACCTCCGTAGTTAAATCCACCCGATGGTCTTTTTGCTTGACCCGCACCATAGTCGGTAAAGGGATCTACAAAAGAAGGGTAAATAAATTTTCCCTCACAGTTTACGACTACTGCATCTTTTGGAATAGCAACGCTAATACCTACAGCAATAATTTTTCCTTGTTTAATTAATAAGGTTGCTTTTTCAAGCTTAGTTTTTTCATTTTGAATAATAGTAGCATTCGTAAAAGCATATAAGCCAGTACGAATATCTCTAATACCATTTATCGGGAAAGACTCTTGTGCGATGGCAGAAACTGCTGTGCACATTAGCAAGGCCCATACATAAATACGCTTCATGTGATTCTTATTTTAGTTGTTAAGAAAGATCTTAAAGCTACTAAAAAGATGTTGTGAAAAACCTAGGAAATGGAAGTTTTTTTATGAATGGCAGGTATGCATTATACCGACCCATTAGCGTCCAATAAAGACCATGAGTATTTGAATATCGCTAGGGTTCACACCACTAATACGACTAGCCTGTCCAATAGTAAGTGGGCGCACTTTTTTGAATTTTTGAAGCGCCTCAATAGAGAGTGCTGACAATACATCGTAATCGAAATTAGCTGGAATCATTTTATTTTCGAGCTTTAACATACGCTCTACTATTTCTTTTTCTTTCTCTATATAACGCTCGTACTTAATTTGTATTTCTGCTTGTTCTAAATGATCTACTTCTTTATCTACTAATTTTTCTTTTAATTCTGCACAGTTTTCAATGACTTGACCAAGGCTAATATTCGGTCGTAGCAATAGTTTTGAGGCTTTTTGTTTTTCTGTAATAACCATTGAATCAATACTTGTTAAAAAACCATTCACCTCTTCCGGTATAATAGTTTGATTAGAAAGTATTGTTTTAATATTGGCTACCTCGTTGGTTTTTTCTTCTACTTTGCGTAATCTATCTGCACTTGCAAAACCAAGTTGATGACTTAGTTCCGTTAATCTTAAATCGGCATTGTCTTGTCTTAATAAGGTTCTAAACTCTGCCCTTGAGGTGAACATTCTATAGGGCTCGTTTGTTCCTTTGCTAATAAGATCATCTATTAAGACTCCAATATAGGCATCAGATCTTTTTAAAATAAATGGCTCTTTCTCATTAATTTTTAAATGCGCATTCATTCCTGCCATGATTCCTTGGCAAGCGGCTTCCTCATAACCTGTGGTACCATTAATTTGACCAGCGAAATATAAATTGTTAATTGCCTTTGTTTCTAGTGTGTAGGTTAATTGTGTGGGCTGAAAATAATCGTATTCAATGGCATAGCCCGGACGGAACATACGCGCCTTCTCAAAACCAGGAACTCTACGAAGTGCTTCGTATTGTACCTCTTCTGGTAAACTAGTACTAAATCCATTTACATAGATCTCCACTGTATTCCAGCCTTCTGGCTCTACAAATAATTGATGTCTTTCTCTGTCTGCGAACCTATTAATTTTATCTTCTATGCTTGGGCAGTATCTTGGACCCACTCCTTCAATACGACCTTGGTACATCGGGCTACGATCAAAACCTGTTCTTAATATATCATGAACTACCGAATCGGTATATGTAATATGGCATGAGCGTTGGTCTTTGGCTTTAACTCTTGGTATATCCATATAAGAGAAGCCTACAATTTCTTCGTCTCCCTTTTGCTCTTCCATTTTAGAATAGTCTAAACTCCGACCATCTACCCTTGGAGGCGTACCTGTTTTAAGTCGGTCCGACTCTAAACCAAAAGAAACCAATTGTTCGGTAATACCCGTGGCCGCTTTTTCTGCCACCCTTCCACCTCCTATTTGTTTCTCACCAATATGTATAATTCCATTTAAGAAGGTCCCGCTAGTTATAATAACAGCATCCGCTTCTATTTTATGGCCTAAACTGGTGATGACCCCGCAGGCCTTATTGTTTTTTATGATAAGTTCGTTCACTGAATCCTGGTAAAAGTCCACATTGGGGGTGTTTTCTAGCATCTCCCTCCACTTAGAGGCAAACAATTGCCTATCATTCTGAGCCCTAGGGCTCCACATTGCCGGCCCCTTGCTCTTATTAAGCATTCTAAACTGAATGGTACTTAGGTCGGTGACGATGCCGCTATATCCACCCAGGGCATCTATTTCCCTTACTATCTGTCCCTTGGCAATTCCACCCATGGCCGGATTACAACTCATTTGGGCAATGGTTTGCATATTCATGGTCACCAATAAAACCTTGGAGCCCATATTGGCCGCCGCCGCTGCTGCTTCACAGCCTGCATGGCCGGCACCTACTACTATGATATTGTATTTGGGAAACATATAAGTGTGCAAAGATAAGCCTGTATTGAATACCAAGCAATTCATTTAATTTGGTTTTGTAAAAACAACTATCCCTCGCTATTTCGTTCACTTCGCTCACAAGACCCGCACTTTAATATGTTCCATATGGAACGTTTTTCATGAGAAAAAGGGATAAAACCCTAATTAGGCAATTGACTTTAGGTAGGATTTCAGCCATTTATCTTCTTGGGAGCGCATTTTTTTGATATCGGCAGGCTTTTTGTCCTTGTAACCACAGAAATGTAGGGCGCCATGAAAAATTACCCTAAGCAACTCTTCCTTCAAGGAGGTCTTATGGGTTTTGGCATTCTCCTTTACCCTGTCAATACTTATATATACCTCACCAATTAATTTTCCCTTGGTTTCAGATAGGTCGAAACTTATAATGTCTGTATAATAATCGTGTTGTAAATAGGATCTATTAATGTCCAGTAAAAATTTATCAGAGCAAAATATATATTGAAGCGTTTCAATACTCAAGCCCTCTTTTTTTATAGACTTTTCTATAAAAGCCTTTAGCGCAGTGCGATTAGCAAGCTTTGCATTTTTATCGGCCTTATTAAAAGAGATACTCATGCTCATAAGATATTGTTTTTCAATGCTCCAAATTTCGTAACTATTTGTGTAAAACAGAAACTATCTTTGCACTATTACTATGAAGAAACTATCTGAGTTAAAAATGGGGGAGTCTGGCGTTATTCATTCTTTTGAAAATGATGAAATATTTTTGAAGTTAATGGAGATGGGCTGTATACCTGGTGAATTAATTACCGTTGAGCAAATTGCACCATTGGGCGATCCTATATCCATATCTGTAGCAGGCTATCAATTAAGTCTTAGAATGAACGAGGCAGATAGTATCTTTATTAGCCCCAATTTGGAGTCAAATAATTGATAATCAATATATTATAAAATGAAGATTGGTTTATTTTTTGGTTCTTTTAATCCTATACACAACGGCCACTTAATGGTGGCAAGTTATGTGGCCAATCACTCAGACCTAAAACAGGTATGGTTAGTGGTCTCTCCACAAAACCCATTGAAGCCCCAGGGCAGTTTATTAAACGAATACGACCGATTACACTTAGCCAAGCTGGCCATTGAAGATGATACACAATTAAAAGTATCTGATATAGAGTTTTCTTTACCGAAGCCTTCTTATACCATTGACACACTTATTTATTTAGAAGAAAAATTTCCACAACATGAATTTTCAGTAATCATGGGTGCCGATAGTTTTCAGAATTTACCGAAGTGGAAAAACTTTGAAACACTGGTTAAGAATTATTCGTTCATTGTATATAAACGAGATGGCTTTGATATTAGCAATGAATATGGTGCGCGCGTTTTAATATTAGACGCACCCTTATTACAACTCTCTGCTACACTAATTCGCAACAATCGAAAAGAAGGAATTACGATTCGTTATTTAGTGCCAGAAAAAGTGCGTGAAGAAATTGAGAACAGTAATTATTTCAAGGACTAGATTTAAATAAGTTCTAAAATCATATTGCCATCTATTCCAAGCTTTTCGTGAACCGCTTTTAAAAATTGAATATCCGGCTCTCTTTTACCATTTAATATTTTAGAAATTTTTGAACTTGACATCTCGAAAAGAGCCGCCAGCTTATATTGTGTAATATTCATTTCGGCAATCTTTTTTTGAACCACATCGTTTATAGTAATAGGGAGTGGCCAAATTTCAAGACTATTTTTTTCATAATCAGCTGCTAATAAAGTAAGTTGGTGAAGCTCCTCAGTATCTTTTTTATTTAAAGAATTAAAGCCTCCGCCCTTGGTGGCTTTTTTAATAAAAGCTTCAATTAGTTGGTGTACCTGTTCGTATTGATTCTTATTTCTAATTTTATCAATCATAATTATATAGTTGAACAATTTATTTTGTCATAATTCGCATGCGTCCCGATATATCTTATATAAAGGGTTCTTTTGTTAAAGTGTATTAATGCTACCAATCTAAAAACATTCCCCCGAATATTAAATACATATCTATCATTTCCAACGGCATCTACCGAGCCAAAGTCCCTTTTAATATCAAAAAACTCCTTCCAACTTGCCCCCCTTGTTATTTTATACCACCTATTTAGCGACTCGGCCGATTCGGGGTGCTTGCTTACAAAAGCCTGCACGATGGTAAAGCTTAATATAATCATAAAATTAATAATTATTTCATTAAAAGAAAAATATTTCTAAAATAGAAATATTATGAATCATGCCATTGGCATAATTATTAAAACTTATGGTACGAAATCGCAGTATTTATACTTGAAAAACAGGCATTTAAAAAATGTAATTTTATTGGTAACAATTTTGTTACCTTTATAAAGACAGCGTGAATGAATACAAAATAAATAAAATGAAAAAAAAGATAATCTTAATCATTGATACCGAAGGCAAGGGACCACTATGGGGAAGGGTTCTTTATGAAGATAATTTATTAGTAGATTCTGGGAAAAGCGTGACCCAAATAGAAATAAAAATGAAGAAGCTTTTAATAAATTTTCATCAACTAAAAGAAGATAAATTTGCTTTTGAAATTCAATATGATATTTCCGGTCTCTTTCAAGACAAAAGCTTTTTAAACGCATCGGTTGTTGCGGATAGGGCTGGGATTAGCCGAATCATGATGCGTCAATACAGGATGGGCAATAAATTTCCAACCCTGGAAAAGAGTACTAAGTTAGAAAAGGCAATTAAAGATATGGGCACAGAGCTGAAGTCAATAAAATTGGCAAAGCACCCCTCTAAAAAAAGAGCATAAGAACGAACTATCTATTCATGCTGGCTAAAAACTCTTCGTTGTCTTTAGTGCCTCGCATACGTTTTAATAATTCATTCATTGCTTCATCGTTGTTCATATCATTAATGAATAAGCGAAGAATATTCATTCTACCCAATACTTCTTTGTCCAATAATAAGTCGTCACGACGCGTGCTTGATCCTACTAAATCAATAGCAGGGAAAATACGCTTGTTCGCTAAACGACGATCTAAGACTAATTCCATATTACCTGTTCCTTTGAACTCTTCAAAAATAACCTCATCCATTTTTGAACCTGTTTCAATTAAGGCAGTTGCTAATATAGTAAGTGATCCACCATTTTCAATTTTACGTGCTGCACCAAAAAATTGTTTTGGACGAAGTAGGGCAGTAGCTTCTACACCACCCGATAATACTTTACCAGAACTTGGTGCTACGGTATTGTGTGCACGTGCTAAACGTGTAATAGAATCTAATAATATAACTACATCGTGTCCGCACTCTACCAAGCGTTTTGCTTTTTGTAATGCAACCGAAGAAACTTTAACGTGTTTTTCAGCAGGCTCATCAAAAGTAGAAGCAATCACTTCTCCTTTAACAGAACGCTCTACATCGGTTACCTCCTCTGGTCTTTCATCAATTAATAAAATAATCAAATAACATTCAGGGTGGTTGGCAGCAATGGCGTTGGCCACTTCTTTTAATAACATTGTCTTACCCACTTTTGGTTGGGCTACAATTAAACCTCTTTGACCTTTACCAATTGGCGTAAATAAATCCATAATACGCGTACTATAATTAGTAGCCGATGTATATAAATTTAATTTCTCAAAAGGAAAAATAGGCGTTAGATAATCAAAAGGAATACGATCACGAATTTCATCCGGATTTTTTCCATTGACTTGACTCACCTTGGTTAAAGCAAAATATTTTTCACCTTCTCTAGGAACACGAACAGTGCCGTGAACCGTATCACCCACTTTTAAACCAAATGCTTTTATTTGAGAAGGAGATACATATACATCATCGGGAGAAGATAAATAGTTGTAATCGGAAGAGCGTAAGAAACCATAACCATCAGGCATCATTTCTAAAACACCTTCAGACTCAATCACGCCATCGAACTCTACACTAAATACAGGTTCTTTTTTGGGTTGAGGATAACGCTGAGCAGGTAAGTTGGGTCCACCATTTGGTCCACCATTGGGAGTGCCAGCTGTTCCTGCCTGATCTGCTGAGGCGGTTGCTTGAGCAGCCTCATTGCTTTCACTAGTTGGAGCCGCCGCTTCGCTACTTGCTGCACTTTCATCGCCAAATAATGCTTGGGAAATTTTAGAAGCCTTATCGTCTTCGGTATTGTTTTTAGCAGGCTCGGCTTTTTTAGAGGCTACTGCTTTTTTTGCTGCCGGAGCGGCTGCAACGGGTTTGCGTCCCCTTTTTGGTTTTTCTTCTTTTTCTGGCACTTTGAACTATGGTTTATTTAAAAATCGAATCAAGATTTGGGCTTATTTGAACGCTTTTTGAAATTTCGGTCGAAATAACTGAGACCGTAAATTGAATATTGGGAATTGGGGTAGCGAGCTATGAACATTAAAAAGAATCAATTTGCTCGTTGCTACTGCAATGTTAAGCAGATTTTTTAACAAAAAAACAATTTTTTATCTGTTTTTATACCTAAAACAGGGTATTTGGCCCTAGAAACCAATTATCTTTGCCATTCGAAATCAGAAACATGTTCAACGATAGAATCAAAATAAAGCAATTGTTGTCGGGCACCCCAACGGGGACCGAAGTGGTGGTCATGGGATGGGTGCGTACTTTTAGAAATAACCAATTTATTGCACTTAACGACGGAAGTACGAATGCCAATATTCAAATTGTGGCCACACTGGGTGAATTTGATGAAGCCCTATTAAAAAGAGTAACTACTGGAGCCTCCTTAAAAATAGTGGGTACCGTGGTGGAAAGTTTAGGTAAGGGACAAACTGTAGAAGTAAAAGCGAAGACCCTAGAAATTTTAGGAGACTGTGATGCAGAGAAATTTCCTTTACAACCTAAAAAACATTCTTTAGAATTTTTAAGAGAGAAAGCGCATTTGCGTTTTCGTACTAGTACATTTGGATCTGTATTTAGATTAAGACATGCACTTGCTTTTGCAGTACATCAATTTTATAATGAACGTGGTTTTGTGTATTTACATACACCTATTATTACAAGTTCAGATGCAGAAGGTGCAGGAGAAATGTTTAAAGTAACTACACTTCCTTTAGAAGGCGCACCAAAAAATGATAAAGGCGAAATTGATTATACACAAGATTTTTTTGGCAAAGGAACCAACTTAACCGTGAGTGGTCAGCTTGAAGGAGAACTAGGCGCCATGGCCTTTTCAGAGATTTATACTTTTGGTCCCACCTTCCGTGCAGAGAATTCAAACACTACAAGACACTTAGCAGAGTTCTGGATGATTGAACCTGAAATGGCTTTTTATGATATTGAGGACAATATGAACCTGGCTGAAGCCTTCATTAAATATTTAATTAATTATGCATTAAAAAATAATGCAAATGATATTGATTTTTTAGATGCGCGTTTAGCAGAAGAAGAAAAACAATTGCCTACAGAAAAAAGAAGTGGCCTTGGTTTAAGAGAAAAATTAGAATTGGTGGTGAACAATAATTTCGAACGGATTACTTATACAGAAGCCATTGATATTTTATTAAATAGCAATCACTATAAGAAAAAGAAATTCCAATACGAAGTGAAGTGGGGGATTGATTTACAAAGTGAGCATGAAAGATACTTAGTAGAGCAACATTTTAAAAAACCAGTGATCGTTACGGGTTATCCTGCGGCTATTAAAGCTTTTTATATGCGCATGAACGATGGTTGTGAGCCAGGCAAGGAAACAGTGGCAGCCATGGATATACTAGCGCCGGGCATTGGAGAAATAGTGGGCGGATCTCAAAGAGAGGAGCGTTTAGATAAACTAGAAGCTAGAATGAAGGCCATGCATATTCCTTTAGAGGACATGAGCTGGTATTTAGATACAAGAAGATTTGGAACCGTGCCACACGCGGGCTTTGGTTTAGGTTTTGAAAGAATGATACAATTTGTAACTGGCATGACCAATATTAGAGACGTGATTCCTTTTGCACGTACGCCGAAAAACTGTGAATATTAATATGGGAATTATTTTTGTCTTAATTGGTGCATTTTGTTTTGCCGTAAGTAATGCGTATTGGAAAAAAGTAACAGAAACTATACCTTATCAAATAGGTATGTTTTATAGAGGCATTTTTGCATCAGGTATTTTTTCTATTTTATATTTCGGACTTAGAGATAATTCTTTTTTTAAAGGATGGACAGTACATACCTTAAGTTTTGGTACACCTTTTTTATTAACCATTGCACTGAGTGTATTTAATATTTTTGGCTTGGTATTTTTTTTAAGAGGCATACAAAGAGCGCCTGTAAGCATTGTGGTGCCTGTATCTGCGATAAAATTATTTACAATTTTAACGGCAGTATTTATTGTTGGTGAAGTTTGGAAAGCGAATTATTTATACGCATTTATATTTTCAACCGCTGGTTTATTGCTTTTATATTTTCAAGGGAAACAACAATCCAGTATAAGTGAACAAAAAAATGGCATGTTGTATGGCGTACTCGCTAGCTTTTTTTGGGGCAGCTCTTATGCACTATATACTTATCCAATTAGTTGGTGGGGTCCGCTTGGTTTTAGTTTAGTTATTGAAACGACTGCTATGTTATTCGGACTTGTATTAGTTATACGCGACGGATTATTAAAAAACTTATTGAACTATATAAGTGCAAAACATATTTTCACTTATTTGAAACTTGGTTTCTTGCTTGTGGCTGGAGGACTGGCTATAAATATATCTTATCAGTACCTGCCTATAATGGTCATTAATATTTTAATTATTAGTAGTCAGCTTTTATCGGTGCTCATTGGCTACTTCTTTTTCAAAGAAAGACTAAGCCCTAAACAGTGGATGGGACTGGCTTTAATTATTATATCCTTTTTTATAGTGGCTACTTCGGCCTAGTAAAACACTGATTTTCAATAAAGAATCCATATTTTTTGCTATTTAAGGCCGCCTGGCCTATATTTGCTCCCCGGTTCATAGAGGTCTTAGGATGTAATAGTCTTATATATTAAACTGAACCAAAGGATGGCGCTGTAGCTCAGTTGGTAGAGCAAAGGACTGAAAATCCTTGTGTCCCCGGTTCGAGCCCGGGTGGTGCCACAAGCCCTCAACGAAAGTTGGGGGCTTTTTTATTGAAAAATATTTTAGTTTCATAAAGAGAGCTATATTTATATATACCAAAAATATAAACCATGAAAAAAACAGTATCTCTAGTAGTCACTATGCTTATTTGTATTATGAGTTTTGCGCAGTTAGCGCAGCCTTTTTACATTATGCATGATTATAGAAAAGTGGGTGACAAAGACTTAAAAGTTATGTTAGAAAATGAAGAACACTTTTGGAGTAAAGTGGCACAGCTATTAATTAAAGAAGGCAAATTAACTAACTGGTCAATGTTAGAAAGAACCACCGGTCTTGAAACAGAGCCCAATATTTGTTTTTTAATTGGTGTTGGAAGTAAAGAAAACGTTCATGATTTAAGTGCAACATTTGATTATGGCGCAAAAAAAGTAATGGCATCTATGGGCAAAGATGAAGCTGTATTTGTTAAAAGAGGTCTAAATATTGACGATAATCGTGTTGGAATGGCAATATTAAATATGTCTAACTACGAATGGGTAGAGGGCAAGCGTGACTATGTAAAAATGAATTATTCTAAAGTATCTGATGTAGCAAAAATGAATCAATTGCAAGGAAAAGTATGGGGAACCTTTATTAAAAAATCTATGGAATCAGGTGCAGTAAAACAAAAAACTTGGTCTACTTCAAGTATGGTATCTCCAGTAGGAACTGGCTATGATTGGAATTATGTATCTGCTGATGGATATCTTAATTATGAAGATGTATTAGATGGTGGTTGGTCAACTCCACCTACTTATCCTGATTTAACTGAAATTGGAAAATTGATTGGTGGAACTGGAGCTTTTCATAAATCAATTATTTGGAAAGTATTAATGTCAGTGAACAATAAAGGAGAGTTTACTAAGCACTAATTTATTTTTAAACATAAAAAGGCCCCTCGAGAATACGAGGGGCCTTTTTTGTATTTGATACTTAGCTTAAATTACTTAACAGCGTCTTTTGTGTATTTCATAATAGAAAAAATGGGTTGACTTGAAAAGCCATTAGGCATGTATTGACTCATTTTAGATTTATCAGTCATTTCCTTAGGTAAAGCGAATCCAATTCTATATTTCATTAAATCATTCATTGTTTTAAACCCATCCCATGACATAATGGTTGGGCTATCAGAGTCATTACCAGTTGTTAATCTTCTGGAAACACCCCATCCACCCATATTTAATTTCGTCATATTTTTTTCATAAAATGGTTTCCAAAGCGCTTTGTTTTCAGCTATAAAACCTGAAATATTTGCTGGACGTCCAAAATTAAATTGTACATAATCTCCACCTGATCCATTCAACATATCTTCAGCTACAAAAACGTCTCTTGCATCTTTAGTCCAAGTAAAAGTTGCAGATAATGTATTTAATTCTTCCTGCTCAGCTGGGCTAAGTACTTTTGATTTATTATTCCACCAAGCCGATTTTGTACTTAATAATTCGTCTACACTATTTGCCCATTGAACGAACACATAGTTATATCCCTTTTCATCATCAAAGGCGTCAAATTTTTCAACTTTTAATGCTGCCCAAAAACCAATATCACCCTTATTCACTGCATCTTGAGCCACCTTGGCATCTAAAGCTTGACTTTTTTCAAAAGCTGCAATATTACCCTCCACTCTTACTGCATGTAAAGAGAAAACCTTTTGTGCGTTTACATTTGTTACAGTAATTAATACCACTGCAACTATTAATAATATTTTCTTCATTTTTTTTTATTTTAAATTGAATAATTAAATTTTATCTAGCCATTACTTCTAACGCCCAAACCTCTGTTTTTACCATAGTTCTTGCGCTTTCAGGGATACTAGCTTTTGGAAAAAGTTTATTGTAAACTTTACCATACTCATCTACAGTAATGCTATAAGACTTATCCCAATCATTGAAAAAGTTAGCAGTGATATAGTTATACTTTGAACCTTCTGCTAAAGGCACAATGAGTTGATTAAAATACCAAGCGGTTCTCTTGCCGTTATTGATAAATTCTTGATGAATTGGTTTATATACTTCTTTTTCTTGTCTAACATATTCCTCTTCTTTACCAGGCAAAGTTTTCATGAAATTAATTTCAACATATTTTTGATCTGGATTATGAATAGCAGCAATATGCTTATATATTTCAGTTTTTATGGGTACTCTTAAAGAAGTATACTTGTTGGCAAGAGCAGTTAATGTAGCCTCATCCATTCCTGGAAAAGCCCTTTTCATTAACTCTGAACTGCTTGTCTTTGAAAAATCGTTCATTGAACTTGCAGACTGAATAGAAACTAAATTATAGCCACCATCCTCAGTGGTTGCACCTACGCTATATAATGCATAGCTAGAGACATCACCTGCCTTTACTTTTTCTTTCCAAATTTTAGAAGCATAGGTTTTAATTAAATCGATATACTCACTTACTTTACCTCTATCTGCTTGATAATAGCTTACATAATAGTAAGTAGGTTTTTCAGTTGTTTGCGCGAATGATAACATAACTACAAAAAGCATAGTCATGGATAAAATCAGTTTTTTCATGTATGAAGGTTTTGTTGAACCATAAATATAACTTTCTAAATGAAACTAAAAAAATTCTACAATAATTTTAATTTCTTACATTTTTACCTCTAAAAACAACCCAACATATTGATTTTCAATCATATATGATTTTTTTGGTATTTGGTATTATTAAATTATTAATTGTATTTTCGTGCATTAATTTCAGATATGGGAAACAGTATTGAATTTCGTTCCATTTGCCCAGTGGCTACAAGCCTTGATATTATTGGCGATAAGTGGACTTTATTAATTTTAAGAGATATGATATGGGGTCATAAGTCTTTGTTTAATGAGTTTCAAACCTCACCAGAAAGCATGCCCAGTAAAATGCTAGCCAATAGATTAAAAAAATTGGAAGAACTTGGATTTGTGAGCAAGACAAAAGGTAACCAAAATAAAAAAAGCGTTTATTATTTATTAGAAAAAAGAGGCTTAGATACTTTTCCTATCATGGTTGAAATGGCTGTATTTTCTTCTAAACATTTCTTTGACCATTTAGGTACTACTTATACAAAGGAAGCCAAGACTATCATGAAAACAGATAGAGAAGGTTATATCTCAGAATTGGTTACTAACTATAAGAAATTTAAAAGGAACTTGGTTATTTAATTCTTTCTTGATCTCTTTTCTTTAGCTTAATTTAGTGAAGCCTCTTAAATGGGTTCATTAAATATATAATTATGAATAAGCTAGCACTCTTCTTATTTTTTTCTATTAGCAGTTTAATAGCTGCAGCACAGGGCCCTAAAATTTTAGTGATTACTGCACATCCCGATGATGAAACTACTTTTTCCGTTTCTTTATTTAAAATAACCAAAGAATTAAAAGGTACGGTGGATATGGCTGTAATGACCGATGGCGGTGGCGGCTTTGCCGATTCACAATTAGGTGCTATTTATTTTGATTTACCTATTACAGATTCCATAGTGGCAAGAACACATCTTCCCATGATTCGAAAGCAAGAAATTATAAATGCTGCTAAAATTATGGGCATTAGAAATATTTATTTTATGGAACAGCCGGATGATTATTATTCCACTAATATTGAACCATATATTTCTGGAAAAAATTGGGATATCCCTTATGTAGAAAAGAGATTAGATATTTTACTTGCGGAACGAGGATATGATTTTGTTTTTACACTACTACCAGAAGCAGGACAACATGGCCATCATAAAACAGCTGTTTTAATGGGACTTAGAGCTGTCAAGCGTTTCAAGGGACCTAATAAACCTATTATTATTGCAGGAAGTACTAAAATGAATGGGAATAAGGATAGTGAATTTACCATGCTATCTGGTTTTCCAGAAACTAAAATAAATGCTACAGCCCCACACTTTAGATTAAACAGGTCCTATAGGTTTGCTGAAAATGATAAACTTAGTTATAAAATTGTTGCTGACTGGGTGATTGCAGAATATAAATCACAGGGAGCCATTCAAGAGAACGCTATACATAAAGTAGATGAAGAAGTTTATTACTATTATGATATGAATGATGTCAGCGGCATTGAAAAGGTAAAAAAACTATTTGAAGACTTAGATAAGTCTGGTTTTCAACCTATATTTAAATAAATAAAATCTTATAAACAAAAAAGTCCCACAGAAATTATTTCTGTAGGACTTTATATTAATTACAAAAAATATTAATGCTCTATAGCTAAATCTGCTGCATTATAATATTCTTGTTGCGATGCAATTTTTCCGTCTTTATCAAATTCAAAAGTAGCGTAGTATTTTAATAAAGAAGTTTTACCACTACTTGCAAATTTTGAATTCCATAACCCATATACTCTAACACTACCATCTAAATTATTATTCATATCTACTCCTTTTCTCCAAAGGCCATCGGTAAATGTAATGTCATTATAGGTTTTCATAAATACTTGCATTTGAGCATACCATTTATCTTTAGATAATGAATCTAGCCCAACTGCTGGTGGTGACCACACAAAATTATCTGTAACATAAGAAGCCATTTTTACAGAATCTTTAGCAGCGAATGCGGCAAAAAATGCTTGAGCAGTTGCTAAGTTCTTAGTGTAGGCTTCATCTGCAGCTGTTGTTTTTACTGCAGTGTTGTTATTACATGCTACCAAAGCAGCCATAATAACTAAAGAAAGTAAGATTTTTTTCATTTATTATTTTTTGGTTACTCTAAATTAAGACATTTAAATATCTATAAGAAAGTAAAATACAATTATTATTAACAATTTTTTAAAAAACTAGAATTATTAAAATATTTAATTTAATTTGTTAACTCATTCAAAACCAACAAAATGAAAAAAATCATCTTTTTATTAATGCTTGGCACTATGGTCTTTAACCTGGCTGTCTCTGCTCAAAAAGCTATAACAACCGTACATTTTTATGATGTAAAAAATGCCGATATGGAAAAAACTTATATAGCTAGCTTAAAAGAAGTGAATGCCTTAATGCTTGAAATTGGTTTTCCTAATAATTATTACAGTTATTTTAAATTAAATACATCTGATACCACATCCACTTATAGAAGTTGTACTATAGGGCATTGGACTTCAGACCAAGACTATAACGCCATTCATGCCAATCCTAAGTTTAAAGCTTGGAGTGCTAAGAATAAAGACAATAATGCTGTTTTTATTACAGGCCAATTGTATAGAAAGTTTTATGCAGTAGATTAATTAAAACAAGACCAATTGTAATTCTATATCAGCATAAAAAAAGCCCCTCGAATTATCGGGGGGCTTTTTTTATGATTTATTTATCGTTTCTTCTTCTTGCTTCTTCAGCGTCTTTGTAAATTCTAATCCAAGTTAAAGAGATATCAATAACCGCTAATAAAGGCCCTAAGAATACCACCATAATAACTTCTAATCCTGGTGAATAACCAATAACCCCGTCAAGAGAGGTTAGTTTTGACCTCTTAAATAATTTATACAAGCAGTAGATAGCCGAAAGGATCCAAACGAAAATGACAATATTGGTTAACATAAAATGTAGTTTGATGTACAACAAAGGTAAGACAATTAAAGTCCCTAATGTTTATTAAAACCTTCAATAGCTATTATTCAAAAACAATAGTTCCAAATTTTTTATATTCGTGGAAGCTAAGGCCAGTAGGCTTCCAACTCCAATAGTTGCCCCCTTTATCATAGTCAATTCTGTAAAAGTTAGCGCGCCATTTTGTTCCAGCCTTGGGCGGTACATTTTCTAATGGGCTTAATAAAACATAGGGAATAAAAAATTCAGCAGTCCATTCTATGACTTTACTTGCTTGCTTCTTAATGCTAGCAGCATGTCTTGTTCTTCTTTCTTTTTCATAATGCCAGGGCCTCCAGCCTAAAAACTTTCCGTTATAGTTGGGTACAAGTATGGGTAATTCATAATTCCATGGCGATAATTCATATTCAAAATACATCACCGATTTTTCATCAGGCCAAAAAAAGGCTTCTACTACATCTTCGTTATATAAATCGGCAAAATCTTCCCTAAGTGTTGAGGTTATAAGAGAATCTTGACATATATATAAACAATAAATGCCTGAGTCGGAATATAAAATTTTAAACTGAGTAGAATAATTTACTCCAGTGGTTAATTTTTTTTGAAGTTTGGTGAAGGAAGTAGCTCTCCATGCAGCAGCTTCTCCCAAACCAGTTAATGAAAAATCTTTTGTTTTTTTTACAGTTATGGTGGAAGCGTCATTGACTTGCCCAATAACATTTATTACCAACACCATAGAAAAAACAAAAGATATCAATAAAGTTTTGTACCAATTAGCCATACTATTTAATTAACATTGGAAATAATCTTCTTATTTCTGCTTCATTAGGTTGAGCACCATATTCACAAATTTCAAATGCTTCAGCATTTTTTGCCCCTGAGGCTTTTGCTGCACCATACCATTTCACCATCGCAGCTCTGATATTGGCTTTCATAGGACGATCATATAATTTCATCATCCATTGTAAGCGTTCTTCTTTTCCAGCAGGTACGTCTTTTTCATATCTTCCTATCCAGGGCATCCACTCATAAAATTGAGAGACATGCGCATCAAAGGCAGAAATCTTTTTTGCATAAGTAGTGCTAATATCTACAACAATATCTGGTCTGAAAGGGTTTGGTCTTTGAAAATGATCTTCTGCATATAAAAATACAGGTGTTTTTCTAAGTGCAGGTGCATCTGGCGCTACATTAGGTACTTCTACCATATAGGCTGCATCTTGCACGAGTACACCAGTATAACGATGGTCGGGATGATAATCATTAGGTCTTGGTGCAATTACTACATCTGCATTCCATTCTCTAATTTTTTTAATAATTTGTAATCTTACTTCTAATGTAGGTAATAGGGCACCATCGTGATTATCTAATACATCATATGTGATACCTAATCTTTTAGCCACTTCCTGTGTTTCTAAATACCTACGCGCAGCTAATTCTTTTCCTTTCATGGTTTGATGGCCTGCATCACCATTGGTGACTGCTACAAATTTTACTGCATGACCCATACTTGCTAGTAAGGCAGCCGTAGCACCCGCTTCATTATCACAATCATCGGGATGCGCACCAATAACAATGATTCTACTTTTTTCTTTGATAGCTTGTGCTATCACCCATTGACATTGCATTAATAGTATAATGCCTAAGAGCCATTTTATATTTTTCATACGATTGGATTTGGTTAAAAGTTCTGTACTTCAATTTAACTCATTTTGTTGGTTTATGGGTGCAAAAAGCTGCTGCGATTTTTGTAACTTTATTTTCAACTTATTAAGTGCTATTTATGAATGTTTATCTGAAAACCTTGGTCTTGATTGCCTGCCCCTTTATATTATTTGCTCAAAAAAAAGTAGTTAAAAAAAAGAAGCTTAGTCCAGTAGTAACAGCCCCTGTGGCAAATGCCTCTATACAACAGCCCCTTAAGCTCTGGTATTCGAATCCGGCTCAATATTTTGAAGAAGCCTTGGTATTAGGCAATGGACTGCAAGGCGCTACTGTTTTTGGAGGCATTTCTACCGATAAAATTTATTTAAATGACCTTAGTTTATGGTCGGGGGAGCCAGTGAATGCGAATATGAATCCGCAGGCTTATAAAAATTTACCTGCCGTGCGCAAAGCCCTGCAAGAAAACAACTATAAAAAAGCAGGAGAGCTAATTAAAAAATTACAAGGCAAGTTTTCTGAATCTTATGCGCCACTAGGCACATTACAAATGGATATTAATGACGACCCTTATATTACCGATTATTATAGAGAACTAGATATTGATAAGGCCATTGCAAAAGTGCAAACCTTTTCCAATAACAATACTATTGAAAGAGAATATTTGGTGTCTAATCCCGATAAAATTTTTACCATTCACCTAACGAGTAAAAAAGCAGGAGCACTAGGTTTTACCATTCGTTTTGAATCTTTATTAAAACATACCACCACCACTAATAATAATATAATACAAGTAAATGGAGTGGCACCCGTAAAGGCCGATCCTAACTATGTTCAAAAATCGCGTAATGCTATTTTATTTGATTCGAAAAGAGGCACGCGTTTTTCTGCTAACATAGAAATACAATCTAGTACT
>Ga0209499_1000358_pt1 | contig 33665 bp, 32 predicted proteins | sample C_130208_EF_Meta_FD_187306 | JGI IMG/M metagenome (GOLD analysis project Ga0209499, IMG submission 187306) | Freshwater microbial communities from Lake Croche, Canada to study carbon cycling - C_130208_EF_MetaG (SPAdes) (version 2) | ecosystem: Environmental > Aquatic > Freshwater > Lake... | reverse complement strand
CCGGCACCTCGAGCCATACGGCGAGGTCTGGCCGATGGATTGGGAAAAGGGCGATGACGCCATGAAGCCCGACCACCCGGGCGTGAGCGACTACCTCTCGAAGTGAGGCGGGGCATCTCTGGCAGACGCGATCAGGATGCACCACACTCGTATGGTGCGTGAGCCAGCGCGTGCCTGAGACCGGTGCTTATTCATGGATTTCCCTGCCCCACAACGACAAGAGAGTCGTCGCTCCGAGCCGCCAGCAATGTGTGTTTGCATGTGCAGCGGATTTCGTTCACACTCGGAAAGATCGAGTCCTCCCTTGCCATGAAATCCCTGCTGACTGCCGTTGTGTCACTGATCTGCCTCAATTCGTGTGTGTTTGAGGCACCCTTCGAAGCCGAGGCCAAGATCGCGGCGGAGCCAAAGCTGCTGGGCCGGTGGGAGCAAGTGTCTAACAAAACGGCTGGGGAGCCCGACCGCATGCTCGTTTTGCAACACTCCGCCAACGAATACATCGTGGAGTATCCGGTTGGGGACCAGGCGATGTTCTTCCGGGCTTATGCGGTGGAATTGGAAGGTAGTCGGTATATCCAGATCCAATTGACCGGCACTGCGGAAGGTCCGGCGAAGCCAGTTGACCGCAAATACCATTTGCTCAAGGGCAGTGTGGACGGCGACTCGCTGGAAATGCGCACCATCGATCCGGAGGTGCTGGGCAAAGACCTGCGGGACTCGACCCAAATGAAAGCCTCCTTCGCCAAACTCAAGGACGATCCCAAACTCTTTGACGAAGCGGTGAAATTCCGGCGGCTCAAGTAAGCGCCCCATCGCGGGTGGCACGCTAGGTTTCACACTCCGGGCCGGCAATCGGTGAGCGGACCGCAGGTGGTAGTTGCGCCGCAGCGCGGCGGATGTTATGCCACCGTTGCTGTTGACGGAAAATAGGCGTGCCATGAAAAAACTTCTCATCGTGCTGGTTGTGTTAGCCCTGGTCGCGGCCGCAGCGTGGCAGGTCCGCAGCAAATTGCATGGCTGTGGCGAGTCGCTGAAGTTTTACGGCAACGTCGATATCCGCGGCGTGGATCTGGGGTTCCGGGTGGCGGGCAGATTGTTAGAAGTGCTGCATGACGAGGGCGACGCGGTGCAACCCGGCGAACTCTTGGCGCGCATCGAACGCCAGCCGTATGTCCACGAGTTGGCGCGCGCCGATGCCGAATTGGCGGCGGCGGCGGCCGATCAGCAGCTCAAGCAGGCCGGTTATCGCCCGGAAGAGCTGGCGCAGGCGCGCGCCGCGCTGGAGGAAAGCCGGGTGGTGGCCAGGGATGCCGAGCGCGCCCAACAACGGCAGGCCAGCCTGGTGGGAGGCGGCGGCACGTCCCAACAGAATCTGGAAAGCGCGCAAGCGGCGCTCGATGAGGCGAGCCAGCGGGTGAAAGTCAACGAGGCGAAATTGAAGCTGCTGGAATCCGGGTTCCGGGCCGAGGAAATCGCCGCGGCCGACGCGCGGGTGGCCCAAGCGCAGGCAGCGCGAGCCAGTGCCGCGCTGCGGCTGGAGGATACCGAACTGAAAGCGCCGGCGGCGGGCATCGTGCTGACCCGGGCGCTTGAGCCGGGGGCGATCGTGCCGGCTGGGGCGACGGCGCTGACCATGTCGCTGGAAAATCCGGTGTGGGTGCGCGCCTACGTGCATGAGGGTGAGCTCGGACGGGTGCCGCCCGGCACCCAGGTATTGCTAACCACCGATGGCCGACCGAACAAAGCGTTCCATGGCAAGGTCGGGTTCGTGTCGCCGCGCGCCGAGTTCACGCCCAAATCGGTGGAAACGCCCGAGTTGCGCACCGCGCTGGTCTATCGGCTGCGGGTGGTGGTGGAGGATTCGGACGGTTCGTTGCGGCAGGGCATGCCGGTCACGGTGGCACTGGACCCAACCCCGCGCTGATGTGTCGGACGTCGTGGTTAGCTTCCGTGACCTGACCAAATCCTTTCCGGGGATGGCCACGCCGGCCGTCGACGCGCTCACCGGCGAGATCCGCGCCGGGGGGATCACCGGTCTGGTAGGTCCGGACGGCGCGGGCAAGACCACCTTGTTGCGGCTCATTGCGGGGTTGCTGGTCCCCAGTTCGGGCAGCCTCACCACCCTCGGGCGCGACCCCGAGCATGAGGCCACGGCCATCCACCGCGAGCTCGGCTACATGCCGCAGAAGTTCGGGTTGTATGAGGACTTGTCGGTGCTGGAGAATCTCACATTGCACGCCGACCTCCGCGACGTCACCGGCGCGCAGCGGGTGGAGACCTTCGACCGGTTGCTGGCCTTCACCGACTTGAAGCGCTTCACCGGCCGCCTCGCCGGCAAACTCTCCGGCGGGATGAAGCAAAAGCTCGGGCTGGCCTGCGCGTTGTTAGGAAAACCGCGGCTGCTGTTGCTCGACGAGCCGGGGGTGGGCGTGGACCCGATCTCGCGCAAGGAACTGCGCGCCATGGTCGGGCGGTTGGTGGACGACGGCATCGCCGTGGTCTGGAGCACCGCCTATCTGGAAGAGGCGGAGTTATGCTCCACCACGCTGGTGCTCAACGCCGGCCAATGGATCTTCACAGGCCCGCCTGCGGCGATGACCGCGCCGCTGGCCGGCAGGTGCTGGCAGCTCAAGAACCCTGCGGGCAACAAGCGCAAGCTGTTAGCCCAGGCGTTATCCCACCCGTCCATCAGCGATGGCACGATCCAAGGCCGCCACCTGCGGCTCACCTTCCGCGCCAACGCGCCGGTCATGCCGACCCTCTTGCCACCCGCAGAGCTGGGCGCGCCGCCGGCCACCGCCTGGGCGGCGCTGGCCCCGCGCTTCGAGGACGCGTTCATCGACCGGATGGGCGGCGGACCGGGCGGAGAATCAGTGCTGGCCAACCACGTCCGCGCGATTCCCGCCGACGGGCAGGTGGTCATCGAGGCGGAGAATCTCACCAAGAAATTTGGCGATTTCACCGCCACCGACGCGGTGAGCTTTCAGGTCCGGCGCGGCGAGATCTATGGACTGTTAGGCCCGAACGGCGCCGGCAAGTCCACCACCTTCAAGATGATGTGCGGGCTGCTCAAGCCGACCTCGGGCCGGGCGACCGTCGTCGGCCTCGACCTGCGCCAGAGCGCCGGCAAGGCGCGCCAGAAACTCGGCTACATGGCGCAGAAGTTCTCGCTCTACGGCAATCTAACCGTCCAGCAGAACCTGGATTTTTTCTCCGGCATCTACGGCCTCACCGGCGACGTGCAGCGCCAGCAATCCGCCACCATGGCGGAAATTTTCCACCTCGGGCCGCACCTCGCGGCCAAGACCGATTCACTGTCGCTGGGATTCAAGCAACGGCTCGCGCTGGCCTGTGCGGTCATGCACGAACCGGACATCCTGTTTCTCGACGAACCGACCTCGGGCGTGGACCCGGTGACGCGGCGCGAGTTCTGGACCCACATCAACGGCTTGGTCGAGCGCGGCGTGACGGTGATGGTGACCACCCATTTCATGGACGAGGCGGAATACTGCGACCGCATCGGCCTGGTGTTTCGCGGGCAACTCATCGCCAGCGGCACCCCGGACGAATTGAAGGCGCTAACCGCCACGGCCGCCAACCCGGACCCGTCGATGGAGGACGCCTTCATCGCACTGATCACCGGCAGGGAGGAGTGAGAGTCAACAAAACAGGCCCCGGGTCGCCCCGGAGCCTGTTAGTGAATCTTCCAGCAGAAGCGGATCAACCTTCCTCAGGGATGCGCATGGAGTAGAACGAGCGATAGACAAAGATCAGCGCAACCAGGAAGAGGGTGCCGCCGATCATGTTCTTGACGGACTGGTCTTTCATGGTGACGGCGATTTCCACGGCCAGCAGGCCGAAGAGCGTGGTGAACTTGATGACCGGATTCATGGCCACCGAGGAGGTGTCCTTGAAGGGGTCGCCCACCGTGTCGCCCACCACCGTGGCGGCGTGCAGTTCGGTGCCTTTTTCGCGCATGTCCACTTCGACGATCTTCTTGGCATTGTCCCATGCGCCGCCGGCGTTGGCCATGAAGATGGCTTGGAACAGGCCGAAGAAGGCGATGCCGATCAGGTAGCCGATGAAGAAGAACGGGCTGAAGAACGGCAGGCCGAGGGCGAAGCAGAACACCACGATGAAGATGTTCCACATGCCCTTCTGCGCGTATTTGGTGCAGATGGCGACGACTTCCTTGCTGTCCTTGTCGGAAGCGGTGGTGACGTCGAGCTTCATGTTGTCCTTGATGTAAACCACCGCGCGGTAAGCGCCGGTGACCACCGCCTGGCAGGATGCGCCGGTGAACCAATAGATGACCGAGCCACCCATGACCAGGCCGAGGATGATCTCGGGCTGCACGATGGAGAGCTTGGCGACGACGTTGCCGAACATGTTTTCAAGCAGCATGATGATGCCGAAGACCATGGTGGTGGCGCCGACCACGGCGGTGCCGATGAGCACCGGCTTGGCGGTGGCTTTGAAGGTGTTGCCCGCGCCGTCGCCCTTTTCGAGCTGATACTTCGCGTTCTCAAAGTCCGGATCGAAGCCGAAGTCTTTCTTGAGTTCGGCGGTGATGCCCGAGATCCCTTCGATCTGGCTCAATTCGTAGACGGATTGGGCGTTGTCGGTGACCGGGCCGTAGGAGTCCACGGCGATGGTCACGGGGCCCATGCCGAGGAAGCCGAAGGCGACCAGGCCGAAGGCGAAGATTGGCGCGGCGAAGGCGAACTTGGCAGGCATGATGGCCATCAGGTCGGGATGGGTCGAGAACTGCCAGGCGGCGAACATCAGGATCATGATGATGAGGCCCATCCAGAAGGCGGAGAAGTTACCCGCGACAAAGCCCGAGAGGATGTTGAGCGAGGCGCCGCCGTGCTTGGAGCAGTTGGTGACTTCCTTGACGTGGCGGGAGTTGGTGGAGACGAAGATCTTGGTGAACTCGGGGATCAGCGCGCCGGCAATCGTGCCGCAGCTGATGATCATCGAGAGCGCCCACCACATGTTGGGCAGGGCCACGCCGTTGAAGACGAAATTGCCCAGCAGCACCTTGCTGGCCAGGAAGGTCACGGCGATGGACACCGCCGAGGTCAGCCACACCAGGTGGGTGAGGGGAGCTTCGAAGTCGAAGTCTTTTTTACGGGCGAACATCGCCTTGCTGATGAATTCATTGACGAGGTAGGATCCCAGCGAAGTGATGATCATGAGAATGCGCATCACGAAGATCCAGACGATGAGCGTGGCGCAGACTTCCTGCTGCGCGGCAAGCGCGAGCGACAGGAACGCGATCAAAGCGACCCCGGTCACACCGTAGGTTTCAAAGCCGTCGGCCGTTGGGCCAACCGAGTCGCCGGCGTTGTCGCCCGTGCAGTCGGCGATGACACCCGGGTTTTTCGGGTCATCCTCGGGGAGTTGGAAAACGATTTTCATTAAGTCCGAACCGATGTCGGCAATTTTGGTGAAGATACCGCCGCAGATACGGAGCACGGAAGCGCCGAGGGATTCACCGATGGCGAATCCGATGAAGCAGGGGCCAACGAGTTCGGTGGGCAGGAAGATCAGGATGCTGATCATGAAGAACAGCTCCACGCAGACGAGCAGCAGGCCGACGCTCATGCCCGAGCGCAGCGGAATGCCGAGCGTGGCGAGCGGGTTGCCCTTGAGGGCGGAAAACGCGGTGCGGGAATTGGCCACCGTGTTGATGCGGATGCCGAACCAGGCGACCCCATAGGAGCCGAGGATGCCCAGCACCGAAGCGGCCAGGATGACCGCCACGTGCACTGCAGTGTTGTTTTGCAGCACGCCAAAGTAATAGACCATGCAGCCTGCGATGAGCAGCCACAGGATGGCGAGGAACTTACCCTGGGTGAAGAGGTAGGTTTTGCAGGTTTCCCAAATGGTGTTGGAAACCGCAGCCATGCTCTTGTGAACCGGCAGGTTCTTGGTTTGGCGGTATTGCTGAAGCCCGAACAAGCCCCCAAGGATACACACCACGAGGCCTGCGAGCATCAGCGTGTGCCCCGTCATATTGCCGAGCGAGGTGAACTTGACGGTATCGAGCTTGGGAATCTTCAGGTCTGCCTCACTCGCGTAAGCGCCGCCCGCACCCGCGAGGGTTAAGGCTATCGTTAAGACTAGCGAATTCATTTTTTTCATAAGCCCGTATGCTGGGGACCTGACTGGGTACAGGCTACTCATTTTTTATGAAAATCCAGTCGCATTCGACTGTGTGTGTGGTGGGGGCGGGAAATCAGGCCAAGGACCCCAGAATAATGAGAATAGCAGATAGAAGCAGATAGGTACATAGAGTCAAGAACGGTGATAGAAGATGACCGCAGGCAGGCGTGTTCTTGGGCGATGCCATGGCACCTCGCAGAGCGGGCGAGCCTGGAGACTCGCGGTCCGGGCGGATCACCACGGACAGGTCACGCCGTGGAAACGTTGGAAAAACCGTGATCTGCGCTCGGCCTCGGTGCCGTGGGAACCAAGGCTGCTCCATACCAACTCGCGGGCGGTGGCCATCATGTCGAAGCCCATTAAGAGCCGTTCCTGGGGAGTCTTGCGCATCATCTCAGCGAAGATCATGGCGTTGATCTCCGGGGCGGTGTCTTTCACGGCAAAACCCGTGTCAGCATATCTGTCAGGTTCAATACGGCTGACCATGTTTTTAAGTATTCCTCATCACACCCGCTGGCAATGAGATTCTCCACGTCGGCGAGCTGACGTTCGGACAGGGACTCCCTGGCCCAGTGCAGCTTGGAGAGGATCAGATCCTCTTTGCTCACCACCCAGACCTCGAAGTCCGCCACTTGCAGCCGGATGCGCCGCGTGAACTCATGCAAGCGGTAGTCGTCGCGTTTGCGCACCATGAAATCTATCTTGATCAGCGTGGCCTGATGAATGGCGTTGAAGCTGGTCTGATTTGACACAGCCTCACGCGCGGCTTGCGCCGACACATAATAGTCCAGTCCCAGAACTTCCTGAATCTGCTCCACATCCTTCAAATGGAAGGCCACCACAAGATCAATATCGCGCGTCATGCGCGGCTGGGCGTAGCAGTTTAGCGCCACGGAACCGGTGAGCATGTAGTCGATGCCCGCCGCGTCCAGACGGGTCACGATGTCGCGCAAAAGTTGCAGCTCTTCGGTCATGGAGTGAACGACTCGAAGATGTCGGTGACAGGAGCGGTGGCGGGCATATCCACACCCTGTATGGCGGGATAACCCGGATTCGGACAGCGAAAAACGAGGTGACCCCCCCGCATGTGGCCATGGCGGCGAGACGCCGCCATCACGGCCTGCCGCGGGACGCGGCAGCTACGTGCTTGCCAAGGCCGCGGCTCAGCGTCCGCTGCGGTCTTCGACGGCGACGCCTTTTTGCGAACGCTTGCGGGCGTTGACGTCGAGGATGCGCTTGCGCAGGCGGATGTTCTTGGGGGTGGCTTCGACGAGTTCGTCGGTATCGATGTATTCGATGGCGCGTTCGAGCGAGAATCGGATCGGCGGGGTGAGCTTGGAGGTTTTGTCTTTGCCGGCCGAGCGCATGTTGTCGAGGTGCTTTTCCTTGACCGGATTGACGGGCATGTCGCCGACGCGCGGATTTTCTCCCACCAGCATGCCGGCATAAACCGCATCGCCGGGCGCGGTGAACAGCACGCCGCGGGTTTCGAGCAGTTGCAGCGAGTAGGGAGTGGCGGTGCCCGAATCCATCGACACCAGCGTGCCGGTGGTGCGGTTCTGGATGTCGCCGCAGTGCGGCGCGTATTCCTTGAACAAGTGGCTCATGATGCCGTGGCCGGAGGTGAGAGTCACTAGTTCGGTTTCGAGGCCGATGAGGCCGCGGGTCGGGATGATAGCCTGGATGAACGTCCGACCGCTGGGCTCGGTGTCCATGTGGTCCATCAATCCCTTGCGGTTGATGAGGCACTTGAGGATGGCCTGAGTGTAATCGCCGGGGGCCTCGATGTAGAGGGTTTCGAACGGTTCCAGCAACCTGCCGTCGTCATCGCGGCGGAAGATGACCATTGGCCGGGACACGCAGACCTCGAAGCCTTCGCGGCGCATTTGCTCGACGAGCACGGCGATCTGCATCGCGCCGCGCGCGGAAACGTTGAACACACCGGACAGATCGGTGTCCTCCACCGTGATCGAGATGTTGGTTTTCAACTCGCGCATCAGGCGGTCGCGGATGGCGCGGGACGTGACGTGCTTGCCTTCTCGGCCGGCCAGCGGGCCGTCGTTGATGGAAAACTGCATTTGCACCGTTGGCGGATCGATCGCCACGAAGGGCAACGGCTTCATATCGGACGAGGCGGCCAGGGTTTCGCCGATGTCGATGCTTTCGATGCCGGCGGCGATGCCGACGATGCCGCCCGCGCCGCAGCCTTCGGAGTCGGTGGTGGCAAGGCCGGAGTAGGTGAAGGTTTTCATCACCTTGGACTGTTGTTTGGTGCCGTCCTTGCGCAGCAGCCAAATGGTGTCGCCCTTTTTGACGTCGCCGCCTAGCACCTTGCCGATAGCAACTCGGCCGACGTATTCGTCCCACTCAATGTTGGAAACCAGCATCGAGAACGGCGAATTGGGATCCGCCTTGGGAGCAGGGATGAAATCAATAATTTTTTGCAACAGCGGGACGCAGTCCTTTTTCTCGTCCTCGGGATGATCCAGGAAGTAGCCGTCACGCGCCGAGCCGTAGACAAACGGCGCGTTGAACTGGTCTTCGGTGGCGTCAATGTCGAGAAACAGCTCGAGCACCTGGTCGTGCACTTTCAGGGGGTCGGCAAACGGGCGGTCGATCTTGTTGATGACCACGATGGGCTTGAGGCCTTCTGCGAGCGCCTTGCGCAGCACGAAGCGGGTTTGCGCCTGCGGGCCGCCGGAGGCGTCCACCACAAGCAGCACGCCATCGACCATTTTCATGACGCGCTCGACCTCGGCGCCGAAGTCGGCGTGGCCTGGGGTATCGACGATGTTGATGGTGTAGCCCTGCCAGTGGATGGAGGTGTTCTTGGCCTTGATGGTGATGCCCTTTTCGCGCTCAAGGTCCATCGAATCCATGGCGCGCTCGGTGGTGGCCTGGTTGTCACGGTAGGTGCCGCCAGCTTCAAGGAGTTGGTCAACCAGGGTGGTTTTGCCATGGTCAACGTGGGCGATGATGGCGAGATTACGAATTTTCAAAGACATGGGAACAATTGGAATAGGATGAAACCTCCGCGCGAAGGGGGCGGGGCTATGCGCGCTTTTACCCGGACTAGCAAGGCGGGATTCCGCAATATCGGCAATTTTCACCGCAAATCATCTAAAAGCGTTGAAAATCGGTGGATTTTTTCACGCAGCGGGCAGCAAGTGGCTTGACCGCGGCGGGTCGCGATTCTAGGAAATAGCCATGACACCGCTCTACGAAGGCAAGTCCAAGCGACTGTGGGCCACCGAAAACCCGCAAACGCTCCGCATGGAGTTCAAGAACGATGCCACCGCCTTCAATGGCGAGAAGAAGGAGAGCTTTGAGAACAAAGGCCGCTTCAATAATGCCATCAGCACCCTCGTCTACGGCCTGCTCGAAAAAGAAGGCGTGCCCACTCATTTCGTCCGCCAGATCGACGAAACCAATGTGGAAGTCAAAAAGGTCGAGATCCTGATGGTCGAGGTGATTGTCCGCAATGTCGCTGCCGGCTCCTATTGCAAGCGCACCGGCACCGCGGAAGGCCATCCGTTTTCCCAGCCCATCGTCGAGTTTTCCTACAAGGACGACGCGCTGGGCGATCCGCTCATCAACGATGACTACATCCGCGAAATGGGCCTCGCCTCCCCGCAGGATCTGGTCTTTTTGCGCCAGTCCGCCCTCAAGGTGAATGCCATTCTCACCGAATTCTTCGCCAAATGCGGACTCAAGCTCGTGGACTTCAAACTCGAGTTCGGGCGCCTCTCCGCGGACCCGTCGGTCATCGTGCTTGCCGACGAAATCAGCCCCGACGGCTGCCGCCTGTGGGATTTGACAACCGGCGAAAAAATGGACAAGGACCGGTTCCGCCGCGGCCTGGGAAACTTCATGGAAGCCTACGAGGAAGTCCTCGGCCGCGTGCAGGCCAATCTGGCATCCTAACAGGGTGCGCGCTCGATGAGAGCGCCCGGGATCGAGCCAAGCCTGGCCCTTCGGTGGTGCCCCGGGCTGCCGTATGGCGATCCTTGGGCTGCGGCCTCATCGTGGCCGCGCCACCTTGCGATCAGACCAAAGCCACCTTGCGATCAGACCGCGCCCCCCCCCCCCCCCCCCCCCCCCCCGCCGCCTCACCCGCGGCGCATGAGTTGCAGTCCCCACCAGACGAGGGTGCAAGTGGCGGTGATGAGCAGACAAAGCATCACGAGGCTGCGGTTTTGGGCGCGCTGGATGTTCACCACCTCGCCGCGTGACACCGATTGCTCGTGCAGGATGCGGCGTTCGCGCTCGCGGACATCCTCCAGCGGTGGCATGGTGCGTTCGCGCTCGCTGTGCTCGAAGACGAGGCGTTCCCGATTGGCGACGGATTCCTTGGCGCGCTGGCGGAGCAATGCCTCGCGTTCGCGGATTTGCTTCAGCTCCAATTCTTCCTGGGAAAAAACATGGCGGCTCATGGCGGGCGGGGCTGTTACTTCAACAGATAGACGACGAGCGCCACGCTGCCCAACACGATCACCGGCAGATTAAACGCGAAACCATTGCGCAGGTTGGACATGAACTCGGAGGACACCCCGGAGGATTTGCGCGCGCTGCCGCGCTTGGACGGCCGGCCGAAAATCGCGCCGCTGCGCGTCCCGTCGAAGTGGACGGCAGCCTGGTCAAACTCGTCTTCGGCCTGGTCAATGGCCAAAGTCGCACGCTCCAATTTTTCCGAGAGGTTGTCGCGGGTCCAGTTGCCCGGGTTGAATTTCTGAATTTTATCGAGGTGGGCGGCGAAGCAGGCGCGGCATTGTTCGATATCCTCGGCCTCGCCGCGCAGTTCCAACAGGGTGCGATCAATGAGCGTGACCGCCGAGGTGAATTTTTCGGTGAGTTCGACCTGTTGGGCGACGAACTCGTGTTTGCGGGTGGTGAGCTCCTCCAGTTGGAGTTTCTTGCGCTCCAGTTCTTCGCGTTGCTCTTGAATGCGCTCCAACTCATCCTGGGCGTCTTTGAGTTTGCGGTCGTAGTCTTCGGTGCGGTCCGAGCGGTCCGAGGATGGCATCTCCATCTGGGTCGAACGGATTCTAAGGTGCTGGGTGTGTTCAGTTAGGGAGGCCATAGCGGTGGGTGATTGGGAAGACACTCGTCCTTTATCCAAATCTCATTCGTTCAGCCAGCTAAATATCTTACTTTTCTTGACAATTATCCAGAGAGGGCTTTAACGGGGAGAGGCGGCCTGTGCGCGGCGGGTCATTTCAGATATAAAACATCGCGCCGCCCGGGTCGTGAGCGAGGGCTTCCACGGTGATTTGGTCGAGCGCCAACAGCAGGCTGGCGCTCACCTGATCCCATGCGTGGCGGACCGCCGGGCCGGATTCGCCCTCGCGGGCGACCGAACATTGCAGCAGCGAGGGATCCACGGCATGGACCACTTGGCGCAGCGTGATGGAGTCCGGCGCGCGGGCGAGCAGGTAACCACCGGCTTGCCCGCGGCGGCTCTCCACCAGCCCGGCGCGGCGCAAATCATTGAGAATTTGCACCAGAAAGTTGCCCGAGACGGCTTCTCGTTGCGCCAAGTCCTCAAGGCGTGTAAGCATTCGCGTGTCGTGGTGCTTGGCGAGTTGCGCCAATGCCCGGCACGCGTATTCCAATTTCTGTGAAATCTTCATGAACCGATCCCACCAAATCGCAACCCATCCGGCGAGCGCGAATGCCGATATGCTGTGCGCCGCCAAAACCATCGATATTCATCGCACCTGGGACACCCTACGCCAGGATGCCCAGCGGGTGGTCGAGCAGGAACCGGCGCTGCGGCATTTGGTGGACGACGTGATCCTGTCACGCACGACGCTGGCAGCAGCCTTGGGCACCCGACTGGCCCGGCGCCTAGGCAGCGAGGATATGCCGCGCGCGGCCATGGAACCGTTGCTCATCGGGATGCTCGAGGCCCATCCGCACATTGTCCACAGCGCGGCGCGCGACATGCAGGCGATGTTCGAGCGCGACGCGGCCTGCTTCTCGCTGTTAGAGCCAATGCTGTTTTTCAAAGGCTTCTTGGCGTTGACCAGCTACCGGGTGTCCCACCAACTCTGGCACGACAACCGGCGCTGGCTCGCGCTCTACCTCCAAAGCGTCACCAGCGAGTCGTTCGGCGTGGACATCCACCCGGCGGCGCGCATCGGCTGCGGCATCCTGTTAGATCACGCCACCTCCTTTGTGGTGGGGGAAACCGCGATCATCGAGGACGACGTCTCGATCCTGCACGAAGTCACCCTCGGGGGCACCGGCAAGGAGACGGGCGACCGGCATCCGATCATCCGCTCCGGCGTGCTGTTAGGAGCGGGGGCCAAGATTCTCGGGCGGGTGGAGATCGGCACCGGTGCGAAAGTGGGCGCCGGCAGCGTGGTGCTCAATGACGTGCCCCCGCACACCACGGTGGCCGGCGTGCCGGCCGTCATCGTCGGCGAAGCCAGTGAACCAAACCCGGCGAGCGAAATGAACCAGCGCCTCAACTGCGGCCGCGCCACCTAACACCATGCCCCCCCGCCTTCCCGCCATCCTGTGCATCGCGCTGGCCAGCGCCTCGTGCGACAAGGCCAGATCGTTGGCGGCCAAGGCCAGCGCAAGCGTAAAGGAGAGGATCACCGCGGTGTGCTCCGGCAGGGCCGCCGGCTCTAACAATCCAGTCGCAGCCACGGCGGCGCCGGCGGACCCGGCGCTGCAGAAACTCGTCGATCAAACCGCGGAGGGAACCCTTTTCCGCAAGGATTTGCCGTTTCCCACGCGGCTGGAAGTGCAGCTGACCCTGCGCCAGGAGCTTTCCGGGCGGTCCACCCAGTCGTCCGCCTTCGGCAAGCAGGCGTCGGCCCTCAATGGCACTCAAACCACCCGCATCAAGCTGGAGCGCGATGGCAACCAAGTCCGATACGCGCTTGAGCCATCGGGGCTCGAGCAGCTCGTGCCAGACCAAAAAGCGCCGGACAAGAAAGCGTCCGCCCGCGCGCGGGCCGCGCCGCAACCGCCCGCGCCGCCGGTGACCTTTCGCAAGGTGGATCATACCTGGGGTGCCGAAAATCGCACGGATTTTCGAGCCGCCGCCCTGGCGAAGGATCTCTCCCCAGTGTTTGATGAACTGCTGATCGATCATGGGCTGGCCTCTCGCCCGCTGTGGTTCGCCAAGCACCGCTTTAAGATCGGCGAGGAACTCGTCGTGCGCGGGTCCTTCCTGCCGATGCTGGTGGCAGGCCATGCCAAAGGGTCGTTCAAGCTGAAGTTGGAATCCTTCGGACCCGTGAACGGGCATCCGTGCGGCGTGTTCGCGGTCGCCGGCGCATACACCCGGCAACAAATCCCGGATTTCGAGGGCAACTTCACCGACGAGGAGGTGACTATCCAATCCGGCAAGCTCTGGCTCTCGCTGCTCTATCCGGTGATTCTCCGGGAGGAATTGGACACCATCAAAACCGTGAAATCCGGCGGCCAGGGCGGCCAAGCCGCTCGCGGCCAAGGGTCCTTCAAGATCGTCGTGACGCGCGCTTGGCAGAGTCTGGAGCCCTGAAACCGAAAACCCAAGTTGAATGCTGGATCGTTGAAGAAAAACCACTGACATACTGACAAGACACTGAGAACACTGAGAATAGGGATCGGTGGCCGACAATCAGGAAATCTCCAAATGGAGCGGCCTGCGACTCTGGGATTTTTCAGTGATGTCAGTGGTTCTCAGTGCCTTCAGTGGTTTCTTTGACGCCTGCTTGGCACCCAACTTCGGAATTCGGGATGAAACGCAAACAACCCCGCCATTGCTGGCGGAGTTGATTTTACTCGAATAGGATGGCGGAGCGGACGGGGCTCGAACCCGCGACCTCCAACGTGACAGGCTGGCGCTCTAACCAACTGAGCTACCGCTCCATGTCCTGCTCGGGTGGCGCGGACGCTATGGGCCGACCCGATGGCACGCAACACCTTTTTTTGCGCAAGCGGATATTTTTCAGGAGGCGGTGACCGACAGGGCCGCGACGACAGTTTCCAGGCTGGCGAGATCCTCGACCGAGTGGACCACGGTGTCCTTGTCGATCTTGGCGACGAGGCCGGCGATGACTTTGCCGGGGCCGAGTTCGAGGAACGTGCGGTGACCCATGGCGATGAGCGACTGAATCGATGCGGTCCAGCGGACCGAGCCGGTGACTTGTTTTTCGAGCATGGCGCGGATCTCGTCGGCGGCGGACACGGGAGTTGCCGCGAAGTTGCAAACCACTGGGATGGCGGGCTTGTGAAAGGCCAAGGTGGCGAGTTCGACCGCCAATTGGTCTTGGGCGCTTTGCATCAGGCGCGAGTGGTAGGCACCCGCGACGTTGAGTTTGATGGCGCGGCGGATGCCGAATTCCTTGGCCTTGGCCACGGCGATGTCGATGTGAGCGGAGCTGCCCGAGAGCACGATCTGGCCGGGAGCGTTGAGGTTGGCGACATCCACATCGGCGGCGGCGGCGAGCGCGCGGACTTGCTCTTCCTCGCCGCCGATGAGCGCGGCCATGGCCCCTGGGCTGGCGAGGCAGGCTTCTTCCATGAACGCGCCGCGTTTGCCAACGATGCGCAGGCCGTCGACGAACGAGAAGGTTCCGGCGGCGGCGTGGGCGGTGAATTCGCCGAGCGAGAGGCCGGCGGCGGCGACCGGGGTGAGGTTGGGCAGGCGTTCGCGGATCAGGGCCAGGGCCATCAGACCGTGGAGGTAGAGCGCGGGCTGGCAGCGCGAGGTTTGGGTGAGTTCCTCATCCGGCCCCTCAAACATGATCTGCGATATCGAGAACCCGAGCGCCTCGTCGGCCAGCGCCGCCATGTCGCGCAGCGCCGTGGAGGCCTCCACGAAATCCTTGCCCATGCCCACCTTCTGGGCACCTTGTCCGGAAAAAAGAAGAACGATCTGGCTCATGTCGAAGGGCTGTCTATGGGAATACCCCCGGTGTGCAAAGCGGAAATACCAACGAAGGAGGGAGGCTATCCTCCGTTCAAAGGGCGCGGCTGGATGGACTACGGCACCGGCGCGCTCGGCGACATGGCCTGCCACGCCCTACCGCTCATCTTGCCTGAGCGCCTCGAGCTCCTCCCAGCGCTGATAGAGCCGGGCGACTTCGGCCTTGGCCGGGGCCAGGCGGTCGATCAGGGCGGGGACTTCCGCAAAATGAACGGCGAGGAAATCCGGGTCGTGGAGCTGGATTTCAAGCGCCTCGACGGCCTGTTCGGCTGATAGGATCGCGCTTTCGATGGTTTCGAGTTCGGACTTTTCCTTGAAGGTGAGCTTGCGCGGCTTGGCGGCGGCGGTGGTGCCGGCGGCCTTGTGGCGGGCTGCGGCTTCGCGGGCGGCGGCTTGCGCTTGGGTGCGTTCGGCGGCTTCGCGGGCATGGCGTTTTTCGAGGTAATACGAATAATTGCCTGCCTGGACCCGGATCCCGTTGTCCTCGAAGGCGATGATTTGATCGCAGATCCGATCCAGGAAATACCGGTCATGGGAAACGACGATGACCGAGCCGTCGAAGTCCGCGAGCGCCTCCTCCAACATCCGCAGCGATTGCAGGTCAAGGTCGTTGGTCGGCTCGTCGAGCACGATGACGTTGCCGCCGTTCTTGAGCACCTTGGCGAGCATCAGGCGCGCCCGCTCGCCGCCTGATAGAAGGTCGACGCGCTCGTTGATGCGCTTGTCATCGAAGAGGAAGCGCCGCAGGTAGTTGCGCGCGCCCAGGGGCTGGTTGCCGAACATCAGCTTCTCGTTGCCACCGGATATCTCGTCCAGCAGCGAGCCGGTGCCGTCGAGTTGCATGCGCGTCTGGTCGATGTAATTCACCTTGACTCGTTTGCCAATGATTGCGCTGCCTTCGGTGGGCGGGATCTGCCCGAGGCACAGCTTGAGCAGGGTGGTTTTGCCCACGCCGTTGCGCCCGACGATGCCGGTGCATTGGCCCGGGCGCAGCGTGAGTGTTAGGTGGCGGAACAACCAGCGGGGCGAGGTGGCGGTGCCGACGTTGACCCCGGCGTCCTCGAGGTCCACGACGATGTTACCCAGATCCGGCGGCGATGGAATGAGCAAGTCCATGTCCCGCTCCTCGGGCGGGGCTTCCATGCCCTCGATCTCGTAGTATTGGTCCATGCGGTGGCGCGACTTCGTGCCGCGCGCCTTGACGCCGGAGCGCACCCAATCGAGTTCCTCGCGCAGAAACCGCTGGCGGCGGCGCTCGGTTTGCTCGGAGATCTGGCGGCGCACGGCTTTGGATTCCAGAAACGCGGTGTAATTTCCCGGGTGGGAAAATGCCCGGCCCTGGTCGATCTCGATGATGCGCGTGGCGATCACGTCGAGGAAATACCGGTCGTGGGTCACGAAGATGAGCGCGCCGGGAAACCCTCGCAGATAGTCTTCCAACCAGTGGATCGACTCGGCGTCCAAATGGTTGGTCGGCTCGTCGAGCAACAACAAATCCGGTTGGCACGCCAGCGCCCGACACAGCGCGACCCGGCGTTTTTCCCCGCCTGAGAGCGGGCCGACGGTCAAGTCCAGCGCGGGCGCGTCGAGCGCGGTGGCGGTGGCCTTGATCCGGGCGTCGAGGTTCCAGCCGTCCGCGTGATCGATCAAATGCAGCAGTTCCTCCAATTCGGCGTCGCTGCCCTCGCCGTTTTCATAGCGGCGCACCGCCTCGACGATGTCCGCCGCGCCCGCGGCGATGTTTTCCTGCACGCTGAGGGCCGGATCGAGCTCGAATTCCTGCGGCAGGTAGCCGATGCGCAGCGAGCGGCGCAGCGCGATCTCGCCCGAATCCGCCGCGTTCTGGCCGGTGAGGATCTTGAGCAACGAGGTCTTGCCGCAGCCATTGCGCCCGACCATGCCGATTTTCTCGCCGGCGGAAATCGCCAGGGTCACCCCGTCGAGCAGCGTTTGATAGCCATAGGTGAGGCGGATTTCGTTGGCGGAGAGGAGGGCTGACATGGGGCGGGCAGACGTTCCTAGGAATTCGCCAGCAAGCAACAGTCTTTTGCGGGGAACGGGAAAATACGCCACCCATGACGGCGGCGGGTGCCTGGCCGGCACTATGCCGGCTCGACTTGAGACTTGGGACTTTTTTCCTAAGATTCACGCACGCGAATCGTTTCACCTGCACATGATCCCACTGAAACCACTCGCCCTGATCGGAGCCGCCGCCCTGGCCACGACGCTGGGTCACGCCCAGTCCACCACGTCCTCATCCATCCTCAGTGAGTTGGTGGTCCAGGATTACGCCCTTAAAGAGGAAAAACCCGACGGGGTCTACGCCGAGCCGGAGTGGGTCCGCCAGCGCCGTTTCAGCAACACGCGCGTCTATATCCAGAAAAACCCGTGGGAGGTGGGCGTGGAGGAGTGGTATCGCACCCGCTTTTATGATGGCGGCCGCGTGACCCAGCGGTTCCAACAAGAGGTTGAAATCGGTTTACCCTATCGCATGCAGTTCGATATTTATGAAAAAGTGCTCCACGACAATCAAGTCGGCCCGTGGGCGCAGGAGGAGGTGGCGATGGAACTGCGCTATGCCTTTGCGGACTGGAAAGTCATCCCCGGCAACCCCGCGATTTATGCGGAATATGCCTTCGCGCACGAGGGCAGCGACGCGCTGGAAACCAAGTTGCTCTTTGGCGATGATTACCATGGCTGGCATTGGGGGGTGAACCTGATCAACGAGCATAAACTCTGGGACACCAAAGCCAACCTCTGGGGCGTGTCCTGCGGCCTCTCCCGCACGATCATCGACGACAAGCTCTCGCTGGGCCTGGAAGGCCAGTGGTCCCATGAGGATGTCGAGAAATCCGAGGTGATCCTCGGCCCGTCGATCCAATGGCTGCCCACGGCCAACACCCATTTGGATCTCGTCGCCATGGGCGGCCTCACCCAGTCCTCGCCCAATGCCGAGTGCTGGCTGATCTTCGGCTTCGACTTCGGCTCCGGCACCAAGACCCAAGGCTACAAGCCCGTCACGGTCGGTGGTCACTGAGGACATCATTCCCAGGAGGCGTAAAGATCATCTACGGAGTCAAACCGTTCCACATCCTCGCCGCATGTTTTTCGCGCGAGCGGCGTCATTTCCCGCCTCGGTGGTTGTCACTTGCGCTTCTGACCCATAGTTTGCGGGCGCAAAGATGATCGATTCCCTGCCGCACCTGCTGAACATCGGCACGCTCGCCACCTGGCTGAGCGTCGCCGGCTTTGGCACCGTGGGCATCCTCGTGCCGGACCCGCTCACGATGTTAGATTCCCGCCCCCTGATTTCAGAAACCCAGGTGATCGCTCGGGATTTCACTCTCGGCGGGGCGGCGCCGTCCGATTCGTCTGATTCGTCCGATCCTCTTGCGGACCCCGTGCCTGTGCCGCCGGAGATGCCTGAACTCACCGAACTGGCACCGCTGCCCGCATTGCCGGAGTCCCTCTCGATCCGCCCCACCGCGCCGGTGTCGGCGGTTGCGTCCAGCCCCCGGCGATCGGTTCGCCACCCCGCCGCGGCCGCCTCTGGCGAGGGCACCGCTCTCTCAAACGCCGCGCGCCTCGCCGCGGGCAACATGCCGCCACCCGACTATCCCGCCGAGGCCCGCCGCCGCGGCCAATCCGGCACGCTGCTCGTCGAATTCATCGTGGACGCCAGCGGTCGGGTCCTGACCGCCTCCGCCATCACCCCGTCACCGTGGCCGCTGCTCAATGAGGAAGCCATCAGAGCTGCGCGCCGCTGGACGTTCCCGCCGGGCGCGGTCATGAAACTGCAGCGCCCCATCGTCTTTCAACTCCGTTAGAAATCCGTCCCATGCTCGCCAATATCGTCATCGACACCTTCCTGCAGGGCGGGTGGGTCATGTGGCCCATCCTCGCCACCTTCTTCCTGGCGCTCTGCACCCTGCTGGACCGCGCGGTCTGGTGGCTGCGCCTCAAGGCGACCCTGCAGCCGGCGCGCCAGGAACAAGCGCGCACCGCGCTGGGCGCCGGCGATTTTGCCAGCGCGTGGAATCTCTCACAGAACACCGGCGATCCATTGTTGAAAAACCTGGCCGAGGGCATGACCCACGCCCACACCTCGATGCTCGCCGCGATGCAACTGGATGCCACTCATCTCATCGAGAAATCCGAGGCCCGGATGTGGGTGATCAGCACCCTCATCACGCTCGCGCCGCTGTTAGGACTGTTCGGAACCGTCGTGGGCATCATGCGCTCGTTCTCATTTGTCGGCGCCGAGCAACTCGCCCCGGCCAAGGTTTCGGGCGGCATCGCCGAGGCGCTCATCGCCACCGCCTGCGGCATTGCCATCGCCATCCTGTGCCTGCTGCCCTATAACTTTTTCCGCAAGCGCGTGGCGGTTCTGCGCGCCTCATTCGAGCGTTGGATCAACCACAGCGAGTTGCTGGTGAAATCCGCCAAGGAACACGGCCACGACCTTGAAGCTTTCGCCTCCAACCGACTCACCCGCTGATGCCCGTCCACCTCCACAGCCATTCCGGCGGCGACGAGGGCGATGACGCCCGCATCGAGGTCATCCCGCTCATCGACATCATGTTTTTCCTGCTTGCCGCGTTCATGCTGGTGAGCCTGAGCATGACCCACCTGCAACGCGTGCCGGTCCATCTGCCAGCGGCCACCACCGCCACGCCGGACACCCGCACGCCTCCGTTTGAAATCGCCATCGACGCCAACGGCGTGACCACATGGGACGGAAAAATCGTCACCCTGTCGGAAATCACCACCCGGCTCAAGGCGGCCGCTCCCGACGGCGCCGAGGCGCGCATCTTGATCGCCGCCGATGCCGAGGCCCACCACAAACAAGTGCTCGGCGTGCTCAATGCCGCGCGCGCGGCCGGCGTCGACCAGGTCAGCTTCGAGACTAAGGACTGAATGAATTTTCGCGCACTGCCCCTCCTCAATGCCATCGGTTGCCTCGCGCTCACCGGGGTGATCGTCGCGCAGTGGCGCAAGGAACGCGCGCTGGATGGTGCGCTCGCCCACATGAGCGCCGATCTCGCCACCGCCCGCAGCCAGGCCGCCGACGAAGCCCAGCGCCGCGCCGCGCTGGAGCGCGATGTTGCGGTGCTCAAGGAAGCGCTCGCGGCCACCCAACTGGCCGCCGAGGCGTCCGCTCGCGCCCTAACTCAAAATGAGCGGGCAGCCACCGGCCTGCGCGCGGAGCTCACCGCCGCCCGCGACCAAGTCACGGTCTGGCAAGCCGCGCTCGCGGCCCGCGACGCCCGCATCGGCGCGCTCGCCGCTGAGCTAGCCGCTGCGCGCCGGCGCCTCGACGAGGCGATCGCCCGACTCAAGGCGCCGTGAATTTGAAAAGGGCACCACACTCGTGTGGTGCCTGAAGTTTGGCCCCTTTTGGTTGGCGCAATAATGTGTTAGATCGTGTGATTCCTTCTGGTTGCTTGGGTGAGGCGGCGGCGAAGAGGGTGGCGGGCGGGTGGTGTTTCGCGGCGCAGGAGTTCGAGTCGTTTGAGGGTTTGGTCGGGACTGAGCAGCAGACCAAGCATGTGCTGCTGGAGCCTCCTCAAGCAGGACGGCGTGGTGGTGGCGGCGGCAAGGGTGGAGGTTCCCAACAATTCTCCGAGCAGGAAACTCAGGAGCGGGGTGTCGTTTGTTTTTGAAGGTCCACCGGGTTGGGCGGCGCGTCCTTGCGGGAGAGGACGAGGTTGCCCTTGTCGGCGACGATCCACTCGACGGTCTCGCCCTTGGAGAACTCCATGGCCTGGGCGAGCGCGGAGGGGAGGTTGATGTAATACTGTTCGCTGGCCTTGCGGCTGATGAGTTGAACTTTGGTGGGGAATCCCATGGCAGAGGCATCTAGTTGCATAACTAGATTAAAGTCCAGCAAAATCAGTAATTTTGAAAAGAAAAGTCACTGGAGCCGCGAGTTCATCTAGTCAGAGGCCAAACTTCAGCGCGCGTTCTCACGAACGCGCCTGCGGAGCCCTCCACGAGGGAAGCCCGCGAGACATGCGGTCTAACGCGCATTTCCCGCGCGTCGCATCATTAAAAATTCGATTCTAGTTTAAAAAATGCTTTTTTCGAAGAATTAGAATGTGCGAAACGATCGAATTGGCGATATTTCGTCATTTTTCACTTGCGGCAGTCATCAAATGGCGCATCTTTACCCCCACAACTCGCATTTTTATGATTAAGGAGCAAATGGACGGCGCGCAGGCACTCATCAAGACGCTGGATGAGTTGGGCATTGAATTCATCTTTGGCTACTCCGGCGGAGCGGCCATTCCGATTTTTGATGCGCTGGAAACGGTCAAGACCAAGATGAAGTTCATTTTGGCCCGCCACGAGCAGGGGGCGGTTCACATGGCCGACGGCTACGCGCGTGCCACCGGCAAGCCCGCAGCGGTGCTGGTGACTTCCGGTCCCGGGGCTGGCAACACGGTCACGGGACTCATGACCGCGATGATGGATTCGGTGCCGATGGTGGTCATTTGCGGCCAAACGGTCACCTGGATGCTGGGCAAGGACGCATTCCAAGAAGCGGACATTTTCGGCATCACCATCCCGGTAGTGAAACACAACTATCTGTGCAAGGACACCAATTCGCTGCCCCGCATCGTCCGCGAGGCCTATCACATCGCGACCACGGGTCGCCCCGGCCCGGTACTCATCGATGTCCCGAAAGATATTTCCCAAGGGCCGTTCACCGGCGACCTCAATCCCACCTTGGATCTCCCGGGCTATGATCCCACCACCGCGTTCAAGATTTGCCCTGCCGCGGTGAAACGAGCCACGGATCTGATCGCCAAGGCCAAGCGCCCGGTGATCCTCGCCGGCCAAGGCTGCATGATCGCGCGCGCCGACCAGGAATTGCTGCATCTGGCCGAAACCCTGCAGTGTCCGGTGACCACCACCCTGCTCGGCAAAGGCGTGTTCCCCGAAACCCACCCGCTGGCTCTGGGCATGCTCGGCATGCACGGCACCGCCTACGCCAACAAGGCGATGGTGGAATGCGACTTGCTCATCAACATCGGTTCGCGCTTCGATGACCGGATCATCGGCCAACCCGCCAAATTCTGCAAGGATGCCCCGATCATTCACATCGATATCGATCCGGCTGAAATGGGCAAGATGATCGTGCCCCAGGTGCAGATCGTCGGCGATGCCAAGGCGGTCATCGCCGCCATCAACGAAAACATTAGCCCGCTGGAAACCACCGACTGGCTCGCCAAACTCGACGGCTACAAGAAAAAATACCCTCTCACCTACAAGAAGCAGGGCGGGTTGCGCATGCAGCAGGTGATCGACGAGATCTATCAACTATCCGGCGGCCAGGCGGTTGTCGCCACCGACGTCGGTCAGCACCAGATGTGGGCGGCCCAGTTCTACAAGAACGACAAGTCGTATCATTGGCTGTCGTCGGGCGGGGCCGGCACCATGGGATTCGGGTTCCCGGCGGCCATCGGCGCGCAGTTCGCCTGTCCCGATGCACTGGTGATTTCAATTTCCGGCGACGGTGGGTTCCAGATGACCCTGTTTGAGCTGGCCACTGCGGCACTGCACAAGCTGCCCATCAAGATCCTGGTTTTGAACAACCACTACCTGGGCATGGTCCGCCAGTGGCAGGAGTTGTTTTATGACGACCGGACCTCGGGCGTGGACCTGATCGGCAACCCGGATTTCTGCAAACTCGCGGGTGCCTATGGCATTCCATCAGTCCACATCAAGCGACCGGCGGACGTGACCCGGATGCTTAAAAAAGCCCTGGCCTACAACGACGGGCCGTTTTTGATCCACGCCGAGTGCGTTAAGACCGACAACGTGTTTCCGATGATTCCCGCCGGCGCCCCGCTCGAGGACATGATCACCGAGGCTCCCCGCAAAAAAATGGCCAAACCCACCGGTTCCACCTGACGCGCAGCAGATTGTGCGCTTGAGATGTTAGATATTCTCTCCATTTAGAATTCAAAATTCAAAATTCAACATTTACTCACCATGCCCCACCCCATCGTGACTTCCGAAACTCCCGTCGCCGCCGCTGGCATCGCGCGCGGTCCAGCCCACACTCTCTCCGTTCTGGTCAACAACGAACCCGGCGTGCTGATGCGCATCTGCCAGGTGTTCTCGCGCCGCGGTTTCAACATCGACTCGCTGGTCGTGTCCGAAGGCCGCAACGCCAATTTCTCGCGCATGACCATCGGCATCTCCGGCGACCCGCAGGGCTTGAACCAGATCATCATGCAGGTGGCCAAGCTCATCGACGTGATCCATTGCTCCGAGCACACCTCGGACCATTCGGTGACCAAGGAAATGATTCTGATCAAAATCCAGTGTTCGCCAGCCGAACGCTCGATGGCGCTGCAGATTGCCGAGCATTTTTCCGGAAAAACCGTCGATCTCACTCCCACCTCGATGATCGTGATGCTCAATGGCGACAGTCCTAAGGTGGATGCTGCCATCACCATGTTCACCCAGTTCAACATCATTGAAACCGTCCGCACCGGCAAGATGGTCATGGCCCGCGGCGAACAACCGACGTGAGGGATTTGGACTGACGACTGGCTGATGGTGGCGCGCTCTCGATGAGAGCACACGCCACCGAAGCGCCAATGATGCGGACTCGGGGAGGTCGCGCCACCTAACGGGTTGCGGGTCCACCCGGCCCAGGATCTCTGAGGATGGCCCTGCCCTGGCGGAAATAGATCACGGCGGACCAACCGGTGAACCCAGCCGCCACTAGGCACGGCCAGGTCGGCGGAATCGCGACCACCTTGAGCATCACCCAGCCCAGTGCGAACATCTGGGTCACCGTGCAGACCTTGCCTGACCAGTGCGGGGCGATGGTCACGGCGCGATGGGTGCATTGCAGCCACTTGACACTGATGAGGATGAGGGAGTCGCGCAATACCACGATGACGGCAAACCAGGCCGGCAGCCGCCATCCGTCCACGCCCCAATCGACCAGAGCAAGGGTGACCACGCCGGTGAGCAGCAACGCCTTGTCCGCGATCGGATCGATGTAGGCACCGAATGCCGAGTGCTGGTTGAAGCGGCGGGCGATCCAGCCATCGAGGCAGTCGCTGGCCGCGGCGGTCACATAAACGCCCAGCGCCCACCACCGCAGGGATTCGTCGGGCCGGCCGAGATGCACGGTGTGGCCGTAGGCGAGCGCCAGAACCGCAAATACCGGCACCATCAGAATTCGGGTGATGGTGATTTTACTGGCGAAGGTCACTTTGCGATTCAAGCAGAACCGCGCCAGCGAAGATACAGAAAACTTCATGGCGTTCTCGACCAACTCGCGGCCCGGTTCGCTCCGTTTGACCGGCAGGCGCATGCCGTCGGCCTCGGGGATCATGTTCTCGATCCAGCCGTAGGCGCGCTTGTCGGTGTCTTTGCTGCCCGGAAGGTCCGCGTGGCCGATGCAAACCGGGTAGGAGGCGCTGTCGCCGCGCGCCCAGGTTGCAAGGCGGTTGAGAATCCCCTTGTGGTTGGCGGCCATTTCATCGGTGGCGGCGCGGTCGAACTTTTGCAGGCCCTGCTTGTGCGGGAAATCCCCGTAGGGGATGAAAAACGATTCTCCCTGGAGGATCGCAAACGGGCTGCCATTCTCGGCGGCATTGGCCAGAATGGCGGTGTTGCCCGCGAGCACCGCGCGGCGGGGAAAACGGACGTTGAGAAATTGGCGTTTCATGATATTGGTTTGGTCCTGACAGCACCCACGCATGACCGGGCATTGGAGGGATTGCGTGCGTAGATGGAGCGGTTCCAGGGAATGAATTTCCCGAAGTCCCCTTGAACCTGTGGATTGTATCGCTTGGCATTCTCAGCCTCGCTCTCATTGCCCAGGTAAGCCCCGGCCATTTCTTGGCCGATCAAGTTTGCCAGTTCCTCGCTGTGGAGGAACTCGGGCAGGTCTGCGGAAATCTTCTTCAGGGCCGCCTGCATGGCGGGCAGGTCCCCCTCTTTCAGCGCCCCTGCAAGGGCTTTTCCAAGCGGCCGCAAGTCAGCGGAAAGCGCGGCTTGGAGGGCGTCTTCATTCTTCCCATCATTCCCATCCTGTGCGTTGGCGGCTGGCAGAATGGGACTTATGGGAGCAGTGGGAATAATGGGAGTCATGACTTCCCGGCCATAACGCTCTGCCAGGTCGGACGGGTCTTGCGTCACGCCCAGGGCTTTGAGGCCGGTGTCGATGGTGAGATCCTTTTGAATGTCCGTATCGCTTGGCGGATTGATGACCACATAGGCGGCGGGATGCTCGTCTCCATGGACCATCTTAATCACCGCGCGGTCCAGGTGGGTCTGGAGGGTTTCGCTCATGAGCGCGCAATCGTCCTCTAGCAGGGCGGAGGTTTCGTTGGCCTGCATGCTGGCCCCTTGGCTGTTATGCTGGGAGAGCGTTCCGAGTTCGCTGCCGCGCACCAGGGCGGCGATCATCTGGTCCATGTAGGAGCAGAGGTTTTCCTGCGGCAGGTTGCCGCCCGATGGTGTCTGGATCATCTGAATCGGGTCCTTGATCGACGGGGCCAGTCCCGACTAACAAGCATTGGACTCAATGCTACGGCTTTTCGGGTCCATGCGGATGCCCGTTGGAGAGGGTTGGTGAATGGCTTTCACTCACCACGAAGGGTTAACGCGGGGAGTTCCCAACGTGATGGCGAGGGCCAGCGCGGCGCGGGTGGTGAGCTCCCTGGACATGGCGGCGGGCCGCGGCCCTCACGGCCTGCCGCGGGACGCGGCAGCCACGGTGCGGCGGTTGTTCTCACTATTGACGGCAGTTCGTTCTGGACCCGGAGTCAACGACCTCTGCGGCCCGGCCTCACGCCAGGGCCGCGAGCAGTTGGTCGTGGATGCCGCCGAAGCCGCCGTTGGAGAGCACCGCCACCACGTCGCCGGGGCGGGCCTGGTCCTTGACCTGGGCGATGATGGGTGCCAGTTCTGGCAGATAGAACCCTTGCCCGCCGAGGCGGGTGATGTCCGCGGCGAGTTGCTCCGGATTGAGCCGGTCGTTGGCCGGGATCTTGCTGGGGTCGGCAATGCCGGCGACCAGGGCGAAATCCGCCAAGGCCAGAGCCTCGGCCAAGGGGGTTTGAAAGACGGCGCGGCGGGTGGTGTTGGAGCGCGGTTCGAAGAGGACCCACAAGCGCGAATCCGGGTAGCGCTGGCGCAGGCTTTGCACCGCCAGGCGGATCGCCGTCGGGTGGTGGGCGAAGTCGTCGATCACCTTGATGCCATTGGCCTCGCCGCGCAGTTCCTGGCGGCGGGCGACCCCGCCGAAGTCCTCCAAACCGTCACGGATTTCCGCCGCCGAGAGGCCGGCAAAGGTGGCGGCGGCGGCGGCCATGGCCGCGTTGCGCACGTTGAACTCGCCGGTCATGCGCAACGAGTAGGGCACCCCATCGAGCGTGAACGAGGAGCGCTCGGTCTGATAGTCGAGGTTTTCGATGCGCAGCGCGCAGGCCGCCGCGAAGCCCACGGTGGTGGTCGGGCAGGGCGCGCCGGCGGCAACCTCCAAACAGTTAGGTTCGTCGCCGTTGATGAGGGCCATGCCGGTGCGCGGCACGATGTTGAGCAGGCGGCGGAAGGTGAGTTTGATCTCGTCGAGCGAGGCGTAAATGTCCGCGTGGTCGAACTCGATGTTGTTGATCACCACGCACTCGGGCAGGTAGTGGAGAAACTTCGAGCGCTTGTCGAAAAACGCCGTGTCGTATTCATCGCCCTCGAGCACGGTGAATTCCGAATCGGTGAAACTCGCGCCGCAGCCGAGGTTTTGCGGCAGTCCGCCGATCATGAACCCGGGATCGCGCCCGGCACGCCGCAGCAGCCAGGCGAGCATCGCGGAGGTGGTGGTTTTGCCGTGGGTGCCCGAGACCACGAAGTTGCGCTTGCCGCGCAGGAAAAACTCTTTGAGCACCTCGGGCAGCGACTGATAGAGCAGCTTGCGCTCGAGGGTGGCCTCGGCCTCGGGATTGCCGCGCGAGATCGCATTGCCGATGATGACCACCTCGGTGTCAGCGGGGATGTTTTGCTCGCGATACCCCTCGGCGATCGGAATGCCCTGGCCGCGCAGGAAATCCGACATCGGCGGATAGACATTCGCGTCCGATCCGGTGACGGTGAACCCGCGTTGCTTCATGGCGGCGGCGACGGCCCCCATGGCGGTGCCACAGATGCCGGTGAAGTGAAAGCGGGTTGGGGATGACATGTGGCAGGGCGCAAGGCTAGGCCGTAATATCCGCCCTGCCAACCCGCAATCGCGGCTATCCGAATGCCGGGGCCGGCACGGTGGCCTGCTCGCGCTCCTCGATGCGGCGGCGCAGCATGCGGTCGGCGATTTCACGGACCATCTCGGCCAACAACAGCCAGAGGTGGGAGCCCTGGCGGTAATCGGCGGGGGCGATGTGTTTGACGCGCCCGGCGTGGGTGGAGAGCTGGAAACACTTGCGGAACGAGCCGCCCGTTAGATCCTCGGGATTGTACACCGCGATGCCATGGCCGCCGTTGTGGCTCATCACCGTGAAGCACGGCACGTCGGTCGGTCCGTCGCCGACATAGACCATGTTTTCAAAGGGGATTGGGCGTTGTTCGGCGGGCATGTGGTCGTTGACGTCCTGATCGTGGCGGAGCATGCCCTTGTTGATGCGGAACAAATACTGGGTCTTGGTGGTGTGAGAGATGACGCGCTTGGGGAAACTGATCCGGCCCTCGGCGTCCTCGCTGAATTCACAGCCGAAAGTGGCTTTCACGTAGGGCTGGAGGCGCGAGCCATCGAGCAGCGCTTTGAGTCCTGAGGAGATGATGTAATGTTCCACCTTGATGCCGGCGGCCGCGTGCTCGGCGCTGAGAGCGGCTTGGGGCAGCGCCTCAAAGAGCTCCGGCAGGCCGGGGAAAAACCGCAGCCCGGCCCCCAGTTGGACCAGTTGGGCATTGGTGACGTTGTCCATGCCCAGATAATCCAACATGCATTTCATGTAGGCGAGTTCGCCGTCCCAGCGCTGGTCGCTGACCAGGGCGTGGCATTTTTTCCAGAACTGGACGGCATCGATCCCGAACTTGGGAAACAACACATCATCCTGCATGTAGCGCGGACTGAGAGTTTGATCGTAGTCGTAAACCAGGGCGATGGTGTTTTGGGGAGCGGCCATTGGGGGCATTCAGGCAAGCAAGCGCCAAGCCCCGCGACAAGGCTGAAATCAGCGCCGGCGGGGAAACCCGTCAATCCCGGAACAACAACGGCGCCAAGGTTGCCAGATTCCGCCGCCACACGCCCCACGCGTGGGCGCCTTCGGTTTCGGTCCAGGCAGGGCTTCACGCCTTGGTGGTCGAGCCACGCCACCAAGCTCTGATGGGTCGGGAGCCGGCCGTCGTGTTTGCCGCAGGCGATCCACAGCCATTTGAATTGCGCGTTGAGCGACGCGTTGGCCGCGGGAAATTACTGGTCGAGATCGTCGGGCAAGCTGCCGCTGCTGAAGGATGTGAGGGGTCGACGATTTTGGCGCCATCGAGGGAGACCCAATACGAATACAGGTTGGGCGGCAGCGCCGGGCTAGGGTAAGACCAAACGCCGTCCCCGCCTTGGATCCTGTCATGGCTGCCGAGCGTTTCGCAGTGCACGGCCACCTGGCCGCTTCCGGCGCGGTGAGCTTGAAGGTGACGGTTCGGTCCGGTTGGACCACGGGGAAAAACAGGCCCCCCCGCAAGAAGAGCGTTATGGCGGGTTGTGGGTCGGAGGATTCGACGGCTCTGGCAGCTTGAGGTGCGCGGGCAGCTCGGTGAGGTGCTTGAGCAGCTTGCTGGTCCAGTCATAGCCGCCTTCCTGATAGGTAAACCAGCCCGCCGCCACGCACGGTAACAGCAGCAGCAGCCACACCAGTTTGCGCAGCCCGCGAGCCAGCCCGCCGATCAGGAAAACCAGATAGATGGCGAGGCCTGCGACGGTGGCATAGGCGAGTTTGCGGGCTTCCACCTGGTGTTGTTCGTGGGCGGCAAGGCGCTGGAGTTCGAGGGCGAGGGCCTGCTTGCGTTCGAGCTCTTGGCGTTGGACCGCGGCCGAGTGCAGCGCCTGATTGCGTTTCGCGATGAGGGTATCATACTCGCTTTGCGCAATCCAGTGGCCGGCAAAATACGCTTTACCGGCCTGAAAATTTTCGATCATGCCGCGCATGGCCGTGAGTTGCGGATTGAGGATCTCCGCAGAGTTGGGATACTGCCGGGCGAAACCGCCCAGTTTTTCGCACTGATACTTCAGCGAGGAGCATTGTTCCGGATTGGTGAGTTCCGCGGGCACGCCGGGTTCCAGGCTCACAAAGTGGAAGACCTCGTTTTTGGCGAAGCCCTTTTTCCAGGTACCCTTGTAAAACCAAGTGATGGCACCCATGTCCTGCATCCGGTCGGCGACAAAGGCTTTGGCGCTGGCATCGCTGTGAAACGACTGTTCTTTCCAGGCCACGATCCAGGATTCCGCCCGCGCGACGCCGCCGGTGCCCAGGCACCAGAGCACGCCCATCACCCGCAGCAGCCGGGCGGGTGACAACAACCGTGACCATGGATCACAACGGCGCGCAGAGGAACATTGCACTGGCTGGAGCGCAACATGCCGGTCCCGAGTGCGTCAAGACAATTGGCGCCGCTGCCTCAGGGCGCCGCTTCGGCTGCTAGAAACGATTTCTGGCAGAGTTCGGCGTATTTGCCGCCGTGGGCGAGCAGGGAGGCATGGGTGCCCTGCTCAATGACCCGGCCTTTTTCCAGCACGTAGATGCGATCCGCGTTCTGGATGGTGGAGAGCCGGTGGGCGATGACAAAGGCGGTGCGGTTATGCATCAGGCGGTCCAGCGCGTCTTGAATCAGGCGTTCGGTTTCGGAATCCACCGAGGCGGTGGCCTCGTCGAGCAACAGGATCGGCGCGTTTTTGAGCAGGGCCCGGGCAATGGACAGTCGTTGCTTCTCCCCGCCGGAGAGTTTCACGCCGCGTTCGCCGACGTTGGTGTCGAGCTGCTCGGGCAGGTCGCGCACGAAACTCTCGGCATGGGCCGAGGTGAGAGCGCGCCACAGCTCGTCGGCGGTGGCATCGCGTTTGGCGAGCAGCAGGTTTTCGCGCACGGTGCCATTGAACAGGAACGGCTCTTGGGTGACGTAGGCGAGGTGCTCGCGCAGGGAGGACTTGGCCAAGGTGTGGATCGGAATCCCGTCGATGGTGATGGTCCCGGAGGTGGCTTCATAAAACCGCGCCAGCAGCGCCAGCACGGTGGTTTTGCCCGCGCCCGTCGAGCCGACCAGCGCGATGGTTTGGCCGGGCAGCGCATCGAGGGTGATGTCGTGCAAGGTCGGCTGGTCCTGATAGGAAAACGACACCCCCTCGAAGCGCACGTGGCCGGAGATATGGGCCGGCAAGGCCGCGCCGGTGATGGCGTTGGGTTCGTCCTCGCCGTCGAGGATTTCAAAGACCCGGTCGGCCGCCGCCCGGCCCGAGAGCAGCATCTGGTTGAGCGAGTTCAAGCGGTCGATCGGTTCATAGAACAGTGAGAGGAACAGCAGGAATTTGGTGAAATCGCCCATGGTGAGCGTGCCGTGCATCACCGCGGTGCCGCCAAACGCGAGCACCAGCACGTAGCCCGTCATGCGCAAAAATGACATGCCGGGCGAATAAATGGCCCACCATTTCATCAACCGCAGGGTGGTGCTCTGGAGGTGGTTGGAAAACCGGTTGAAGCGGGCGTGCTCGGCGGATTCGGCGGCGTAGGCCTTGATTTGGCGCACGCCCGAGATGTTGTCATGGAGCAGCGAGTTGAGGTCGGAGGTCGCGTCGCGCTGGTTGCGGTAGCGGTCGCGCCCGCGGGTTGAATAAATCCACGCCCCGAGGGCTAACAACGGCACGGGCAAGGTCGCCCACAGCGCCACGGTGGGATGCAGAAAAAACAGATAGATGCCGATCCCCAGCACCTGCAGCGCGGCGACCAAGCCTTGCTCGACGCCGTCGATGAGCACGCGCTCCATGTTGGTGACGTCCTCGACGACGCGGGTCATGATGTCGCCGGTGCGGCGGCTGTCGAACCAACGCAAGGGCAGGCGTTGGATTTTGGCGTAGAGATCCGAGCGGATATCGAAGATGACGCGCTGCTCGAAGGCGTTATTGATGAAGATGCGCAGCATGTTGAGCCCGTCCTTGGTCAAAAACCCGAGCAGGGCGAGGCTGATCCACCAGCCAAACTCGTGGTGGCGGCGGGGGTCTGGGATGATTTGGTCGATCACATGGCCGGTGGCGTTGGGAAACACGAACACCGCCAAGGTCATCCCCACGGCGCAGCCAAGCTGGGCGGCGGCCAGCCCGGGGTAGTGGCGCAAATAAGCAAAGACTCGGAATATCGACTTCATGGGACCGCCCAGCGATGGCTGGCGGCTGGCGGATTGTAAAGCCAAGCCAGAAGAAGTTTGCCAAGTTGGTGAATTTTTGGTTGCGGATGCGGATGCGGCCTTCCTAGTGTCCGCCACACGGAATTCAAAGCTTCACCTTTCAACCCTATGGCCAACGTTTTCGGAATCATCACCGCTATCGTGCTCGCTCTCGCGGGTTTCGTTGCATATAAAAATCAAGCCGCCAACGAGGCCGAAATCTCGAACTACGACCAAGCCAAGATCAAGCTGGCCGAGAGCCAGAAGCGCCTCAAGACCGCTCAGGACAGCTATGCCAAGGCGGTAACCCAGCGCACTGAGGCCGATGCCGAAGTGGTGAAGCTGTCCGACCAAGAGGCCACCCAGAAGAAAACCAACGAGGGGTTGGTCCAGCAGAAGGCGGCCAAGACGGTCGAGATTGAGCCCAACAAGCAGAAAATCGCCAGCATCAAGGAGAACGCCGCCAAGGTGGGCGACCTCAATGCGCTGGCCGCCAAGATGCGCGCGACCAAAAGCGAACTCGAGGAGATCGGCCAAGCGATTACGGTCTCGGAAGCGAAGCTCGCCAATTTGACGGCCCAAAACTCTCAGGCCGAAGCCCAGTCCAACGCGGGCAAAGCCACGATTGACAAATACACCACCGGCCAATCGCTGCCCTCGCTCAACACGCGGATCCGTGTGATTTACCCGACGTGGGGGTTTGTCACCCTGGTCTGCGGTAACAACGGCGGCGTGGTTGCCAATTCCACCCTCGATGTGGTGCGCGATGGCGCGACCATCGCCAAATTACTGGTCACCTCGGTGGAAAGCAGCACCGCCTCGGCCAGCATCATCCCGGATTCGATCGCCCCCAACGTCACGCTGATGGTTGGCGACCGGGTCGTGGCAGCCCAGAAAGAAGCGAAAACCGCTCAAAACTGATTTCACGGAATTTCCTCGCAGCATCCAGACCCAATGAAAGCCATTCTTTACATTCTAGCCATCCTCGTCGCCGGCGGGGGGGGCGTCGTCACTCGCCTGCAGTCGAGCAAATTCGAAGACTTGCAGAACAGCCGTCTCAAGCTCATCAGCGACACCAAAGCTGCAACGGCGGATGCCTCGGTGAAGGAAAAGGAACTCACCGACGAAAAGAAGGTGATAGCCGACGCGGAATTGAAGCGCGAGGAAATCACCCAAAGTATCGCCGCACTCGAAGCCACGGGAGCTGCCTTGAGGCGCGACTCTGCCGATCTGGATAACACCCTCAAAGCGCAGAAGGATGAATTGGCCGAGCTCGACAAAGCCTTGGAGGAAGTTAACAAGATCGTCACGTCCCTTGGCGAAAGCGTGACTCTGGCCAATTTGCCCGACAAGATCCAGGAGATCGACGCGAACAAGCAGGCCAAACAAGTGAAGTTGGAAGAGTTTGACACGTTGATCACCGCAGCCGCAAAAAGTCTCGCGAACAACCGCGCCGAATCGGATCGCTTCGCCAAGCGCATCATCGAGCGCAATGCGCGCATTGGTCGCAATGCCATGGAAGCCGTGATCACCGCGGTGGATCAGGATTGGGGATTCCTGGTCATCGGGGCTGGTTCCAACTCCGGCTTCACGCCACAGACCGGCTTGCTCGTCCAGCGCGACGGTCACTTGATCGGCCGGGTCCGGCCGTCGGCGATTGAACTCAACCAAACGATCGCCGAGATTGATTTCCAGAGCCTTGCCCCAGGTGTGCGCGTCCAACCGGGTGACCGGGTGATGCTCGCCGCGCCTAACCGCAACTAGCGAGTGCGCGGGATTTTTCCCGGTTCCAAGCTCTGCGGGCTTGCATGCCCCGGAGCTTGTTTTATGTTCGGGCCATGAAGCTCAAGGTTGTGTTACTGCTCGCGGCGTTGGTTGGAGGATTCGCATTCAGTTCGTGCGCCGAACCGGCCGCCAAAAAACCGGTTGGACCGGAGTCTGAAACGAGCAAAATCCCATGGAACACCCCGGTGGCCGGCCAAGGCCAAGGCCAGTTCGGGATGATGCCCCAGAACCAATACCGCAGGTAGCAGACGTGCGGCATCATTCGTTGCCTAACCGTTGGACGAACTCGTCGAGCAGCGACTTGAGGCGGGCCTCGCGGGCGATGGCGGTGGGTTTGTCCAAGCCGATCCAGATGGCGGTCGCGCCGCCGGGGCCGAGCCGCAGGGTC
>Ga0209499_1000353_pt1 | contig 34061 bp, 33 predicted proteins | sample C_130208_EF_Meta_FD_187306 | JGI IMG/M metagenome (GOLD analysis project Ga0209499, IMG submission 187306) | Freshwater microbial communities from Lake Croche, Canada to study carbon cycling - C_130208_EF_MetaG (SPAdes) (version 2) | ecosystem: Environmental > Aquatic > Freshwater > Lake... | reverse complement strand
TATCACCACTGCAATAAAAATACAGTTTGGCGTTCGACCTGTTGGCCCCTGTGTTGGCAACGTTGGAGGCCATCACGAAGGATGTCGGGGCGGTTATATCATTGGTCGATCCCACACCCGCCCCATTGGGAAACATGGTATTGAGCGTCCAGAAGGGAACCACCTTGTACTGGTCGCCCGAGGTGAAACCGAGGGTCGCGAGGGTGGTGGCCGAAGTCACCGTGATCGTGGTGGTGGTGTTGGCGGAGATGGTGAAGCGCTGACCGGCGAGGGTGCCGGAGGTCACCTGGAGGTAGCAAGCCGGGGCGGTGAACGTGCTGCCGGTGAGGTCAGTGGCACCAATGACATTTCCAGTGATGCTGGTGGAGGCCGCCGCATACACAGTGGCTTGTTCCAGCGGCGGAGCAATCGTGGTGTCCGAGTTGGCAGGGACCGCGATGCTCACATACCCGACCGGAGTGGTGTAGGCGGTTGCGGCGCCGAAGGCGAGCCCGGAGGAGGCGGCGGCGAGGATGAGAGAATAGGTTAGTTTCATGACAGTTTGGTTAGGAGTTGAATCAGGGGATTTGGTTTGGATTGGGGATGAATCAGGGGATTTGGGGATGTCTATCAGGCTTTCTCCGGGGCTGAGCGGCAGCGAAAAATCGCGACAACACACCTACGGATTCATTGGTTTCGGGAGTAGAGAACCACGGGACCGGGGGGGAGATCAAGGAATTTGTGTGCAAAGGTGAAAAATTGTTCATGGGGTAAAGCTGAAAGCGGAAATCAGAAAGAGAATTCCTCACTTCTGAATTCTCGATTCAACATCTTCGCGCCGCGACCCTTGGCGGCCTTGGCGGCCTTGGCGGCTTGGCAGGGCTTCGGTGTTTCGGTGTTTGGGTGAGAGCAGAGCGAAAGGCTCGGTGCGTAGCGGCTGATCCTTTCTCTCTTACCGACACACGGCAACACCGGGCGGCGCAGCCGCAACCGAAACACCGGGCCGGGCCGCCGAAGAGTTCCGCCTGCCGGCTCGGCCGTGGGCGCGGCGGGCCGCCGCAGCCCTATCGGACGTTGGCATGCGCTCGCGGCAAGAGAGCGCCACCCGTTGGCCGCTCCTTCAATGGCAGCACGAGGGCAGTTCCGTGGCGGCGGGAGGGGGGGCGGGTGGCGCGCCGTAGAGATGGGCAGGGAGGGTGCCATGGAGGCGCCAGGCGAGCACGACGGCGGTGACCAGGGCCAGGCCACGGCGCAATCGGCCCATGGCCAGCGGGGTGAGTTTGGCGCGCAGGCGGTGGAACTGGTGATGGGCGAGCCACAACAGCGGCACGGTGCCCAGGCCGAAGGCCAGGGTGAATTCGGCACCCTTGGCTGCCGAGCCGGCTAACAGCGCGGTGCCGAAGGCGAGGTAAAGCGGCCCGCAGGGCAGGAACGGCGTGAGCAGGCCCATGGCGGTGGCGGCACCGTAGGCGGAAAACCTGCTGGCTTTGAACCGGGCGCGCGCGCTGAGGCGGTTGAGGATGGCCGGGCGCGGGATTTTCTTGTCCCAGCCAAAAGCCATGAGAAGCAGCACCGCCACGAGCACCCAGGGCAGCAGCACCGCCGGCGAATGAAAGAACCATTGGAGCGGTTGTTGGCCAAGCGCGCCGCACACCGCGCCGATGATGCCGTAGGACAGCAGCCGTGACCCGTGGTAGAGCGAGGCCGCCGCGAGTCGCTCGCCCTCGGATTTCGCCAGCGTGCCGAGGCCGCAGGCGATCGGCCCGCACATGCCAACGCAATGCAGGCTGGTGACGAGCCCGAAGCCGAGCGCGGCGAGTGTGGTGATGGGGAGTGGCGAGTTGGCAAGCATGCGGTGGAAATGGCGGGTTGGTTCTAACCTTAGAAAGAGAATTCAAACCGCCGATGGACACAGATTTACGCAGATGAAGAGGGATAAGAGTTGGAATTCAGTTTGTTTTTGCCAGCCAGCAACTAAATAATCTCTTCTTTTCCTCCCATCTGCGTTCATCCAAGCTTCTCTTTTTCTCTTCAAGCTAGCGGTTCAGATCTTTTTTCCACTCGATTTGCTGCGGGGTGTGTTGGGTGGCCAGCGCGATGAGGGTGGACCACGCGCCAATGAGCACGGCGAAGGCGAGGATCACGTAGATCCATGGGTGCCGGGCCAGGAAGGCGGCGAGGGATTTCATTGCGGGGTCTTGAACGATTGGGGATTGGGGCCGAGGAAGCGCACGGTCTTGTCGAGGGTCACGTTGCCCGGATCGGCGTGAACCTCGAGCACGATGTCCGCATCGCCGACATAGGCCGCCGCGGGCGTAATGACCACGCAGGTGCGCGAAATCTCACCCAAGGCCCCGACGCTGAATGTTTGGTTCTCGCCACTTAACTGATAGCCCGGCGGCGTGCCCCGGCCCAGGCGCATGGTGACGGTGGCGCCCTGGTTGCGCTTGTTGAAGAAGCGGATCATATAGATGTTGCGGATGGATGACGCGTCGCTGTAAAAGCCGGCTCCGCCCGAACGCGAAACCGTGGCGGTGAAGGGCCGGGCTTTTTGCGAAGCCACCACGCCCAGCGACCCCAGCCCGAGCACCGCCAGCACGCAGTAGGCGTAAACGCGGGGCCGGAGGAAGCGGCGCGGTTTGCCGGCGAAGCCGTTGTATGAATCATAACGGATCAGGCCTGGCAGGCGCTCGATCTTGATCATGACCTCATCACAGGCGTCGATGCAGGCGGTGCAGCCGATACATTCGAGCTGCAGGCCGTTGCGGATGTCGATGCCGGTGGGGCAGACTTGGACGCAGCGCTGGCAGTCGACGCAAGCTCCGGCCACCTTGCCCTTGGTGCCGCGCGGTTCGCCGCGCCGCGCGTCATAGCCGACGTTGATGGTGTCGTCATCGGTGAGGGCACCCTGCAGTCGGCCGTAGGGGCACATGATGATGCAAAACTGCTCGCGGAAGTATCCGAAGCAGAACCACAGCACCAGCGTGAGGCCCGCGATGATGCCAAAGGCGGTGGCGTGCTGGAGCGGCCCCTCGTGCATGAAGCCGTAGAGGCGGCGCCACGAGACGAAATACGACAGGAAGACATGTGCGATGGCGGTCGCGACGACGAGATATAACAGGTGCTTGAAGGCGCGCTTGCAGATTTTGGCGGTGCTCCATGGCGCGCTGTCGAGGGCGCGGCGGGCGAGGGCGTCGCCCTCGATCCAGCGTTCGATGCGGCGATAGACGTGGTCGAGAAAGACGGTGTAGGGACAGGCCCAGCCGCACCACACCCGTCCCAAGAGCGAGGTGACGAAAAACAGGGTGAAGCCCAGGCCGGTGATGGCGAAAAACATCACCCAAAGGTCCTGGGGCACCAGGGTGAGGCCGAAGAGGTGGAACATGCGGTTTTCCACGTCGAGGAAGACCGCCGGGTTGTCATTGATGGGAATCCACGGCAAGAGCACATAGACGGCGATGAGCACCAGCCCGACCAACCGCCTTGCTAACATCCATTTGCCGCGCGCATCCGCCGGATGGATGAAATAGTGCGAGCCGTCGTCATTGATGGTGGTGACGGAGTTGAGGTGGGGTATCTTGGAATCAGCCATCTGAATCGTGGTCCAATGTCTCTGACCGTTCTGGCGCCAGCAGCCCGCGTGGCTCACACATAATGCAATGCGCGCGCCGTGGTATCGATGGCGGAGTCGTTGGCCAGGAGTTCCTGGATCGGATCCCAGCGCCCGGACACGAGTGCCTCGCGGGCGGACTCCGGCATGGTGACGGGGAAGTCCAGGCCGCCGGACGTGCGGACCCGCAGGTGGAGCACGTCGATGGTGACGATCACGGCGGGGTCGGCGTCGATGGCCGCGCGCAGTTGGGCGACCTCGGCGGCGGCGGCGATCACACAGGGCATGGCCAGGGTGGTCGAGTTGCCGAAGAAAATCTCGGCGAAGGACTCGGCGATGATGCCATTGAAGCCGTATTTGCGAAGCGATTGGGGTGCGTGTTCGCGTGACGAGCCGCAGCCGAAGTTGACGCCGGCCACCAGGATGGAAGCGCCGGTGAAGCGCGGGTCGTTGAGCGGGTGCTCGGTTTTATGGCCGTGCTCGTCGAAGCGCACATCGTAGAACGCATAGGCACCGAGGCCGTCGAACGTCACGCATTTCATGAACCGGGCCGGGATGATGCGGTCGGTGTCGATATCCGCGCCGGGAATGAAAACCGCGCGGCCGGAGACTTGGGTAACTGGATCGAGTGCCATGGTGGGGTAAATGCTGGGATCGAGGATTTGAACTTTGAGGTTTAAAATTTGAAATTGAATATCATCCGTCCTCGCGGTTGATGAGATACCATGGGCGCGCCACGTCGGGAGGAAACGGGGCCGACTGATAGAACGCGGCCAGCGGGGCGGCGAAGTCGATGGATTCGAGGCGGATGATGGAATCGAGTTGGGTGAAGATGTGGCGTCTCCAGCGGTCGGCGCGGCGGCGGATCACGAGTTCCGGCCAGTCCTGCTCGATGAGGACGATTTCCTCGACGCTCGGGATGCGCTGGTAGTTGGCGAGTTTGTCGCCACGGTCATTGCGCGAGGTTGACGGCGAGAGCACCTCGATGATGAGCTTGGGGTGGCGGACAACGTGGGAGTGATCGTCCGCTTCCTCGCAGGTCACGAAGACATCGGGATAGTAAAACGACTCGCTCAGATCATCGCTGATCTGGACTTTCACGCCTTCCATGAAGGTGCGGCCAGGGCCACCGCGGAGGTGTTCATTGAGAAGGGTGGTCGTTTCAATGCAGATCGAGTTATGCCGCAGGCTTGCGCCCGACATCGCATAGATTCGACCGTCCACAAACTCATGGCGGATCTCGGAGCGCAGTTCTCCCTCGAGATACTCGGCGGCGGTGATCGGCAGTTGGACGGCGGCGCTGGATTTCATGGCATCGGCAGGCTAGGCGACGGAGGCGGGGTTTTCCAGATGAAATAGTTTGCGGGCGTCCGAGATGCAGCCGTTGATGGCGGCGGCGGCGACCATGACAGGCGACATCAGCACGGTGCGACCGGTGGGCGAGCCCTGGCGGCCTTTGAAGTTGCGGTTGGATGACGAGGCGCAGAGTTGATCGCCGACGAGTTTGTCGGGGTTCATGGCCAGGCACATCGAGCAACCCGCGGCGCGCCACTCGAAGCCGGCGGCGCGGAAAATTTCGGGCAGGCCTTCCTGTTCGCACTGGATGGCCACGATCTGCGAGCCGGGCACCACCAGCGCGGTCACGCCCGGCGCGACGTGATGGCCACGGATGAATTTGGCGACTTCGCGGAAGTCGGAGATCCGGCCGTTGGTGCACGACCCGATGAAGGCGACATCGATTTTCACGCCTTGGATCGGAGCTCCGGCCTCAAGTTTCATATAAGCGAGGGCCTCCTGGATGGACGCGGCTTCTAACGGGCTGGCGGCGGTGGCGGGGTCCGGGATGTTTTCGGAAATGGAGATCCCGTGGTCCGGGGAAATCCCCCAGGTGACGGTCGGCTCGATGTCCGCGGCGTGGATGCGCACGAGGTCGTCGTAGTGAGCATCCGCATCGGAGGCGAAGGCCAGCCAGCGCGCGGCGGTGGCGGTGAAGTCGCTCATGTCCACATACGGGCGGCCGTGCAGGTAAGCGATGGTCTTGGCGTCCGGGTTGACATAGCCGCAGCGTGCGCCGCCCTCGATGGACATGTTGCACACCGTCATGCGCTCCTCGATGGACATGCGCTCGATGGTGTCGCCGGCATATTCATAGCCGTAGCCGATGCCGCCCTTCGCGCCTAACAGACGGATGATGTGCAGGATCACGTCCTTGGCGTACACGCCGGGGCGCAGCTCGCCGGTCACCTCGATGCGGCGGATCTTGAGCGCCTCGAGCGCCAGGGTTTGGGTGGCGAGCACGTCGCGCACCTGGGTGGTGCCGATGCCAAAGGCGATCGCGCCGAACGCGCCGTGGGTGGCGGTATGGGAATCGCCGCAGGCGATGGTGGTGCCCGGCTGAGTGATGCCTTGCTCGGGCCCGACGACGTGGACGACGCCCTGTTTGCCGGAGGCCAGGTCAAAGTAAGTGACGCCGAAATCGTCGGCATTGGCGCGCAGCGCCTGCATCATTTCCGCGGCGAGCGGGTCCTGCGGGGCGTCCTGATCGATGGTTGGCACGATGTGATCGACCGTGGCGAACGTGCGCTGCGGGAATTTCACCTTCAGTCCGAGGTCGCGGAGCATGCCGAAGGCCTGGGGTGAGGTCACCTCGTGGATGAGATGGGTGCCGATGAAGAGTTGCGTGCGCCCATCGGCCAACGTGCCGACGGTGTGGGCGTCCCAGACTTTTTGGAAGAGATTTTTTCCCATGATGCGATGCCGGCCGTGGTTGGCGGCGGCGAGGGAAATTGGCTGTGCCGCGCGCGCTTGTCAAAGCCGCATGCAGTGTGGGCGGGAGAAAGCGTGCCGGGCGGGTGTGGGTCTCACCCGAGTTCGATGATTAAGCCGGCGATGACGCCTCCCAAGGCCAGGACGGCCACCACCACGAGAAGGGTTTTCAGCCGGTTGGCGGGGCCGGATTGGGCCGCTTTGGCATCGACCCACTGGTCCCAGGTGCGTTGGGTTTGGTAACCCGAGCGGTGATAATGACGCAATGGACCGCTGAAGCGGTCTTTGTTGTCGGCTGGAAAGGAGCGTTTCATCACACAATTAGAGAAACCGGGCAAATGGAGAGAAACCGGGCGAATGGCTCATCCGCAGCGCAACATGAATGGGGGGATCGCTGAGTCAACACAATCGTGAAGCAACACACGCCCGCATGTCGGGAGGAGCGGGCCGCAAGGCACCCCCAGCAGATGAGCCGGTCACTTGGTATAATGCACTTGCGGGGCGGGTGCCGGGGCCGGCTGAATTTCTTGAAAGCGCGGCAGCGGCCGCAACGCGGGGGGCTTGACCTCACTGGTGCAGCAGCAGGATGTGGCCAAGAGCGCGGAAACGGAAACGACGAGTGAGGATAGAATGCGAATCATGGGGTGGGATACGGTAGGTTTGAGTGAATCAATGGGAACGAGGGCGCGTTGCCCGGTCGGCAGCGCGAGCCGGATGAACCGCCTCATTTGGAAGGAGTAACATACACCGGTTTGGATGGAGCGAGCGCGGTTGTGGGGCAGCAGGCGTTAGCAAGCAGGGCGGCGGCGGCGGCGGCGATAAAGGCGAGTTTCATCTGGGCAACAAGGCGGTTTGGTTTTGGTGCGACCCGCATGAAGCTCACACCAGTCACGGGCTAGAAACTAGCGGTTCGTTTGATTCCTGCAAGGCAAAAGACGCGCAACCCGCCGTCTCAATCAGTCGCCAGGCCGCCTTTCAGCATCCTGGCGGCGAGCGCTCAGCGCCCGCGCAGGGTCATGAAGCGCTGACAAACCCGCGCCGCGCCCAGATTGGCGTTGTGGCGGATGGACGCCCATGGCGTGGCGGCGGTGGTATCCAGGCGTTTGACGCCAAGCCGATGGTCGCACAGCGCGGTGAAGCGCTCGCCGGTGAGAGAATCGACGAATTCCCCTTCAAAGGAGAGCCTCGAGATGAAGGCCGCCACGGTCGCGGATCCCAAATTGCCGGTCAAAGTCGCCCGCGCATGGGTATGCACGGTGGTCACCGCTGCGCCCGTCGGGATTTTCTCGATCACATCGGTGAGCGCCATGCGCACCCGCAGCGTGGTCGGACCCGGCACCGTCACGATTTTGAGCTTGCCGGTGAGCTGGGCGCGGGTGGCCTCACTCAAATAGGCCGCCAGCTGGTCGGTGACCTCGGGACGGATCCCCGGCGCGGCAATCACGGTGGTGACCGGATCAATGAGGATGCCATCGTATTTTTTCAGGTCAACGCCGGGTTTGACGTAGGCGGAGACCGCGTCGGCGGTGCCGTAGCCCGCGTCTAACTGTGAGAAATGAGCGAGGAAGCCCGAGGGCGAACGCCCGCCGTTGGAACAGGATACGACAGCAAGAGCAACTCCCGCCATGGCAATGACGCCGATGTGATGGATTGGTTTCATGGAATGAATAGGTGGTTTTGAGCCGCAGAAGCTTGGCGCGCAGCCGAGACGCTGATGTTACTGTCAGACTTCTGCGGGCAGGTCAAGGTCCGGTCCGCCATACGCACCCGCGCTCGCGCAGCCCTCAGCCTTGCCGTCGGCAAATTCGCTGTCTAGGTTCCCTGCGCGATGCCTATTGACCCGTCCTACTTTGAACCCACCCGCCGTCAATGGGCTGGTTTTTGGAGTATGATTTGCCAGCAAACGCAGAACGCGTTCAACGACAAGATGGCCCAGTTCATCCTCATTCCGCTGGGCGGGGCGGTGGGTTGGGCAGTGGAATCGCAGGCCGGACTGATGATTGCGCTGCCGTTTGTGTTGTTCGCGCCCATCGCCGGCTGGCTGAGCGACGGCCACTCGAAACGCGACGTGATGATCGGCTCGGCAATCCTTCAGTTGCTCGTGCTCATCTGGATCTGCGTGGCGGTCACCGCCAAAAACCTGCCGCTCGCGCTGGGCGGGTTCTTTGCGCTGGCCGTCCAGGCGGCGTTTTTCAGCCCGGCCAAGCTCGGCATCAACAAGGAATTGGTCGGCTCGAACCACCTTGGATTCGCCACCGGCATCCAACAGATGACGGCCATGCTCGCCATGCTCGCCGGCCAAATCGTCGCGGGCTGGTTGTTTGACAAACGCTATCACGCCCTCGGCGCGTCCTCCGATTTCGCCTGGCAAGCCGCCCTCGGACCCTTGCTGGTGCTCACGGTGCTGTCGGTGCCGGCACTGGTCATGGCGTGGATGATTCCACGGGTGCCCGCCCAAGGCGGCGGCAAAAAATTCACCCTCGGTCTAACCGTCAGCCATTTTGTGAGCCTCGCCGACCTGTGGCGCGACGTGGCGCTGCGGCGCGCGTCGTTCGGGGTGGCGTTTTTCTGGGGCTTTGCGGCCTTCATCAACCTGTGGTCGGTCAAACTTGCCAAGGTCATGACCGGCGGCGGCGAGGGCTTCGGCACGCTGTCGTCCATTTTCATGGCGTCGGCCTCGCTGGGCATGGCGGCGGGGTTTGGCTTCGCCTCGTATCTGCTGCGCAAGCGCATCGAACTCGGCTGGGTGCCGGTGGCGGGCGTGGCCATGACCTTTGCCGCCATCGCGCTGGCGCTCATTCCACCGGGCAATGCCCACGCGTTCCTGCAGCTGCTCGACACCCACCCGCTGGCGTTCGCGATGGCCGCGCCGGGCCGCGTGTTGTTTCTGTTCACCCTCGCGCTGCTGGCGTTTGTCTCGGCGTTGTTTCTCGCGCCGCTCAACGCCTGGATGCAGGACCATTACCCCGCCGCCAAACGCGGCGAACTCCAGTCCGCGGTCAACCTCCAGGATTGTTTCGCGGGGATCCTCGCCGTGACCCTCATCACCGCCTTTGAATACGGCGCCAAGGCGCTCGGCATCGATCCGTTAGTCGGGTTCCGCTGCCAGATGCTCTTCATCGCAGCGGCCTGTTTCCTGGTCACCGCCATGATCATCCGGCTGCTGCCCGCGGATTTCCTGCGGGTCATCGGCGTGACCGTGGTGCGCGCGCTCTATCGGATCCGCGTCGCGAACGGCGCGCACCTCCCCAACAAGGGCGGCGTGCTGTTGCTGCCCAATCACGTGACCTACGCCGACGCGTTTTTCATCTCCGCGGCCTGCCCGCGCCCGGTGCGCTTCGTGATGGAGGAGGCCTTCATCCAGCGGCCCGCCATCCGCGTCTTCACGCGCATCTTCGACACCATGACCATCCGCCGCGATCACCCGTTAGAGGCGATCCGTGAAATCATCCAGACCTTGAACCAGGGGCACGTCGTCTGCATGTTTCCCGAAGGCCAATTGACCCGCACCGGGACGCTCAGCGTGCTGCAGCGGGGTTGCCAGCTCATTGCGAACAAGACTAGCCATCCGGTGCTGCCCATGTGGTGCGACGGCAGCTGGGGGTCGATTTTCTCGTTCGAGCGCAACCGGTTCTTCCGCAAAACTCCCCACCGCGGCGGCGGTGACTTCACGTTCGCATTTGCCCATCCGCTCGACCCCAACGAGGTCACGCTGGAAGCCGTGCGCGAGGGCATGCTCGCCGCCTCGGCGGACGCCATCGGCCTGCGCTTCCTCCGCCGCGGCTGGCTGACCCGGCGGCCGCGAGCCGACAATCCGCCGGTTCAAGCATTCCTTCTAACCAGCGAGTCCGAGCGGCGGCGCGGCTGGATCAATGGCCACCAGATCGCCATGATCAACGCGCTGCAGCGGTGCCAGCCCTTCCATGTGTTGCAGGATGACCCGCTTCTAACCGAACTGCCCGGGTTGCTGGTGGCCTTTCCCGAATTGTTCCGGGCCGCCGTGCGCATTGAGAAATCCTTCAACGCTGCGACCGCCGCCACCTGGGTCGGCGGCGATGTTCTGCGCGCCATGCTGCAAGCCACCCCCGTCACCGGCCGGATCGATTTCTATGACTTCGGCGCGCGCGCGCTCCAACCGGTCGAACTCGCGGGCGTGAGTCATTTCCCGTGCCTGGCGGTTGCCGGCACGGTGGTGGCGATGTCGATGCCCCATCCGCCCGGATCCGACGACAACTTCGAGCCGCAGCATGGCCATCAACCCCATTCGTGGGGCAAACTGCTGCCCGGCTGGCACCTCAAACCCGCGCCCGACGGCGCGCTCCACGCCCACGGCCCGGCCGCGCCCGAGGGCGGCCTGCCCCTGCCCGCCGGCTGCGCCCTGGACGCCGAGGGATTTCTAATGGAAAGTTAGAGCGCGGCGATCGCGGCCATGATGCGCTTGGCGATGCGCTCGTAGTCATCCTTGCCTCTGGCGGCCTGGAGCTCCTCGGGCGTCAAGCGGATGGCCGGGCCGATGTGCACGGTGAGGCGCGCGAAGCGGATGCGCCGCGAGCCGCGCGGCCACGCCTCGCGGGCCCCGGAAATGCGCACCGGTTGGATCAGTGCCCCGGACTTCACGGCGATCAGGCCGATGCCCGGCGCGGCATCGCCGAGTTGCCCGTCCTCGGTGCGCGAGCCTTCGGGGAAAACCAGCACCCGCTGACCGGCCTTGAGTTTGCGGATGATGGTTTTGAGGCTCGCCATGTCCGGGTGCTCCTGATCCACCGGGATGGCATTCCAGCGGGTGTAAAGCCAGCGGCTGGCGCGGTTGAACAGCGTTTTGCGCGCGAGGAACGACATCTCGTTCGGATAGAGCGTGCTGATCAGCGGCGGATCGAGAAAACTCTGGTGATTGGCCGCCACCAGCACCGCGCCCTCGGTGACCAGGTGTTCGGCACCCTGGATGCGCAGCCCGAAAATGCTCCGGGCCAGCGCGCGGAAGGTCATCCAACCAAACCAGTAGATCCATGTCATGGGCGTCGTGTGTCGTGTGGCCCACCATCGAACCACCGCTGCTGCAACTTCTCCCCGTCACCCCGCCTAATGCAATCCCAAAGGTGGTGGGGAGGGGGTATGGAGCCAACTTTCTGCCAGCTTGCTGGCTTGACGCCATGCCCGTGCGCGGCAAATTATTCCAACCATGGCATGGCGCATTGAGGAGGCGGTGACCCGCGGCGAAATCGACAACACGCTCGAAGGACGCACCACGGGCCGGGTCTGGCTGGCCGGGCGCGACGAACCGCTGACCCTGCAGCTCGAGGGCGACTGCTGGCGCGACCTGGCGGGGATGCGCTTGCGCTTTGAAAACCCGGCGCCGCAGGTCATGCCGGAATTCGCCGCCCTGGATGCCAACCAGGCCGGGATCGTGGGCGACATGACCGCATCGCGCAAAAACAAGATTGCCACGGTGGATGAGGCGCAACTGCAGCGGCTCTATCAGACGCAGGCCGAGATTCCCTACGAGTGGCGCAACACGCTCTATCTGGAGTGGTTTAGCGAAATCAACGGCCGGGTGGTCATCGAATCCTCGTCCTATGTGTTGAAGATTTCCCCCTACGAATGGGCGATGGACGAGGATGCCGAGGAGGCGCAGAAACTCGCCAACCTCCACGCCATGCGCGACTTCATGGCCCAGTTGATCCGCCGACGCGAGGTTTCCGGCGCGCTCGAGGAGGCCGAGGGTGAACTCGACGAATTCGCCTGGGAAGAACGGCTCAAGGAATCCGACCGCCTAACCGACGCGTATCAGGAAGTGATCGAGAAATACCTGGAGGACGTGGACAGCGAGCGCAAGGAGGCGTTCGTGATGGGGTGGGACGGCCTGCTCGACGCGCTGGCCGAGCGCGATGAAGCGGATGACGACTATGTGGCCGGGGAGAGCCGGGCCTACGACCCTCTGGCGGAAGCGGGTTTTGAGGGCGACGATGTCCTAGATCCCGATGACGGCTTCTTCGATGACAACATCGAGGAACACCCGCTGCAGGTCCAGGCGCATGAACTTGCGATGCGAGCGATGGATGTCGTCCAGCAGGATGCCAAGCCGGGAACGCCGGCCTATCAGTTGGTGAGCTGCCTGCTGCAAGTCAGCGGCAAGCTCGCCGGCTCGCTCAACGGTTTGGACGGCGACTTCGAGCCGGAACCGGGCTTCGTGCTCGCAATTTTGAAACGCTGTCTGAGCTGGCTCAACGAGGCGGTGGGTTCCTGCCAGCAGTTGATGGCCGTGGAAACCGACCCGGATCAACTCGCCGCCCTCGCCCATGTCCGCAGCTCGGCGTTTGCCATCCGCGACGGCATCGTGGAACTGCGCCGAGAGCTCAAGTAGGGGAGGGGGCATGCGGTTTTCTAACAGGTGGTGCGCTCTCGATGAGAGCGCCTGCCAATGCACAGCCAAAGATCCTGCCAAGCAAGGACGTTGCGGCATTCCTTGGGCTATTTTTGGTCCACCCATTGGCTGCGGCCTCATCGAGGCCGCGCCACCTGTCGAGGCCCGGGACGCGCCGTCACTCCGCGCCAACGAGTCCCTGCTGGCGCAGGATCTCGAGCACGGCGGTGAGGCCCGACTCGATGGTGTGGTGCGAGTTGTCGAGGATGGTGGCACCCGGGGCGACGACCAGCGGGGCGGCGGCGCGCTGGCTGTCGGCGGCATCGCGCTGGGCGATGGAATCCACCTCGCCCATGTCGTGGCGGCGGGCGGCGCGGACGTGTTCGGCGGCGTCGACGTAGATTTTATACGGGGTGTTAGGGAATACGACCGAGCCGATGTCGCGGCCCTCCATGACGATGCTGGCGTGCCGAAGGTAACCACGCTGGAGGTCGATGAGTTTGTCGCGCACGGCCGGGATGGCGGCGATGGTGGAGACGTTGGCATTGATCGCCTCGCTGCGCAGCGCGTCGCGGGGATCGACGCCATCGATGGTGATGGTGGAGGTCATGCCGTCGTGGCCGCAGTGGATGGCGATGCGTTCGAGCAGGGCGATGACGGCGGCGGGGTCGCGGGGATCGATGTGTTGCTGCAGCACCTTCCAGGTGATGGCGCGATACATGTCGCCCGAGTTGACCATGATCAGGCCGAGGCGTTGGGCGAGCAGGCGAGCGAGGGTGCTTTTGCCCGAGGCGGCGGGGCCGTCGATGGCGATGGCGATGTGCGGGGCGGGAGAGGGCGATTGGTTCACTTGGGTGAGCAGATTGATTCTGAAGCGTGCGGTTGGAAACCACGGATTACACGGATTTTACGGATTCGAATAAAATTTCAAATGATCGAATCGTGCCTTTTGAGTGCAACGTTATCACGCCAGCAACTCGATATTCCACCCGTGTAATCCGTTCCAATCCGTTAATCCGTGGTAAAACAACGTCGGCCTTCCGTTTAACTGATATTTGTTATTGATAGCGGCTGCGGGCCTCACGCGTGGGAGAGGGTGGGCAGGGAGAAGGCGGCGGCGTCCGAGCGGTGGTGGAGGATGGCCTCGAGGTGGTGGGCGAAGCCGGGGTAGGAGGTGTTGACGCACTCGGTGTTGCGGATGACGGTCTGGCCGGTGGCAAAGAGCCCGGCGATGGCAAAGGCCATGGCGATGCGGTGGTCACCGAAACTATCCAGTTCGGCGCCGTGGAGCGGGTGGCCGCCTTGGATTTCCATGCCGTCCTCGAACTCCTCGACCTCGGCACCCATGGCGCGCAGGTTGCTGACCACGGTGGTGATGCGGTCGGTTTCCTTGACCCGCAGTTCGCGGGCGTTGCGGATGACGGTGCGGCCGCTGGCAAGCGCCGCGGCCACGGCGATGACCGGGATTTCATCGATGAGATTGGGTATCTCGCTGGCAAGGAGGGTCGTGCCGGTTAGAGAAGCGCCGTGGATTTCGAGGTTGCCAATCGGCTCGCCCTGCGCGCAATGGACGACCTCGGTCAGGTGGGCGCCCATGCGGCTGAGCACTTTGAGGATGGCGGTGCGCGTCGGGTTGAGTCCGACATCCTTGATGAGCAGGCGCGAGCCCGGCAGCGCGGCGGCGGCCACCAGCCAGAACGCGGCGCTCGAGATGTCTCCCGGCACGGTGAAATCGCAGGCGGCGGGGACCTGGCCGCCCTGGATTGAGATGGTATGGCCGTCCTGGCGGGTGCGGACCTGGAACGAGGCGAGCATGCGCTCGGTGTGGTCGCGCGTCTCGGCGGGCTGGATCACCGTGGTCAGCCCGTCGGCGAACATCCCGGCTAACAGCACCGCGCTTTTCACCTGGGCGCTGGCCACCGGCATGTCATAGGTGATGGGCGTGAGTTTGGCCGGGTGGATGACCAACGGCGCGCAGCCGGGTTTTTCCCCGCGGGTTTCGATTTGCGCGCCCATTTTTTCTAACGGTACGGTGATGCGCCCCATCGGGCGCGACGAGAGCGATGCGTCGCCAAACAACTCCGTGGCGAAGGGCTGCCCGGCTAACAGTCCGGCGAGCAGCCGCATGCCGGTGCCCGAGTTGCCGCAATCAATCGGCGCGCCCGGCACGCTGAGCTTCATCGCCTGGCCGTGGATGCGCAGGCCGCTCGGGCCGTAGCCGGCGAGTTCCTCGAGGACGTGGTAGGACGCGCCCAAGGCTCGCATGGCGTTGAGGGTGTTGAGGCAATCCTCGCTGGGCAGGAAGTTGCGGATGACGCAGTCGCCATCGGCCAGGCTGCCGAGGATTGCGGCGCGGTGGGACATGCTTTTGTCGCCCGGCACGCTGAATTCGGCGTGGAGCGAGGAGATGGCGGTAACTCGGAATTCCGACATGGGCGGGTGTGAAAAGGTCTAACAGGGTGGATGGAGCAAGTCGCGCTGATGTTTGGCGGTGGCCAGCCATTGTCGAGTGGGTTCTTGCGCGGCGTGCTCCAGGTGGCCGAGCAGCGTTCCGAGGTCGGCAAGGGTTTCGCGCAGCGGCCCTAACAGCGCCGCGCGGTTCGCGATGAGGATTTCCGCCCACATCTCCGGGTTGCCGGAAGCCACGCGCGTGGTGTCGCGCAGGCCGCCGCCGCCGAAGCTCCCCTGCTGCGGGTCTAGCAGGCAAATGCGCGCGGCGCTGGCAGCCAGGATGTGGGGCAGGTGGCTGATGCGCGCAACCACGGCGTCGTGGACCGCCGGGCTCAGCCACGCCGTCCGGCAGCCGACACTGGCCCAAAATCGCTCCAGAGCATCGGCGCGCGGAGGCGGCGCGGGATCGTCGTGGGTGAGCAGGCAGGTGGCACCGGCGAACATGCGGGCGTCGGCTGCGGAGATGCCGACGCGTTCCGAGCCGGCCATCGGGTGGCTGCCGATGAAGGCGATGCCATGGCCGGCGAGCACCGGCGGGAGGCTCAGGTGCGGCGCGCGTTTCACGCTGCCGACATCGGTGACCAGGCAGCCCGTCGGCAGGCCGGCCGCCAACGCCTGGGCCACCAGGGCCGCCATCGAGCCGACGGGCACCGCCAGGACTAACAGATCGGTGGACTTCACGGCGGCGGCCAGATCGGTGGTGGCCTCGCGGATGCCCAACTCCCGTGCTGCGTCCACGGTGGATTGCCGGCGCGCCCAAAGCCGGACGCGCGGCGGCGCATCCAAGGCGGCCAAGGCCATGGCCAGCGAGCCGCCGAGCAGGCCACCGCCGAGAATGGTGATGTGAGAGAAATCCGCGCTCATGCTCGCATTGCGGGTCCAGTGGTGCGGGCCCGGCAGGTTTTGCCAGGACTGGGGGTCAGGCGGGGAGTTCAGGGAACCCGGAAGTATTTCTTCTCGGCGGGCGGATAGGTGGGATCCTGGACCAGGGTGCCGGTGGGGATGTCGCGCACGTCCACCACTTTGTTGTTATACGGGCTGAAAACGAAGCCGTCTTTGCCGGGAACTTTGTTGGCAATGGCGTAGTCGCGCTTCGGCTCCACCGGCGGCTTGGGCTTCTCGATGGGTGGCGGGGTGGTGCCGGGATTGGCGTTCAGATTGCTTTGGGCCTGGGCATCCTGCTCCTTTTGCTTGAGGGCATCCTGCTCCTTGAGCTTTTGCGCGTCTTGGGCGGCGGCGGTTTTGTCCGGCGCCTTGGGCCGCCGTTGCTGGCGCGGGTGTTCATTCACAGGATAGCAGGAGGCCAGCAGGACACAGCCGATGGCGGCGATGCCGGTGGAAAGACGGAGGTTCATCATGGCAGTGAGAAGGGAACGTGGTTGGCAGTTTCGGATCATTCTGCCCGTGAAACCGGCCAGACGCGAGCCATCATGAGCTTCCTGGGCGGCCCGTCAAGCAAGGTCGTTGCTTCGGGTGGCGGATTTCGCGGAAAAATCGTTCACCACCGTGCTTGTCGGGCGCGGCAATCTGAAGTGATACTGCGCGCACGCCATGCCAGATGCCGCCATTCACACGCTCGGACGCGTTCTGGAACCCGTCGGTCCGGTGCTCTACCGGGTGTCCCTGCCTAACGGAAAAGTCATTCTCGCCCATTTGTCCAAGCGCCTTGCCGACGAGCAAGCGGTGTTTGCGGAGGATGCCCGGCTGCTGCTGGAGCTCACGCCCTATGATTTCGACACCGCTCGCATTCTGGGCGCTTGGCGGTCACTTGCCGATGCAGAAGCGGCTGAAGATCACGCCTAACAAATCCTCGGTGTCCACCCGGCCGGGGATCTCGCCCAGCGCGTCGAGTGCGTCTCGCAAGTCGATAGCGGCGAGTTCGGAGTCGGCCGCCGGGTCGGCGAGCAGGTCGAGGGCGGCGAGCAGGCCGACGCGGGCGGCCCGCAGGCTGGCTTGGTGGCGGGCGTTGATCGCCACGGCGTGCTCGCCCCAATCGACCTGGCCGAAGTGCAGGGCGTCGCGGATGGCCGCGGAGAGCGTGTCGAAGCCCGCGTCGCTGGTGCACGACAGGCGCACGGCGGGCACACCCGCCCACGACGGGTGCTCGCCGAGATCGAGCTTGTTGAGCACTAACAAACATTGTGCGGTGGCCGGGGGCAGCGCGGGGGTGGCGGGGCGCGGGGCGCTGGCGTCGGCGAGTTCCAACAACAAATCCGCCGCCCCGATCTGAAGCACGGTGCGCCGGATGCCTTCCGCCTCGATGCGATCGGCGGACTCGCGCACGCCGGCGGTGTCCACGAGGCGCAGCGGAATGCCGTGCAGGTTGATGGTTTCCTCGATCGTGTCGCGGGTGGTGCCGGCCAGCTCGCTGACGATGGCGCGCTCGCAGCCCAGCAGGCGGTTGAGCAGGCTGGATTTGCCGACGTTGGGCGCGCCGCAGATCACGGTGCGCACGCCCTCGCGCAGGATGCGCCCCTGGTCGGCCGTGGCTAACAGCGAGTCCACCGTGGCCAGCACCGCCTGGACCAGCGTTTGCAGCAGCATGCCGGTTTGCGGGTCGATGTCTTCCTCGGGAAAATCGATCCACGCCTCGAGGTGGGCGAGGGTTTCTAACAATGAATCGCGGGCCTCGGTGGTGCGGCGCCCGAGGACGCCATCGAGCTGGCTGCGCGCGGCGCGCAGCGCGAGGCGGGTTTGGGCGGCGATGAGATCCATCACGCCTTCGGCCTGGGTGAGGTCGAGCTTGCCATGGAGAAACGCGCGGCGGGTGAACTCGCCCGGGGCGGCGGGCACGGCGCCGCAGGCGAGCAGCCGCTCTAACACCTCGCGGGTGACCAGGATGCCGCCATGGCCGGAGAACTCGACGCAGTCCTCGCCGGTGTAGCTGTTAGGCCCGGGGAACACGGTGAGCAAGCCGTCGTCGATGACTTCGCCCGCGGCATCCCGAACCCGGCAATGGCGCGCGGTGCGCGGCGGCTGGGCCGAGACCCTGCCGTCGGTGGCCCGGTCCGCCACGGCGAGTGCCTGCGGCCCGGAAATCCTGACCAACGACACCGCGCCCATGCCGGGCGGCGAGGCGAGTGCGGCGATGGTCGTGCGCTGCGGGTCCATTGGACTAGGGGATATGAGAACCACTGATTTCACTGATTATACTGATGATTAAGAAGTTGTGGTGTCATGCGTTCTCACCTCATCGGTGAAGGTTATTGATCCTTGAAAGCAACATGGAAACCACGGATTACACGGATATTGCGGATTGTTAAAGCGTTATGAATATTAGCGCGCTCACCTGCCGGGCTAGCGTGTAGTGCGTTAGAATACAGTAATCTTCTGCATTAAATCCGTTAAAATCCGTATCATCCGTGGTAAAAACAGCCGTTTCACCCTGTTTCATTTTCCCATTTAGGTTCATATCTGTTAGCGAAAATCCAGGTCTTTCAGTAAAATCAGTGCAATCAGTGGTTCATCAAGCCGCTTCACCCGTGAGACAGGCGAGCACGGCGTCGAGCACTTCCAGGCAGCGGCGGTTTTGAGCTCCGGTGCCGATGGAGATGCGGATCCACTCGGGCAGTTGGTAGGAACTCATGGCGCGCACGATGACGCCTTGCTGGAGCATGTCGCGGAACACGCGGTCGCCCGCGCCGGTTTTGACCAGCACGAAATTCGCGTGGCTGGGCACGAATTCCAAGCCGCGGTCGTGGAACGCCTGGGCGTAGAACGCGATGCCCTCGCGGTTGACGCGCAGGGTGTTGGCGGTGTGCTCGGTGTCGGCAAGCGCGGCGAGCGCGCCGGCCTGGGCGATGGCGTTGACGTTGAACGGTTGGCGGGCCTTTTGCAGCAACTCGGCGAGATGGGCGGGCGCCAGCCCGTAGCCGACGCGCAGGGCCGCCAGCCCGTGGATTTTCGAGAAGGTGCGCAGCACGCAGACGTTGCGGCCCTCTCGCACATAGCGCAGCGTGTCGGGCGCGGCTTCGGGAAACTCGATGTACGCTTCGTCGAACACGGCGATCACATGCTCCGGGAGACGGCTCATGAAGCGCTCGATGGTTGGCTGGTCCACCATGGTGCCGGTTGGATTGTTGGGATTGGCGATGAACACAAGCCGCGTGGCGGGCGTGATCGCGTCGGCCATGGCGTCGAGGTCGTGGATGAAGCCCGGATCGGGCACCGCGACGTATTTCGCCCCGAAGAGCGTGGCCATCAACTTGTAAACCACGAAGGCGTGCTCGGCGGCAATCAACTCGGCTTGCGGGTTCAAAAAGGTATGGCACAACAACTCGATGACCTCGTTGGAGCCGCCACCCAGCACCACGTTGGCGCGGTCAAGACCCAGCTTCTCCGCGATGGCAGTGCGCAGCCGGTAGCCGCCGCCATCCGGATAGATGTGCGCCTCCTCGATGGCGGCGCACATCGCGGCCTTGGCCATGGGCGACGGACCGAGTGGGTTCTCGTTCGATGCCACCTTAACGATTTGGGCGGGATCCAGGCCGAGTTCGCGCGCGGTTTCGTCAATCGGTTTGCCGGGCTCGTAGGCCACCAGGTCACACACAAAGCGGTTCGCGTATTGGTCAATTCTCATCGCAGCGCCACCGTAGCCGCCCGCCGCCCGGCGGTCAAATGCCAAGGTGGCCGGGGGGCGCTCACACACCTCGCGCGCGGGGCCGGGCTAACGTTTTTTTCGAAGCGGCTTGCCGCTGAGGCGCGTGGCGATCAGGTTCGGGCAGCGGCCATTGAGGCGCAGTTGTTCGCAATTCGCCTCGATCTTGAGTGATTGCCGGACCGGCTTGAATCCGAGGCGCCGCGTCACGCAATCGTTGAGCAAGTCAATATGGGCATCCTCGAACTCCACCACCCGCCCGCAATCGATGCACACGAGGTGGTTGTGCGATGGCTTGTCGAGGAAGTTTGGATCGTAGGTGGTTTGGTCGTCGCCCAGGTCGATCTCGCGCAGCAGCCCGGCCTCGACCATCAGCCCGAGCGTGCGGTAAACCGTCGCCCGCGAAATGTCGGCCTGGCTTTTCCTGACCCGGGCGAACAGTTCTTCTGCGGTGAAATGTTCGTCCTGAGCAAATGCGGACTTGAGAATCACGTCCCGCTGGCCGGTCCGGCGCAAGCCCTTGCGCCGGATGAAATCATCGAGCCTTTCCTGAACTCCGATACCCATGCCCGCGACGTTAGACCGCCCTGGCTGACTAGGGAAGCGGAAACCGGGCAGACAGGGGATAGGGATTGGCAACCCGTAGGACTTACGCTTCAAGCAGGCCGCTCCATGAACATCCCGGTGGACGACCTGCATGCGCTCCTGACCGGCCACCCCGAATATCACAGCGACAACGTCCATTTCAATGCCCAGGGCATCTCCCAGCAGGCGGATCAGGTCGCCGCGGAGATTGCCCAGCTGCTGGCGCATCGATGGCCCGGCGGTGTCCCGGATGTTAGACCGGCGGTGTCCCGGGGTCTGCGTCCCCTGCCAGCGCCCGGGCGCGCGCGGCAAGGCCGCGGATCAAGCCGCCGAAGATCAGGCCGTGAACCGGGTAGAGCAGGTACCAATACGCCAGTCCGGCGAGCCCTTTCGGGGCAAAGTAGGCGGTTTGAGTGAGCAGCGGGCGCAACTCGCAATCCTGCGCCACGACCTCAAATTGCAGCCAGGCCTTGCCCGGCACCTTCATCTCCGCGCGCAACCGCAACAACCGCCCGGGCTCAATGGCTTCGACACGCCAGAAATCCAGCGCCTCGCCCACCCGCAGCTCGGTGCCATCGCGCCGCCCGCGCCGCACGCCCACGCCCCCGCAGAGGCGGTCGATGGCACCGCGGATGCGCCACGCCCAATTCATATACAACCAACCGTGCGTGCCGCCAAGGCCAGTGAAGGCGCGGAAGATGGCGTCCGCCGGCGCGTCCACGAGCAACTGCCGGTGTTCGATGATCATGCCCTCGCGCGTTGTGAGGGTGACCGGCTCGACGCCGCGCTGGCTGGTGGCGAGGGCGTCGTTCCAGGTGGTTTCGACCGCCTGGGCATCGAGTTTTTCCAGCGCGAGTTTGACGGCCGATCGATAGTCGAGCGGCTGGATTTGCGGGAACAGCTGTCGTGCCAAGTCGTCGCGGACAATGATCTCGTTGCGTAAGCCGGCAATGAGCGGCCGCGCGATGGCGGCGGGGATCGGCGTGACAAAGTGGACCCAATAGGACGATAGCTTTGGGGTCAGGATCGGCACGGGCACCAGCCAGCGCCGGAGATGGCGGACTTCGGCATAGAAGGTCAGCATTTCGCCGTAGGTGATGACGTCGGCACCGCCGATTTCGATGATGCGCCCGGCGCTGGCGGGGACCCGCAGGGCACCAGCCAGGTAGTCCAGCACATTGCGGACCGCAATCGGCTGGATGCGCGTGTAAACCCAGCGCGGGCAAATCATCACCGGCACCCGCTCGGTGAGATAGCGGATCAGTTCAAAGGACAGGCTGCCCGAACCCACGATCACCCCGGCGCGGAACTCGGTGACTGATAGACCGCTTTCCCGCAGGGCGTCACCCGTGAGTTGGCGTGAGCGCAGGTGGGCGGAGAGCGCCGTGGCGGGATCGCCCAGACCGCCGAGGTAAACGATCCGCCCGACACCTGCGTGCTGCGCCGCCGTGCCGAAATTGCGCGCGCCCTGCACGTCGCGTTGGGAAAAGTCAGCGCCCGCCCCGAGGCTGTGCACGAGGTAATAGGCGGCCTCCACGCCGCGCATGGCTGCCGTGAGCGAGTCGGGTTGCAGCACGTCGCCCGCGACCCGCTCGACCTGCCCGCACCACGGCCGGCCCTGCAACCGGGAGACATCGCGCACCAGGCAGCGCACGCGGTAGCCGGCCTCTAACAATCTTGGGACCAGCCGGCCGCCAATGTAGCCGGTGGCACCGGTCACAAGAACTAACGGGCGTTGGGTCGGGGTCATCATTCAGGGGTGGCGGGGGAGGTCATGCGCTGCGGGATGGCACGATGGTGCCCGGTGCTAGCCGTGAGATTGAAATCATCCTAGCATCGCGGGAGGCGGAGGGCAGCAAGTATTTTAGCATCCGCTCTCGACTCGCATGGCCGTTTGGCCATGGAGCGCCGGCTTCAGCCGGCCAGCTTTGCCGACTAAACTCGCCGCTCCGTACGTTGATGAAACCATGAAGCCAACCCGTGAAAGTCTGAGTCCGTCAGTGACGTGGACCCGCCGGCGCCCTCGACAACCTATTGACACAACCCGGCGGACATCTTCCACTGCTGGCGGATGAACGACCACTCCGCGATTCTCATTGAGCTGGCGCTGGCCGAAGACCTGGGTGACGGGGATGTCACCGCGCGGTATTTCATCCCGGAGGACCGGCGGGCCCGGGCGTTTGTCACGGCGCGCAAGGCCGGCGTGGTGTCCGGGGTGGCATTGGCCGCGCGCGTTTTTTCCAAGGTGGACCCGGGTTTGTTAGTGGAGATCCTCATTGCCGACGCCAGCCGCGTGAGCGATGGCGCGCGGCTCATGGTCGTCGAGGGCAAGGCCCGCTCGATCCTGGCCGCCGAGCGTACCGCGCTGAATTTCCTGCAGCGCCTCAGCGGCGTGGCCACCCTGACCGCCGAATACGTCGCCCTAGTCAATGACACCCCGGCGCGCATTCTCGACACCCGCAAGACCACGCCGGGCTATCGGTTGTTGGAAAAGCAGGCGGTGGTCCACGGCGGGGGCGTCAATCACCGGCTCGGGCTCTACGACCGCGCCATGGTCAAGGACAACCATCTGGTCGCCGAAAACGGCGCGGCGGCGATCCAGGCGGCCATCCACCGCTTGTTAGCCGACCAGCCGGGCATCGAGGTGGAGCTGGAGGCGGACACCCTGGACCAGGTTCGGACGTTTCTGGCGATGGACGGCGTCGCGCACATCCTGCTGGATAACATGACCGATGCCGAGCTGCGGGAAGCGGTGGCGGCCCGGGGCGGGCGCGCCGCGCCGCAACTCGAAGCCAGCGGCGGGGTCACGCTCCAGACGGTGCGCGCGATCGCGCAAACCGGGGTGGATTTCATCTCGGTGGGTGCGCTCACCCACTCCGCGCCGGCCATGGACATCGGGCTGGATTTCATGCCGCTGTGAGTGCCGCACGACCATGACCGCCGAATTCACCGCGAGTGCCGCCTTGTTCCCAGAGCCCTTCCGCTTGCTGATCCGGGAATCCGCCGCTTCGACCAATGACGAGGTGCGCACGCTGGCGCAAGCGGGCACGCCGGACGGTTTGGTGTTGCTGGCGTTGCAGCAAACGACCGGGCGCGGGCGCCGCGGCGCACCCTGGTTCACTCAAGCCGAAACCTCGCTGGCCTTTTCCATCCTCGTGCGCCCGCAGGAGCCCAAGGCGCTGTGGCCGCGCCTCGCCCTAGCCGCCGGACTCGCCGTGGCCGAAGCCGTCGAATCGCTGGGGGCCACCGCCGGCATCAAATGGCCCAACGATGTTTGGATTCACCAGCGCAAAGTCGCGGGCATCCTCGTCGAGGCCGGCGCGGATTTCGCCATCGTGGGCATCGGCCTCAACGTCAACACCCGCGAATTCCCGGTGGAAATCGCCGATATCGCCACCTCGCTGCGCCTCGCAACCCAGCGCGACCACCCGCGCCATGAGGTGCTCGGTGCCATCCTGCGCCGCTTCGCCCTGCGCCGCACCCAGATCGGCGGCGATTTCCCGGAATTGCTCGATGCCGTCCGCCAGCGCTGCGTGCTCACCGGCCAGCAAGTCACCCTCACCACCGCCAGCGGACCCAAACAGGGCGTCGTCGAGGGCATCGCACCCGGCGGTGAATTGTTATTGCGCACCGCCAGCGGCCTGGAACGCCTGATCCAAGCCGACGAAATCCGCCTTGAGTACCCACGCCGGACTCTTCATGTATAGAATCACTTTTTTGTCATGCGCCCGATCGGGATGTGCGGCGAAAAATTCCTTGGGTCCGCACAGAATAATGTGCTAAGAATGGTCCATGCAAATGGATCTCAAAGCAGACGTGGTGAGTCTGACCGACTTTGCGCGCAACACGAAGCAGCACGCCAAGGAACTCGCGCTTGGTGGCCGGGCGAGAATTCTGACTCAGAATGGCAAGGCATCAGTGGTGGTGCTCTCGCTGGATGCTTTTGAAAAAATGGCGCAAGATGCGGAGGATTACCGCATGGATCTCAGGCTTCGGGCTGCACTGGAAAACTATGCCAAGGGAGACCGCGGGGTAACGGCGAAAACGGTGATGAGCAGGCTCCGCAAGCGTGCCCAAAATCGACGGACCGCACGATGATGAACTACGAGTTGCGGCTTTCTTCAGAAGCGGAGCACTGCATCGATGCTCAGCTTCAGTGGTATGAGGCGGATGCGACGAGAGGTGGAGTGGACTTGGCTGATCGCTGGCTGGAGCTGCTGGAGGCGGCTCTCGATGCGCTGAGCCAGTCTCCTGAAAGACACGGGTTCGCGGCGGAAAACGGACGATGGATGCCTGAATTTGTTATCCGCCAGCTGCGCCTCAAGCCATGGAAGACGCCGTCGGCCTGGAGGGTTCTCTACGTGATCGACGCTCCAGCCAAGCGGGTTACGGTGCTACAGGTCCGGCATGAGCAACGTCCGTTGCTGGATGAGGACGGCCGGTAATGCCACTTGCGCCTCATCCGATGCACTCTTACGCAATAACTTCCCAACCGGCCCCATGAAACCCATTCCCATGCTTTGGATCTGCGCGCTCGCCCTGGTGGTGTTGCCGGCGTGTTCGCTGGCGCACTCGAAAATCCCCGGCAAAGAGCCGGAGAAAGCCACGGCCGAGGCCCCGAAGCTGATCGGTCGCATTGCCTCGATTCCGGCGGACAAGCGGTTTGTGCTGATCCAAAGCTACGGCACCGGCAAGATCGAGGCCGGCACAATTCTCACCACCCGCGGACCGGACGAACGCACCGCCAACCTGGTGACCACCGGCGAATCGCTCGGCCAATTCACCGCCGCCGACGTCCAATCCGGCTTGCTGGGGGAGGGGGATGCGGTCTATTCCCGCCACATCCCCAACCCGGCGGCCCCGGCCACAGCCGCCCCCACTGCGGCAGAACCCGCTGAAAATCAAGAACCCACCGTCCCCGAACCGGCTCTAAAAAAATAATCAACATTGTGCGAATTCTTTTCTTTCAAAACCTCTGGCCTTTCTGTATTTTAAAAACGTCCCGATTGGCACGCTTATTGAACTGAAATTATTTGAAATTTCAGGATGGGTCATCGCCCTGTCCCCACGTGGGTGATGATTTGTTGCAATGTGAGTGCTGATTGCACATGTCCCAACATGAACCCCACAACCAGCCAACATGAAAACCTTGAACGCCGCAGGCGCTTCGGTGAAAGCCGATGCGAACCGTCTTGCTGACTTCGTCCTGTTTACGCAGCGCAGTTGCATCCTCAATCTGTCCACGGAACTCAGCAAAGGAAACATCTCGTTTCCCCAGTTCTTCCTCCTGACCTACCTCTCCAGCGAGGAATATCTGACCATGTCGGATATCGCCAAGAAGATGGGTCACTCGACCGCCGCCGCCACCGGCTTGGTGGATCGGTTGGAAAAACTCGCCTATGTCGAGCGGACCCACGCGTCCGAGGACCGTCGCAAGATCATGGTGCGCATCACCGCCAAGGGCATCGAACTGGTGGCGAAAATGCGCTCGGAAATCGCCAATGATCTGGTGGGAATTCTCGCAGAGATGGATGAAGACCAGGCGGAAACCGTCGAGCACACCAAGCGGGCCATCCTCGGCCGCGAGCTCGGCTGAAGCGCCGGCGGTCTCCCTACTGCTGCCCCCCGATGACCCTGAATTCCGCAGTTAGGAACCACGGATTACATGGATTTTACGGATGATGCATGAATTATGGGAAATCATCACTTTACCTGTTAGGTGAATAGGTATCATCCAATAAACTCCTCATGCAATCCGTGTAATCCGCTCTAATCCGTTAATCCGTGGTAAAAATAACGACGAATTGCCATTTGAACTGCGGTTTGTAGGATGACCGAGGCTCCCCTATTTCTAGCACCCTTGCAGGCGATCCCCGGGGTCCGCGCGGCGTGGATCGAGCGCGTGCCCTTCATCCCGATCACCGGCGGGCGCGATGAGGCGATGGCTCAACTGCGCCCGATCCATGAAGCCGCCGTGGCGGACTTCGCCGGGGCCCGTGCCGGGTGGTGGCGTGCCGAGCAAGTCCACGGCAACGCCGTGGCCGTCGTGCCGGGCAGTGCGCAAATCACCGCGCCCGATGGCTTGCCGGTGGTGCCCGGCGTGGACGGTCTGGTTACCCGGGATGCCGGCGTGGTGCTCGCCATTTACGTCGCCGACTGCGGCGTGATCTGGCTGGCGGACCGCCGGACCGGGGCGATCGGATTGCTGCACTCGGGCAAAAATGGCACCGCTGCGAACATTTTCGGTCAGGCGCTCGAGCGGATGTCCGCAGAGTTTGGGACGCGCGCCCGGGACGTGACGGCGGTTCTCGGGCCGTGCATCCGGCCCCCGGACTATGAGGTGGATTTTGCCGCGGCCATTGCCAGCCAGGCGTGTGGTGCCGGGGTCGGGAATTTCATCGACTGCGGGCTCAACACCGCGTCTGATCCCGCGCGGTTTTACAGTTACCGCAAACAACTCGGCAAAACCGGCCGCATGCTGGCCCTGATCGTCCGCGATTCCCCACTATGAACCTCCTCACCCTCGCGGCTCCCGCCAAGCTCAACCTCGCGCTGCGCCTGCTTGGCCAGCGCACCGATGGCTTCCATGAAATCGACACCCTGATGGTGAAGCTGCCAGGTCTAAGCGACCGGCTTGAGTTCCGCCCGGACGCGCAATTCTCCTTCCACTGCGATGAGTCGGCCATCCCCGGCGATGCCCAAAATTTGGTCGTGCAAGCCGTGCGCGCCTATGAGAGCGCCGCCGGCGTGGCCTGCGCCTGCGCAATCACGCTGCGCAAAGCCATCCCCCACGGCGCGGGTCTGGGCGGCGGCAGCAGCGACGCGGCCACCACCTTGCTCGGGCTCGACCAACTCCATGGCGGCCGACTCGGCGCGGCGCGCCTGTTGGAACTGGCCGCCGCGCTGGGCTCGGACGTGCCGTTTTTTCTAACTCCCGGGGCGGCGCGCTGCACCGGGCGCGGCGAAATCATCGAGCCGCTTTCCTCCCCGCCGACGTTGCGCGTGCTGTTGCTTAAACCCGGGTTCGCCGTGCCCACGCCGGATGCCTACGGGCGGTGGCGCGCATCGGGCGAACTCCCCGGCATCCGCTATGCCGCTCAGGAACTCGCCGGCATCTCCCTGGTTAATGACTTGGAGCGCCCGGTGTTCGCCAAACACCGCTTCCTCGCCGAACTCAAACAATGGCTGCTGGAGCGCCGCGAAACCACCGCCGCTCTGCTGTGCGGGTCCGGCTCCACCGTCTTCGCCGTGTTGCGCGAAGACGCCGACGCCGACGCCCTCGCCCGCTGCGCGCGCCACGAACTCGATCCCGGACTCTGGCACTGGACGGGAAAAATCGGATAGAGCTACTTCAGGCTCAGACATCCTGACTTCCGCCGGAGTTGTGAGAGGTGTTCGGAAAATCCGTTGAACCGCTTTGGGACCGGGCGGAATGCCCGGGTCACCGTGGCGCGGGCATTCTGCCCGCCGCCTCTCCTCATTCTGGCGCATTCTATTTACCGGCACCTCAGGATGGTCTCAGGCTGTGCAGCGCCTCGAGCAGCTTGGACACGTCGAGCTTGCTGGTGGCCGAGTCCTTGTCGTCGACGATGGCATAGGCCTCGTCGCAGTATTTGTCGAAGAACGCCCAGCTCATCTGCTGCTTGCGGCCCCACGTCACACACACCGGTCCGGTGGCGTTGTATCCGGGGATCATCACGCAATGGCCGCCCCACGAATTCGGCGCGTCCGCCGGCCCGCTGGCCACCGCCCACGGCTGTCCGGTTTGGATCTGTGCTTGGGCGGACTTGGGCAAGGCCAGGCCGACGTAGGCCGCGGTGAGCAGATAGATCGCGGCCTGTACCTCGTCATGGCCGGTCGGCGTGATTTGGGCGAAGGCGTTGATCTTGTATGGGAACCCGGCCGCGAGCCAGCCGGTTTGACGCCAGGCCTTCAGCGAGTCTAACATGTTCAGGCCGTCGTCCGCCCCGCCGCTTTCCTTCCAATACTCCTTCACCACGTCGTTGTCCGAGATCATCAGCACGGACCCTTGTTCGATGTGCTCGAAGCGCAGCGTGAGATGCGCTCGCGCCGCAATCACACAGTCGCCATGCACGTCATTGGCAAACATCGGCGTGGGAATGCCCGGATGGAGCACGTCAAAGTCATACTGTGGCGGCGTGCGCGGCGGAACTTTTTTCAACAGCGCGGCAAATTTGAAATTGCGCGCGTCCGCCTTGGCCGGTGCCTTGCCCAGTTTGAAAAACGCGTGGTGCTGGATTCCTTTGGCTGTGCTCATGGGGGGGTGCATAATCATTGATGCTGCGCCAATCCCGGAGTGCGGGCGCGGCAGTTGACCGTTCACCCGATAGATTGTCTAACTTCCCGGCTGCGCGCAAGATCAAAAGGCGCTCCGGTTGGCAAAAGCTCTGGCCAGACTCTTCTCCTGCGTGGCTGTCGCGTCCGGACGCATCAGGTGGCAGGGACTCGCACACCTACTCCTGGGTGGTTGGCTTGATCTCGGCGAGCAGCGCCTCGACGGTGAGCTCGGCGAAGGAGCCGGGCGCGCCGGCATAGTGGATTTTGCGCTTGCTATCCAGCACGTAAACCAGCGGCCAGGCGCCGATGCGGTAGTCGCAGGCCAGCTTGTTAGACGGGTCGGATAGATTCTGCCAGGTGACCGTGCTGTCGGCTTCCAGGGCGCGCAGTTTGGGCAACGGGTCGTTGCACACGCCGATGACCACGAATGGCCGGCCCTGGAATTTCTTGACCATGTCGCGGGTGATTTGCACGGTCCGTTCGGCATCCTGGCAGTTGCTGTTCCAGAACAACAGCACGATGACCTTGTCGTGCTGATCGGAGAGCTTGAGCGGGCTGCCGGTGGAATCCGTGGCGCTGAGGTCGGGGGCGATCCGACCCTTTGTTAGAAAACGGATGATATAGAGTTCGTCTTCGGCGAGCTTGGCTACCGTGGTGCCGCCGAGGTCGACGTCGGCGCTTTGGATGATGGCCACGCGCAAATCGGTGAGCCGTTTGCGGGTGAGTTCGGCGTCGTCGCCCAGAGTCCTGAGGATCATGGCCGCACCGAGCGCGGCCACCCCCTGGGTTTGCTTGTCGGGATGGTGGGACTGGATTTTCTCCAACAGCGCGAGCGCGCGCGCATCTTGGGTCGCCGCCAGAGCCATGCAGATCGGGATCAGTTTGGCGCTTTTGAGGTGATAGGTTTCGACCGCTTTGCGGATCGCCTCGCTTTCCTTGGCAAAGGTGGCGGTGGTCGAGCCATCGGGTTTCCTGGTGAGTAGCCCGGTGGTGGCTTGCAGGAACCAGGCGGCGGGCTCGAGCGTCCAGTCCTCGGCCAGCGCGGGACCGATGACCTCCCACATTTGGCGGGCGCTGGGCGTGACGTCAGGGCGCGCACTCCAGACTTTGGCGAGCGCTTCGGGGGTGGTGGCGACGCGCGTTTCCAGCGACCATTGCTCCAGGGTGAGTTGCCATTTTTTTTCAATTCGCTGGGCGTCGGCGGGCGCGGCGAGAGCGGCAGCAGACAGCCCCAGGGATATCACAGCGAGGAGACGGCAGAGGCGGTTCATGTGGGGAGGATAGGTCGAAAATCCGAGATAGGAACCACGAAACGCCACCCGGTCCGCCAAAATGCAGGAACATCGCATCCTCATCCATGATTCAGGGTGGCGCGCTCTCGATGAGAGCGCAGGCCAAAGAACCGCGAATGGCCCGACCCATTACGTCTTGCCGTCTTGCCTTGGGCTGATCTGTCGCCCCCCATGGTCTGCTGCCTCATCGAGGCCGCGCTATCAACCGCCGCCGCAGATGACGGCTGCCGCATTCCGCGCCCAGTGGTCGGCAGCGACCACCGCGTCGAGGGTCGAGGACGCCTGGACCTGATGTGCGTCCATGACCGTGGCGACGCAGTGCCAGATGCCGGGGAAGGGGAGTCGCCCGGCGCGGAAGGCGGCCACCGCGATTTCGTTCGCCGCATTGAACACCGCGGGCAGGGTGCCGCCGGTGAGCCCGGCGCGCCGGGCCAGGGCCAGGGCCGGGAAATCCGCATGCCGCGGGGCTTCAAATTCCAGTTTCGCCAGGGCCGGAAAATCCAGCGGTTGCAAGCTGCCGCGGACGCGCCCGGGCCAGGTGAGCGCGTATTGGATCGGGAAGCACATGTCGGTGCGGCTGAGTTGGGCCAGCACCGAGCCATCGATGAACTCGACCATCGAGTGGACGATGCTCTGCGGGTGGACGACCACATCGATGCGCTCCATGCCGATATCAAACAGCCAGCGGGCCTCGATCATTTCCAAGCCCTTGTTGAACAGGGTGGCGCAATCGATGGTGATTTTAGGCCCCATGTCCCAGGTCGGGTGCTGCAGAGCTTGCTGCGGCGTGACCTGCGCGAGTTGCCCGGCGGGCAGTTGGCGGAACGGCCCGCCCGATGCCGTTAGAACGAGCCGCGCCACCTCGGCCTGTCCGCCGCGGTGGCCGTCGAGGCACTGGAAGATCGCATTGTGTTCGCTGTCCACCGGTAGGAGGTTGACGCCACGGCGGCGCGCGGCGGTGGTGATGACTTCGCCCGCCATGACCAGGATCTCCTTGGAGGCGATGGCCAGATCCTTGCCCGCTTCGATCGCCGCGAGCGCCGGACCCAGCCCGGCGGTGCCGACGATGGCCACCAGCACGATGTCCGCCTCGGCGAGCGTGGCGAGCTCGTTCAAGCCCTCCGCGCCGAGGTGGATGCGCACGTTGGCCGGCAGCAAGGCGCGCAGCGCGGCTTCCTTGGACGCGTCATACAGCGCGACGTGGCGCACTCCGGTGGCACGGGCCTGGGCGGCGAGTTTCTCGACGTTGCCGGCGGCGGCGAGGCCGACGATTTCGATGTGGCCGGGCAATTCGCGGGCGACCTTGAGAGTGGAGGTGCCGATCGAGCCGGTGGACCCTAACAAGACGACGCGGCGTTTGCGGGGGGCGCTCATGCGGTGGGAAGCAGGAACCATTTCAGATAGAAATAAAGCGCCGGGGCGGTGAAGCAGAGGCTGTCGATGAGGTCGAGCGAACCGCCGATGCCCGGCAGCATGCGCCCGGAATCCTTGGCGTTGAGCGCGCGCTTGAGCACGCTTTCCGCGAGGTCGCCGACCACCGCGAGGATGGCGAGCAGCAAGCCCAGGGCGATCACATGCGCATAATTCCCCAACAGGGAAAGCCGCGCCGCAAACGCGGCATACAGCCCGCAGCCGGCGAGTTGCGCGAAGAGCAGCGCGCCGGCGAATCCCTCCCAGGTTTTGCCGGGGCTGACGTGTGGAATGAGCTTGTGGCGACCGATCATCGAGCCGGTGATGTATGCGCCCATGTCGGTGAACTTGGTCACCGCCAGCAGCCAGAGAAGCAGATAAGCACCCTGCTCGCTGATTTTGCCCGCCGCATCGTTCCAGCCGGGAACCATGAAGATGAGGCGCGCCGCGAAGCTGAACAAGACCGCGATATAGACGAAGCCCATGACCGTGGCCGCCACCGCCAGCAGGGCTGCCCCACCCCGAATGGGCTGGCGGAGTTGCAGCGCGAAGGACCCGGCCACGGCGATGAACAGGGCGACGGCGTCGAGATCCGCAGGCGGCGCCTGGCCATGCAGCAACGCCGCATACAGGGTGCTGCTATACCCAAGCGCCAGCAGAATGCCGAAGCGCGGGAAGCTGGCCACCTCCGCGGCGCGCAGCATGCGGAAGAATTCGACGGTGGCGATGAGGGTGAGCAGTCCGAGCAACCCGAGGTAAGCCCAGGACCCGCGGCTGATAAAAATGCCGGCGACTAACGCCCACAGAAAAAGGGTGCTGACGCTTCGCCGGGCGAAGACGATTGCACGGGAAGGGGATGGGGGCGGCGGGATATCGGCCATTTGCGAGCGAATCCAAGACGGGCTTTGCGGGTGTGGCAACTCATTCCATCCATTGGCGCGCAACCTTTTCGCGTGGTCTGGGTCTTACACCCGGTCGGGATGATGGTCCGGCCCGCGATTTCATCACCCCTAACCACCATGAAAACCACCCCGCTGCTGACTCTGGGCACCAATCCCGGCATCCTGGCCTCAAGCGGAGATGCTCGAGGCCCCGAAATACGGCACTAGCGCGTCCGGGATGCGGATCGAGCCGTCAGCTTGCTGACATTGCTCTAACAACGCAACGTACAACCGTGGCAGGGCGGTGCCCGAGCCGTTGAGGGTATGGGGAAAACGGTTTTTACCCTCCACGTCCTTGAACCGCAGTTTCATCCGGCGGGCCTGGTAATCGCTAAACCACGAGCAACTGGAAACCTCCAGATACTTGCCGTGACCGGGTGCCCAGACTTCGATATCATAGGTTTTGGCCGCGGAGAATCCGATGTCGCCAGTGCAGAGCTCGATGACCCGGTAATGCAATCCGAGTTTTTGCAGGGCCAATTCCGCATGCGCGGTCAATTGTTCCAGTACGTCGCTGCCCGTATCCGGATGGACGATCTGGACGAGCTCTACCTTGTCGAACTGGTGCATGCGGATGATGCCTTTGTTATCGCGCCCGGCGCTTCCCGCCTCGCGGCGGAAACACGGCGTGTAGGCCACCATTTTCACCGGCAGCTCGGCTTCTGTCAGAATCGTGTCCCGATAGAGATTGGTCACCGGCACTTCGGCGGTGGGGGCCAGAAACAGGTTGTTAGTGCCATCCTCGCCGGCGTCCGTGCCATACATGTCGTCCTCGAATTTCGGCAGCTGGCCGGTGCCTTCCATGCACTCGCGTTTGACCAGGAGCGGGACGTTCACCTCCTCGTAGCCGTTTGACGCCTGGGTGTCCAACAGGAAGTTGATTAAGGCGCGCTCCAGGCGGGCGCCCCGGCCCCGATACACCACGAACCCCGAGCCGGCAATGCGGATCCCGTCATCCCAGTCGATCAAGCGGTGCTGGCGCGCGAGTTCGACGTGGTCTTTCGGGGCGGCGAGTTGCGGCTTGTTTCCCCACTCGCGGACCACCGGGTTGGCGGTTTCATCCGCACCAATCGGGCAACCGGCGTGCGTTCGGTTCGGCAGATTGAGCAGGAGTTTGGTTTGTTCGGCGGCGGCGCCGTCGGCGGCGGCGTCGAGTTGGCCAATTTCCTCATTGATGGCCCGGACCTCCGCTTCCTTGGCCGCAGTGTCATGGCCTTGACCCTTTAGCATGCCAATATCCTTGGAGATGCGTTTGCGCGCGGCTTGCAGGTCTTGCTTGGCCGTTTCCGCGATGCGGCGGGCCTCGTCGCAGGCAAGCACCTGATCGACCAGCTTCCAGTGGTCACCGCCCCGGTGTTGGAGGCAATCTTGAACGGCGGTGGGGTTGTCGCGGATGGTGCGGATGTCGAGCATGGCGGGCAGACTCTCGCGGGCGATGGGGGTCAAAATCAACGCGAATCTTCGATCTGATAAACCTCATGCGGAACTTGCCCCCGGGAGCGCCGAGCCCCAGCTCGGCGAGAGCCCGCTTTGCAGGCCAATTTCCTCGGTTTTTTTTATCACACCCAACATAGCGCCGGGTTCGTGTGGCGGTGTGGCGGAGCACACGGGTCCACTCTCGACAGCCCGTGCTGACCCTGCAACCCTTGCCGCTTATGCGTTATCTGATGCTTCTGATCGCCTGTGGGTTCGTGGCTTTCCTGCGGGCCGAGGATCTGCCCTTCCTCTATCCGCAAAGCGTCACATTCAAACAGGATCTCGCCCAAGCCCG
>Ga0209499_1000351_pt1 | contig 34155 bp, 29 predicted proteins | sample C_130208_EF_Meta_FD_187306 | JGI IMG/M metagenome (GOLD analysis project Ga0209499, IMG submission 187306) | Freshwater microbial communities from Lake Croche, Canada to study carbon cycling - C_130208_EF_MetaG (SPAdes) (version 2) | ecosystem: Environmental > Aquatic > Freshwater > Lake... | reverse complement strand
CCAATGCTGAAAGCGGAATCATCAATATTAGGCTCAAAAAAAACACTCAAGTGGGGGTCAACGGAGCATTTGCTATAGGAGGAGGAATGGGGTCGAGAGAGCGGGTAAACAGCTCTTTTCTTTTAAATCATAAAACTAAAAAGGTGAATGTTGGCTTAAGCTACGACAACCGTTTTGCCGGAAGAACAAAAACAATCACTACCAATCGAACAAATTATGAGCTGCCTAATACCTATTTAATTAATCAAGGTCGCAACGATGAGCGTGTTGAAAGACTCCAAAACTTAAAGCTTAATATTGATTTCAATCCAAATGATAAAAATAATTTATCTTTTGAGGCGATTGGAAATATGGTGGGGCAGGATAATGATGAGGATTTAGTCAATCAAATCGTCAAAAAAGATTTGGCGTTTAGCAGCGGAAATAATAGGCACTCATGGGAATATCAACGAGCAAAAGTGGGCGAATTTGCCCTTACTTATAGTCGAAATTTTAGTACTCCCAAAAAATCGTTAAGTGCCAGTGCGACTACTTCCATAGAAGAGGGAAGGGAAAATACCGATATAAAAACTCAAGATTTAAATGAAAAATTAATCCTAATCAATGCTCAATCTACTCAAAAAACGCATAATTATACAGATGGGGCGATCACCAATTTAAAATTGGATTATAGTGTTCCGATTACGTCCACAGGTGTTTTTGAGACGGGATATAAAGGGATTTTCAGAACGATTAAGGCAGATTTTGAAACATCCAATTTTTTAAATGCTGCGTATGTACGAAATCCCGCCGCTAGTAATCTTTTTGATTTTTCGGAAGATGTCCAAGCAGCATACGCCCAATTTAAAAATCAAATTGGCGAAAAAGGAAGAGGATGGGAATATGAAATTGGCCTGCGTGCGGAGTTGGTCAACAACCAAGGGCAGACCATTGATAAGTCCACTCAAATTTCCAATAACTACCTTAAAGTATTTCCAACCACGCAAGTCCTGTATAAAATAAATGAGCGTACGACTTGGAAATTCACCTATGGAAAAAGAATTAATAGACCCGGTTTGGGCCAACTAAATCCATTCGTTGATATTACAGATGTATTAAATCCCCATAGTGGGAATCCCAATTTAAAGCCTGAGATCATCGACGCTTTTGAGCTTGGATATGCCAAAGAATTTGAAAATTACAGCCTTTCTTCCAGTTTATTTTCAAGGCATTCCGTCAATACCATTCGTGGATTTTATCAACAACAAGCCGATGGATCTGTCTTGAATAAGCCCATGAATATAGGCACGGCTGATAGTTATGGATTAGAAAATATGCTGATCGGGAAACCTTCGACATTTTATGATTTTAATGCGAGTTTAACATTGTTTGAGCAAGAGCTAAATGCGAGTAATATTTTGACGGATGCGGTACAAAAATCCTTCAACTGGTACGGGAAATTGATCAATAATATCGCAGCAGGTAAGTCGAGCAAATTACAAATCATTGGGAATTATAATTCAGCGGCAACCACCCCTCAAGGACGGCTTATAGCTCTTTATAATATAGATTTAGGGTTTCAACAAAAATTAGGAAAAGGCAATTCGAGAATCAGCATCATTTTAGTGGATGCTTTTAATACGCTAAAAAGTGGCTCGAGTAATTACACGTCTACTTTCACTTCAGAACGTACCCAAAAGGCGGATACAAGAGCCATCATGATCACTTTTGCCCACTCATTTAAATCGGCATTCAAGGAAAAGCTACTTGAAAATAAGTTCTCAAAAGAATTTTAAGCCCCAGGGATTACCTTGCATTTTTGTGTTAAACGAGACTGTAGCAAGCAGCTTTACTAACTTTTAAAAAGTTAGTAAAGCTAAAGAGAAATAAATAAATAAGAAACAAATTGCGATCTAGTACTTGATCATTTCAAATAACCTGCAATTTAGTATGTAGACGTCATGTCACTATCCACACAAATAATGTAATCTGCTTTTCCAAAATGTTCCGGTAAAAGTGAATTAATTTCATCTTGACTTACGGTCGCGATCGTGGCGATTTTTAGGTTGGGGTTTGACTTTTTAAGATACCAAGAAATCCCCTCAAAATACTCAGAATGGTAGGAGCCATTGTAATGAATAAATAACCCCTCAGGCTTTTGGTTTTGAAAAATAAAATAGGCCATCGTCGCATCCTTAATTGCTTGTGCTTTGGCCATATTAGGCAATTTGTGCTCCTCCATCATCTTCAGCATTTTGACATATCCAGGTAGCTCAGCATCATACAAAATAGGCAAGGGTGCAATCCAGGTTTTTTCTTCGGCAGACAATTTTTCCAAACTTTCAAAACCCCCTTTTGACACAAGGCTAGCAAATTTACGAGGGATATTGGTGGCTATAAAATTGAGCTTATTTTCCTTGGCTAAATTAACTAATGGAGCATAATCCGTTTTATAATTTTTCCAAAGTCGGGCCGCTGAATCCAAACCCTTTTCCGTCATTTTCCCATTGAGATACAGGTTTATGGCTTGTTGATTATCCCGTTCAAACATCTCAGCGCCTAACACTAATTCACGGGCCGACAAACATGATTTGGTGACCTCAATCTCTAACCAATGGCTAATCGGATTATTATGCAATTCCCCAAACAATATCACATCTTGCTTGAGGAGTGTTTTAATCATTTTGCCATAGGCCAATTTTTTGCCCTTCGCATTATAAAGTTCATAAGCAGGCTTTTGCTGACCTAAAATTAAGTAGGGCAAAAAAACTCCCAAAAAGAGAATGATCGCGAAATTTTTCATTGTTTGATTTTCAAGATAAGTAAAATTATCAATTTTTACCCTTTAATCTATTTATGTTGATTATTCCTAAGCACAAGGCCAATTAAATAAATTTGCGATCTTTACCATAATTTAAAAAAATCCCATACTTCTAATGACACGAAAAATTCTAGCATTACTATGTATTGTATTTTTAATTGTGTCGACTATTGCCAAGGCCGATGACGCCATTTCAGAAGATAGCACACAAAAAACATATCACATTTCGGGCGCCGTAGCTGTGACGCAAAATGGCTTTTCAATTTTACCCATGTTTACCTTAGGAAAGCCTGCAGCTATTTTTGATTTATCTGTGGGCAGCGACCGACTAGCCTTTGAGCCTCAATTTCGTTTTTCTTTAGAAGGCAGACCTTGGTCCTTTATTTTTTGGTTTCGATACAAGGCTGTCAACCAAAAAAAATTCAAATTTAGTATCGGCGGACATCCTTCCGTAGCATTTAAAAATACTACATTTTATGATAATATGGGGGTCCCAAAAACGATTTTAAATCCACAACAATATTTAGCGACCGAGTGGATTCCTACCTACCAAATTTCCAAAAAAGTTACGTTGGGAATGTATTATTTAATCTCTCAAGGGCTTACGGAAGGAACCAATCACCGGACCAACTTTGTAACATTCAACGCAGTTATCAACAATGTTTTGTTGGTCAAAGACACATTTTTGCGCTTCTATCCTCAAATCTATTATTTGGATATTGATGGAGTGGATGGCTACTACCTCACTGAAACTTTGACGCTTTCAAATAAACATATTCCATTCACCATTTCATCAATTATGAACAAAAAATTAAGTTCAAGGATTCCTGGAGATGATTTCGTTTGGAACATCAGCTTAAATTATTTATTTAACAAGCGATTGAAACGAATTTAATTCTTTGCATTAAACGAGACTGTACCAACCAGCTTAAATTTAGCAAAGCTAAAGAGAACCAAATAAAAAAGAAACGAATTATGATCAAGTACTTGATAATCTGAGATATTGATTTTGGCCCATTCAACGAACCTCAAATGACATCTTTTTAAATAGGCAAAAAACAAAATTTTGACTCGCTCCCGTCGGGGTAATGTGATTTTCTCGCTTGCATAGAATATTTTTAAATGCCCGGGATTCAAACCTGCTCTTCATCCCTATTTCATCATATTGCTTCACGTCCAGGCCGCTGCATTTATTAGGGCCATCGGTAGAAAAAGTACCCACAATCACGTTGCCCGATACCGCGTTTGACACCAGATTTAAATAGGAGTTAATGGTTTTTTCTTCAGTTTGGAAATGAAATGCGGCCCGATCGTGCCAAATAGTATATTTTTCATTGGGTTTAAAATCTAATACATCTTGCACAATCCAAGTAACTTGTTTTGCCTTATTCCCTAAGCGTTTTTTGGCTCTTTCAATCGCCGCTTCCGAGATATCTAAAACGGAAATATCGCTATAACCATCGGCCAATAAGTAATCGACCAAATAGCTATCTCCCCCACCAATATCAATAATCTTTGCAGACTTGGGCGGATTAAATGAGTGGATAAGGTCTAAGGAGGCCGACGGTTTTTCTTCCGTCCAACTCACTTCATTGGGTTGTTTTGTTTGATAAATGGTTTCCCAATGTTGTTTGATATTTATATTCATTTAGTAAATTTCCACCATTGCATGCTAAATTACCGTGACTCTTGTCACCAACAAGTGGATTTAAGCATTTCTTTTTAAATTGCAATTTTGGGAAACCCAACATTTACACTAATTTCATCCATGCAAAATATATACATCGTAGAGCAAACATTTGAAAAAATCTCCATGATTCAGCCGGGTGAATATGAGCAATGTATATTTAAAAACTGTGCCTTTGAATCCGCCGATTTCAAAAATCGCAAATTCTTGGATTGCCGATTTGAGTCATGTAATGTGAGTTTAATCCAGTTGGAAGGTGCTTGTTTGCAAAAAGTTCATTTCTCCGATTGCAAAATGCAAGGATTACATTTTGAGGCCTGTAATCCTTTTCTATTTGAAGTAAGTTTTGAAAGATGTTCCCTAAACCTCTCCTCTTTTTATCAAGTCAAAACCAAGGGAACTTCATTCCTTCATTGCAATTTACAGGAAGTAGATTTTACGGAAGCCCACCTCCCAAAAGCGATTTTCGATGAATGCGACCTTTCTGGAGCACTTTTTGATCATTCTAATTTAATTGAAGCCGATTTTAGAACGGCTCATTCCTACGAAATTAATCCCAGCATCAACCAGTTAAAAAAAGCAAAATTCTCCAGAGATGGATTGGAGGGTTTGGTTCAGAGCTTTGGCATCAACATTTCGTAAGGTAATACCTCAACCTAAAAATTCCCTATTTGAGAAATTAATGCAATTTTAAAAAACGCATTCCACTTTCATGGTGAATTTTGGCAATTAAATAGTGCCCCTACAAATTCCGCTTCTTTTTTTCATTAATGGCATAATCCACGGCCCTCGCAGTCAAGGCCATATAGGTGAGGGATGGATTCTGAGTGGATGTCGACGTCATGCAAGATCCATCAGTAACAAACACATTTTTACAATGGTGCATTTGGTTAAACGCATTCAACATCGAGGTCTTGGGATCTTTTCCCATGCGTACACCTCCCATTTCATGATTCTCATTTCCCGGTAAACGCTTGGTGTCAATCGGCTGAATATTCGTAAAACCTGCCGCCGCATACATTTCGGCAAATTGCTGATGAAAATCTTTCAACATTTTTTCGTCATTATCATCATAGGCCACCGAAACTCTTAATTGGGGTATCCCATATTTATCCTTTAATAGGCCATCCAAACGAACCGTCGAATGTGCTTTGGGAATCGTTTCCCCCATCATACCTACGTTGATGTGCCAGTTGCCTAGTTTTTGCGCCAACAAAGAATTCTTTAATGATTCACCTACAAGGTCTTTGGCATTTAACACCACTCGACTGGCTGCAAGGTTACTCGCATAGCCTCTCAAAAAATCAGTTTCTTGTTTGTACACATTTCTAAAGCGAGGGATATAGCCGGACGTTGGCCTTTTCCCCTCCGTTTTATACTCCAAATTCCCATCGTACTCGGCCGTTATTCTACCCCGATAACTATGAAAAGCCATGTGAGTACCCAAAACTCCTGAATCATTTCCCAAGCCATTTGGAAAGCGAGAAGAAATGGAATTCAATAAAATTAAATTCGTCGCTAAAGGCGAAGCGTTCACAAAAATAATGGAGGCAAAATATTCCTCCATTTCATGGGTCAGCGCATTCACTACACGAACTCCGATCGCCTTGTTTTTCTTCTCGTCAAAAATGATTGAATGAGCGACTGAATGTGCTTTCAACGTTAAATTTCCTGTATTATAGGCCGCAGGCAAAGTGGCAGAATTACTGCTAAAATATCCCCCATAAGGACAGCCCCGCTCACATAAAGTACGGTTTTGGCATTGACTTCGGCCCACATCCCGATGGATTTTATCTGCCTGACTTAAGTTGGCCGTTCGGGCAATAATCACATGCCGATCCGTGTATTTATTTTTTAACGTTTGGCCAAAATGCTTCTCTACACAAGACAATTCGTATGGCTTTATAAAATCGCCGTCTGGCAATGTTTCCAAACCATCTTTATTACCTGAAATTCCGACAAATTTTTCCACATAACTATACCAAGGCGCAATATCCTGATAGCGAATGGGCCAGTCGACCGCATAGCCGTCACGCGCCGGACCCGTAAAATCAAAATCACTCCAACGCTGCGTATGGCGACCCCATAAAAGTGAACGACCACCTACATGATAAGCTCGAATCCAATCGTACGGTTTGTCTTGAATGTAGGCTTGTTCCTCGTCTTTGGTTAAAAAATGAGACGTGGCTTCAGTGAAAATAAAGTTTTTACTCGCAATTCCATATTCCTTTTTTAGGTCTGTCGGCACCTGTCCTCGATGCGGCAATTCCCATGGATTAAGCATGGTAGTCGGATAATCCGCGACATGTTTGACGTCTCGACCTCGATCCAAAAGCAGTGTTTTCAAACCTTTTTCGGTCAGTTCTTTCGCCGACCAGCCTCCGCTGATTCCAGAACCAATCACAATGGCATCAAACGTATGTTTATCTTTTAAATTCATTTTACAGCCAAAAATTTGAAAAGTTTTTTGAAAAATGGGGGATCGCTATTTCGGGTTCGGCAATCTCAGGATGCCAAAGTTTCTCCCACTCAAAACTATAATAGCCTGAATATCCGCCTGATTTTAAGGCATGAAGCGCTTCTTTCACGGGAGCATTTCCCTCTCCCAAAAGCGTATAGTTATCCCCAGCCTCGGTAACAATCGCATCCTTTATGTGCGTATGTAAAATATATTTTTTCAATACCTGGTACACCTGCGCTGGGGGTTCTTTGGTGACCGACCACATATTAAAGAAATCCCAAACGAGGCCCACATGTTGATGATTGGTATTTTGCATGATGTGCAGGAGCATATCGCTTTTAATCACTTTTCCATGCGATTCCAAAAGCACTTTCACCCCACTAGATTTCGCATAATTTCCTAGTTCAACTAATCCTTGAATGATGGCAGTAATCGTTTCATTTTCAGGTTGGTCTTTAGGTAAATCGTTTGGGAATACACGAATAAACGGGCAGGCTAATTGGTTCGCGAGATCTATAAATTTCTTCGCCTCATCTAAATTGCTTTGTCGCTTTTTAGGATCCAAGAAATGCATGTTGGCCGATGACCCCAAATTAACAATCTTCAATCCCGCATCTGCTACCTGCCTCCGCGTGCTTGTGAGATTAGTCGGGCTGAAAATCGGATTAGCAGGCAAGTCTAAATTCCCCTTGATCCCCCTGATTTCAATCCCTGAATACTGATTTTCTACCGCATGCTGGATCACTTGTGTAAAATCCCACGCTGGGCAACCCAATGTTGAAAAAGACAAAAGAGGTTTTTTCGCCGCGTTAAAATCCAAAGCTGTTAGGCCCAAAACCCCAGCACTTTGTATTAAAAATTCTCTGCGATTTTTCATTCATTTAAAAAGTTTATGCTTGTTGGGACTTATTCTTAAAAGAACAAGAGCCATTAAGCCCTTGTTCTTTTTTATGGATTCCGCGATTTATTTATTGAGGGTCATTTCGCTAAAAAACAGCTTAAAATACCTCCAATAAAAGATTTCACAAATTATGACAACCCTCTTACTTCAATAATTTCATTTTAATAGGATCCCAATGAATGATTTTTTTAGAGAAATAACTTTCATTACAAGCCAAAGCAGGAGCAGCCGCTCTAAAACCAAAAGTGGCATCTTCTACAACCGCTTTCCCTGTTCTGATTGCATCAAAGAAATTAGTAAAGTGATCTAAATGTTCGTTGTATCCGGTGGGTGGTTTGAAAGTAATATCCTCTTTCAACGGACGTTTTTTCTGTGATTCTGTCCATTTGGCATCGTATTCCTTTTGCATTTCTTCTTGCATACTTTTGGAGAAAGTAAAAACAGAATCATATCCACCAAAGCCGGGGGCTTCTGGCAAAATACTGTGCTTAATGGAGATGTTATTTCCTTTGACATCCATCACCCCTTCTGAGCCGATAAACCGGGTAACTTCTTGGCCCCCTGTTCCGCTGATAAAGTTGACTTGTAGGGTCAATTGGAATGCCGGATGTTCAGCCGTGTCGCCATATTGCATCGTTCCCGCCATGACATCAGGTAGGTTTCTGCCATCTTTCCAATGACTGAATTGGCCTGTGCTGACAATGGTCTGAGGTCCTAATGAATTGGTTACAAAATGCGTTCCGCTCAATAAGTGAATAAATAAGTCGCCGGCTACCCCAGTTCCCACTTCTTTAAACGCTCTCCACCAAAAGAATTTCTTGGCGTCAAATTCCATTTTACCAGTCGCCTCCACAAAGCGATCCCAGTCGGTCGACATAGCACTCGCATCTTTTGGAATGGTATATTCCCAAGCGCCGATGGAGCTTTGTCGGTCATATACGGCATTCACCATATTTAATTTACCTATTTCTCCGGCGGCGAGTAATTCTTTTGCTTTGGCGAGGCCGAGGCTACTTACCCGCTGAGAACCTACTTGCAGTATTTTATTTGAATTTTTTTGTGCCTGAATGACTTTATATCCTTCGTCTATTTTATAGACCATGGGCTTTTCCACATAAACGTGTTTTCCTTTAGCCAAAGCATCCAAGGTAATGCGGCAATGCCAAACATCGGTGGTCGCGATAATCACCGCGTCGATATCAGCACGGTCTAACAATTCCTTATAGTTTCTGGTGGTGTATAGGTCTTTGCCATATAATTCTTTGGCGTTTTCAATGCGTCCTGTATATAAATCACAAATACCGGCTAATTCAACTCCAGGAACTTTAAGGGCGGTCGCTAAATCGAAGTGACCTTGAACCCCAAAGCCGATTACCCCTAATCTGATTTTTTCACCCACGGAAACTCGCTTTTCATAAAGCAAAATACGCTCCTCGGATTTTTGTTGGGCTGCTAAGGAAGACAATGGAAACGCGGCGCTTGCCACACCGATAGCTCCTATTTGTTGCAAAAACTTTTTGCGTGATGATTGATTTTCTTTCATAAGTTTAGATTTGTAAGCCAATTTAATATAAAATTTCTAGAGACCATTCATTTCCCTTTACAAAGGTGCTTGCAAGCCTACAGAGAAAGCTCATGGATCCTTTTATTTCCAACCTCAAATCATGGATTTTTCCATACCAACTGCCGTTTATTTTTCTCTGATTTTTCCTAAAAATGAAGCCCAAAATACGAGGAAAATGGCTTCAAAATTGTTAACAATTTTTTAATATTATTGCATACATTAGGTTAAAAATCAAGGGTATATTTAAATATAAAAAATAACAACCATGCTATCAATCAACGCTTTAACTGAAGCCCAAAAAAACGTAATTAAAAATGAATACCGCGTTCATTTAAACTCGTCAAAATCGATTTTTGACGTGGACTATATCGTCGATGAAATTTTCGATACCTGTGTCATGAATCATTCTATTTTTGACTTGTCACAAGATAATGAAGCAGGCGATTTGGCTACGAATTATTATCAATTGGTCTATGATTTTTTAGAAGAGTTATCTGAATTAGAGGAGGTTGCTTAATGCGCCTCTTCTTTGCCAATAGGTTTCCTGTTAAGCCTAAATTATAGTTAAAATCGAAGGTTTTTTTCTATTTTAGGCTTTTAAACGAAAGCCCCAAATTTATGAAAGTCGATTTTATACATAAAGTCCAACACATCGGAATTCCCACGCATGATTTGGAAGTATCCATCCCATTTTATGAGCGCCTTGGATTTGAGAATGTGATGGAGTCACCTTTTGAATTTGACGGGGGATATGGCACCTGCGTGATGATGAAAAATCATGAAGTAATCGTCGAATTATACCAAATGCCTGAAAAGCAATTAGCCGAAATAAAGCAAAGGAAAAAGGGACATGTCGACCATTTTGCCATTGACGTTTCGGATGTAGATGTGGCTTTTGATACCCTGAAAAAAGCAGGCTTTGAAATTTTAGAATCCACGCCTACCTTCTTGCCATTTTGGAAAAATGGAACTCGGTTTTTTAATGTCAAAGGTCCGTCAGGTGAGACCATTGAATTCAATCAAATTCTGTGATAAAATAGGCTTTCCTTATTCCGACTTTTAAATCGAAATTCCAGAAATTCCAGATCGCATAAAGCATAAAAAATGCATGCTTAGTATTTCTAGGCATGCATTTTTAATAAGAAATTATTGAAATTTATTTCGCTGGGATCAGCAATTCGATGTTTTCCCAAGCAAATGAAATGCCTTTCGCAACCACTTTATATTCCAAAGCCTCTTTAAAATCTGATTTTTTAGGCTTCGCTTTAATCGTAACAACATCTTTTTCAGCGTTGCGAGTGGTCTCGCCGCCACGCTTAATTCCCCACTGACCTACCTCTGAATTGATGATTACTTGCCATTCGCCTTCACTTGGAATCATGTAAATAGAGTATTTCCCTTTGGGTAAATTATTTCCGCCAACAGAAATATCAGCATCTGTTTCAATGCTTGTGGCCGTGTTAGCACCTGCTCTCCACACTTTATCCATGGGAACTAATTCGCCCCAAATTTTTCTTCCTTTCACCGAAGGGCTGCTATAAACAAGAGTCACATTTGCTTTTCCTATTAGACCAGTAACGGTCATTTTAGGACTTGCCGGAGCTTGGCCTTGAGCGAAAGATAATTGGGCGGTCAACAAGAACAGACCTGCCAACAATAAGGATTTGATTGATTTCATTGTTAATTTAAGTTTAAATGAGTTTTTAAAAATGCAATGTGAGCCAAATTTAAAGAATTATTCTTTGTTCCGCTTCCATTTATTTTTCTTTTATTTCAAATCCAAGATCTCATTGCCAAACAAGCCCTCTCTTAAAATATACTTTTAATACTAAGTAGAATATAACCTATTTTATCTTTTTGATAAAAATCTCACATGAACTCCAATCACACAAAAAATTTATTCCTAGTTGGCTTTTTGGCTCTTTTGAGTGCCCTACCCACCATCGCACAAAAACAAGCTACTTTAGGAAATCGCAGTACAGAAATCCTCCGTATTGCCGGACTACAGTTTAAAGACTTAAATAAAAATAAAAAATTAGATGCCTACGAAGATTGGCGTTTGCCTGTGGACGCTAGGGTAAAAGATTTGGTGGCCCAAATGAATCTTGAGGAAAAAGTAGGATTCATGTTGATCAGTACTACCAGAATGGGAGGTGATCAAGTTTTCGGAGCCGGCGTTCAGCCAGGTGGCCCCCAAACACCCATTACTGAGGGATTTAATGAAGATGATTTAGTTCAGAGTACCAATATGTTTACCCGAAAGCCTTTACCGAGCCCCAATTTATCTGCGGCCGGAACCACAAAAGCCATTACAAAATTTCAATTAAGGCATTTCATTTTACGTGCAAATCCTTCTCCTGATATTTTGGCCAAATGGTCCAATAATTTGCAGGCGCTTTGTGAAACCAACCGATTGGGAATTCCGGCGATTGTCGCATCAAACCCAAGAAACCATGTGACTACGGATGCGTCCGTTGGCCTTAGCGTGGGAGTAACTGCATTCTCTAAATGGCCGGGTGAATTAGGTTTGGCGGCGATGCGCGACTTTAAACTAACACGTAAATTTGCTGAAACCGCAGCCCAAGAATGGAGGGCCGTTGGCTTGCGGAAGGGATATATGTACATGGCGGATTTAGCCACGGAACCTCGTTGGCAAAGAGTCGAAGGTACCTTCGGCGAAGATGCTGATTTAACCGCCAACATGATTACTCAAATCGTCTTAGGTTTCCAAGGAACTAAATTGTCCAACACATCTGTTGCCATGACGACCAAACATTTTCCTGGGGGCGGGCCCCAAGTGGAGGGACAAGATTCGCACTTCGACTGGGGTAAATTTGCTCATTATCCAGGTGGCATGTTTGAGTACCATTTAAAACCATTCAAGGCGGCCATTGCCGCGGGTACTTCGGCGATCATGCCATACTATTCCGCTCCCAAAGGAAAGGATTTTGAGGAGGTTGGTTTCTCCTATAACAAGGCGATGATTGGGGATTTATTGCAAGATAAATTAGGCTTTCATGGCATTATTAATTCCGACACGGGTCCTATAGAAATGATGCCTTGGGGAGTTGAAAATTTAACGATTGCCGAGCGGTACCAAAAAGCATTGAATGCCGGTGTTGATATTTTTTCCGGTTCGGCAGATCCAGGTATTTTGTTGGAGACCGTCCAAAAAGGCCTCATTTCTGAAGCGAGAATTAACCAGTCAGTGGCCAAATTATTAAAAGAAAAATTTGAATTAGGTCTTTTTGAAAATCCGTATGTGGATGTTGAGAATGCGCTCAAGGTTGTAGGAAATAAAGAGGCGGCTGCCTCCGCTGATTTGGCTTTGCGAAAATCAATTGTGCTCCTGAGAAATGATCAAAAAGTATTGCCAATAGCGAAAAAGACCAAAGTGTATTTTGAAACATATTTTAATACAGGGCGAAACAAAGATATCATTAAGGTGGCCAAACCTAATTACCCTGAATTTGAATTTGTGTCAACGAAAGAAGAAGCAGATGTTGTTTTACTTTGGTTGATCCCAAATGGAGGGGGATTATTTAGTTCTCAAGGAGCGAAAATTGACCTGCGTTTATCGACCAACCGCATCGATGTCAACCACGTGAATGAGTTGATTGAATCTAAGCCCACCATCGTGGCCATTAATTTTACGAACCCTTGGGTGATTGAGGAAATTGACAAAGGAAAAACTCATGGAATCATCGCAACTTTTGGGACAACTCAGGAGGCTTTGTTGGACATCGTCAGTGGAAAATTCAAACCCACAGGTAAGATGCCCTTTACTACTCCGAAAAATATGCAAGCGGTGGAGGCTAACAAATCCGATGTTCCAGGCTATTTAGAAGGGCCAAATTATGGATTGTTTATGTTTGGTCATGGGCTAACTTATTAAAAGTCTGTATAGGTAAAGGCCTGTTTTTTAAAAGATTTTCTCTTATTCACAAAGCAAATATCTTTTATTCTGGCCTTCCTGTCCACTTATAAATAAATGAATTTGATTTATATTTGCGCCATAAACCCTTTTAGTCCATGAATCCTAAAGTTGACGCATTCCTGTTAAACTCCAAAAAATGGCGGGAAGAACTCACCATTTTGAGAAGCATTGTGATGGACAGTGGATTGGGAGAAGAATTAAAATGGGGCGCTCCTTGTTACGTACACGACCAGGCAAATGTCATTATTATCCAGGGTTTCAAAGACTATTTTGCCTTGATGTTTTTTAAAGGGGCACTGATGAAAGACCCACAAGATTTGTTGCGCAAACCGGGCGAAAATACACAGTCGGGCCGACAAATTCGCATGACGAGCATGGATGAAATGTTAGGGCAAGAAGAAGTGTTGCGGGCTTATATTCAAGATGCCATCGCCGTAGAAAAAGCTGGGATTAAGGTCGTCGTAAAAAAAACCGAAGAATATCCCATTCCATCGGAATTAGAAGAAAGCTTTGCGACTAATCGTGATTTCCAACACGCATTTTATGGCTTGACACCGGGGCGCCAACGAGCCTACTTATTGCATTTTTCGGAGGCTAAGCAATCGGCCACGCGCAAGGCTAGAATTGAAAAATACGCGCCTCGTATTTTAAAGGGCAAAGGTATTTTAGATTGTTGGTGCGGACTCTCAAAACGAATGCCCACTTGCGATGGATCGCATAAGCAATTAGGTTAAATTTTTTCATGTTAAATTAGTTTCTTAAATAGGAAACATCCATCTTTGCCAAACATCATTGTCAGGCATAAAATGAAATATAAATTCAATGTTGTATTTCTTGAGCCAATGATGGAATTTTTAGGAAGTTTAGAAGAAAAATCACGGGAAAAAATACTCTATAATATTTGGAAATCAAGGACCGTCAGTGATCCTGAATTGTTTAAAAAACTTAGTGGTGAAATATGGGAATTTAGGACTTTGCACAATAAAGCCCATATACGATTAATGGCATTTTGGGATAAATCGGATAAGCAGAAAACGGTTGTAATTTCTACTCATGGATTTATTAAAAAAACAGATAAAACTTCAAAAGTTGAAATTGAAAAAGCTGAAAACTCAAGAATAAATTATTTTGCTGAAAAACAAAATTCACATGAAAACATATAGTTTAGAGGAAGTGACCGACCAGTTCGTTGGGAAGATTGGAACTCACAATAGAGACTCATTTGAAAATGAATTGAAACTTGATCTTTTAGGTCAAACCATCAAAAAAATTAGAAAAGATCGTAATTTAACTCAAGAACAATTAGGCGAATTAGTCGGCGTAAAAAAAGCTCAAATTTCTAAAATAGAAAATAGCCTAACAGATGCAAGATTTGAAACTATTTTAAAAGTTTTTACAGCATTAAATGCGAAAATCAACTTCAATGTTGAGTTGATGCATCAAACATAGCATTAACAATTTTAATAAAGCCCTTTGGTTTATGTAGGACGACAATCATTAAAATGATTCACCTTAAAAAGTCTACTCAATCTATAAACACCTCATTAAAAAAGCGGCTCGAAATTCGAGCCGCTTTTCAATTCTATTTGCTCCAAACAATGGCCTTGGTATATGGCTGCAATATCACAGGTCCTACTAAACCATATTCTTGAATGATCCCACGGTCGGCTACCGCCTTATTTAAACTATGTAATTTATTATTCAAGGTTGTTGCCACGCGTATTTCAATTTTATTATCGCCCGCTTTTAAACTGCTTCCTAAATCCGCCAAAGCACTAATTTGGTCTATGGCAATAGCTTGGCCATTCACCGTCAAGGTAAACGTATCCACCACCTGGCCCAAACTTATGTTAGCTCCATTTTTCTCTGAGGTCCAGTCATTAGGCAATGTCAGATTGTAGCTATAAGTCCCAATCCCAGATACGTTTTTCAACGCGTCTATATCAGGCCACGCTTGCAATGAACTCAAATCCAGTGAAATAATGGGCTTAGCCGTCTCCGCACCCGAGGCACCTAAACTTCCATATTTGTTTTTGGGTTGCCAGTCTTCAACGGTCAACTTCCAAGCACCTCGAGTCAAATCCATTTTGTCTACAGTAGCGCCTATCTTAGTCTGAACGCTTTTCCCATCGCTGAAAGTTGTGTGGTAAGTTCCTGCTTTATTGACCAAAATAGATATACTTCCATCCTTTGATTGAATCACTCCATCGGCATCGGTCGACTGAACATATACCGATGAAGATATCAATCCCAGATGCGCGGGATCTTTTGAAATTCCGATCAGCATCGATTCGTCGACATCCAAACGAATGTCAACAGTCACTTGTTTTCCGTTCGAGGTATAGTGGGCAATTGGTGTGATTTCCCCAGACCAAGCATTCAGAATAAATGGCTGGCCATTCCCTTCCAAAGTGATTTTAGTACTCAGTGGCGAGCCAATTTTTGTCCCATAATTTAAGCCCTTCACCCGAATCGTTTTAGGCTCTTCAAAAATATTTCCAGGCGTAATCGCCAACCCTTTGTAGCGCTCTTCTTTGCTGTTTGGCATCGCCGGAATTTGGTCGTCCCCTTGATTATACAAAAAATAATAATCACTCGACGTTTTAGGATCATGCCTCCGCATGCTCATCAAATTAGATGCTTGGACCGTTTGTGCACCCGGTAAAATTCCTAATGACTTTAATAAGACTGGAACCTCTAGTTCTGTGGCAACAGAATGAACCGATTTTTGCTGTAGTAATTCGTCTAAAATTTTCTTCAAAATCGCATCCTCTGAAGGCGTATTTCCCGGAGTGCGCATAGGCAGTGGACCCACAATAATAACTGGTAAGTCTTTTTTGGCATAGGCCAAAATCTTTTCCGCCATCGCGACAGGCAAGGTATTTTTAGCTGGATTAAATGTGGCCGCAGATTGGAGCAAGCCATTTAAAATAAATGCTTTATACGCAGGGCCAGCGTCAAAAAGTCTTTGCTTAGACACCTCCACTTGTGGCTGCGACATTGAGCTTGGGTTTAAATAATCCCAAGTAAACCCATGTTCCTGAAGACTCAAGTCATTCCAAAAGCGCACGTTACCTATGCCTGCAGAGAAGGGTGCCGGGAAGGAATAGTTTTGCATGTAGACCGCTAAATCTATTTTGGCCACTCCTTGCTTCATTGTCTGCTCGTTTCGCGCCAACCAATCATTGATCATGGGTGCGTCGGCTGCCCAGATTGGATTTCTTGGGCCCCAGCTATTTGAAAAGTTTCCTTCCCCAAACGTATTGTAGCCGGGCCAAACTGATTTTGGATTAAACGTATAAGGATATACGTGATAGATGCCTTTAGTCTGTCCACTTGCAAAACCCTTGTTCATTCGAACAATAATATCTTGAAAAGTTTGTGCAAAATTCAGGGACCGCGCGGCGGCTAATTCATTCGAATACCAAGTATTTCCACTAATATGATTAGCAGAAGCCATAGGTCTGTAGACATCTATTTGGTCCCCCGAGGAAAGCGTTTCATGCTCAGGTCGGGTTAAATTGTAGGTGACGTCCAACTGGTCCGGGATATTCACCGTGGGCACATCCTCGGGTTGAAGGCGTAGGGCCAAATTGTATTTATTGGCCCATTTTGTAAATGGAATAATTCTGTTTTCAACAAATAAATCGGTTCGAACTTTATTATAATCAGCCCGAATGCGCACATCGCTATGATCGCTGTAGGTATAATAATGGTCGATATCTAAACCGCCGCCTCGGCCTCCCCATACACGGTCTATTCCTTCATCTATTAATGCGGGCAAATGGTTCATTAGGTCATAGCCTAATTTGGATTTAAAATCTTTGGCCATATTGCTACTCCATACATCACTAGGAGCGCCAAAACCGTCAATCGAATGGGAATCTACAAAAATATCTCCACCACCATTGGCCTTCAAAAGAATTTTAATGCTTTCAGTCCAATAGGATTCATACCCACTAATAAGTAAGTTGGTCCCCTCTAAACTAAACACTTCTGGTTGCGGATCTACAGCCACCACCCGGATGGTAATTAAAATCCAGTTGGCCTCTCCCGCTGGCGCTGTCCATTGCAAGCGGCCAGTCGTGGAACCGCCAAAAAATCCTGAGGTATTTTTTTGTACAATCTTATCCGTCAATAAAACGCCTGAGGCATGATCGATCGTCAATAATTTTGACCCTTTGATCGGTGTTTTAATTATTTTATACGCTGCCACAGAAAGAATGGTTCCCTTGCCAGGCAAGGAATCATTAAATTCTTTTCCTGCCAAAATCATCGTGTCGGCAGCAGATAATGTTTTGCGCACAAAATCATGTTTGATGGAAAAAGTACCTGGAACTGGGGCGCCAACTTTGTATTTAAGACTGACTTTAAGTCCTAATTCATTGGCCTTTTTTAAAACGGCTTCGACTTGATTCAGGGTTGGTTCGCCTCCTTGGCCTATCTCGACTCCCGCGATTCCAGCGGCTTTCATATCGACCAATTGTCTTTCGAGCTCTATAATTTCAGCCGTTTCGGGAGGGAAATTCCAACGAACCCAAGGAAGATCTTCGGAACCGGGTTTTGAAAATGATCGGTTTGTTAAGGAGGTAACAGGGTTAAATTGTTGGTAGGTAGGAGCCCAACTCGATTTTTTGCTACAAGCCCAAAAGGCCATTTGGGACAACATTAAAAGGTAGGTCAAATATTTAATTTTCATCATACTTATAGGTTTTGCAAGTAAATTAATGGAAATAAAATACGCAACATACAGATAATGAATAAAGGAGATAAAATTCCTACTTGTGCCGATATAATCTAGCGCACGATTTTAACTCCGCTATACCATTTTTACAAATAGCTTAACCACCATTTTTCTTTGTGCGCCGTTTTGTAGGAATCATACCATTTGCATAGGGGATACAGGCCACTAATCACAAAAAACCATATTAGGTACACAATGCCTAGGCTATATCCTTCTCCTTTGATGCTAAAAAGGAATGGTATGGATTGCATGGCTTGGAGCGCGTCATTGAGAGAGTGTCCTCTAGAAAAGAACAAAATCATGCAGATGACGTGCAACAGGTAGAAATGAAGGATATAATAGAAAAAAGCGGTTCTTCCAAAAACCCGGAACGCTTTTGTTATTTTGTTTTGGATGTTTTCCAACAACGATAAGGTTAAAATAGCGATGCCGATCATCACCGACATATAGGCCAAAGAAGGTGGATATTTATGGACTTTTATGAAAGATAAAAACGTGTAAAATCCATTCGTTTGAGTGGTCCACGGGTACGGATCCCCGTAGATATTGATCGCTCGTAAGACGATAAAAAAGCCTATTAATGATAAGCCAAATCTCAACAAAATTTTTTGTCTTTGTTCTGAAGTGAATTTAGGGGTAAAGAAAATACCAAAACAATAGCCTAAAATCATGAGGCCTGTCCAAGGAACAAAGGGGTACATAATGGCAATGAAATGATCTTTCGCGATGGGGTATATCGCAAAGGAACCATGGTGAAAAAGATCCCACCAGAAGCCTGCCTTAAATCCCGGTTCCGCCTCCAAAAAGTCTAGGGCATTATGGCCCAAGACAATGAAAAGGCCGATGCCTAATAAAAATTTATAGGGCAAGCGACTCAGAAAACCTAAAATAATCATGCTAATTCCGATGGCCCAAATAACCTGCATGATGAGTAAACTATAAAACGGATTAAAGGTCATCCCCAAAGTAATCAGGCCAAATTCGACGAAAATCAGCCACAGGCCACGTTTGATCAAAAACGAACTCAACTCAGATGAAGACTTGCGAGTGCTTTGTAAATAGATGGAAAGACCGGAAAGAAAAACGAACGTGGGCGCACATAGGTGAGTAATCCAACGTGTAAAAAAGAGAACAGGAGTGGTGGTCGATAAATTCAACGGGTCATCCAAATATGCTCCTTGGTGTAAAAAATCTCGAACGTGATCGATCGCCATGATGACCATCACGATTCCCCTAAGCACATCGATGGAATCGATTCTTTTTTGCTGGCTCGCTACTGAATTCACTGACATACTTTATTATAATTTTAAGATTAATTCTTCCAGTAACTAATAAGGATTTTTATTTTCAGATGAGTCAGATTTTGAACGCCATTTTTGAAATAAAATATCTTTGGGTCTAAGCGTTTATCAATGATTCTTCCCTTTTTCCAGTAACATCGTAAACGCATTTTCCCAATCCGGGACCGTTTCGGATTCATACCCATAAGATTTGCCGGTGGCAATCGAACTAAAAGCCTTCATCGCCTTCAAATGTGCCCCACTTCGCATGAATTGCATCATCAATTCTCTGCTTTCCCAAGCCGTTAGGGTGCATTGAAATCCATGCATTTTTTTCACGGCACTATGTAGGTTTCCCTTGGCTGCTTGCGCTTGACTAAAAGTTGGAATGGCTAGCATCCAAAATTTAAAAAATCCCAAAATTCCCTTGGGCTTTAAGCCTGTGATAGATATGTACATGTTATATTATTTTCCGTTCCAACCATCCTCCATTCCTTTCAAAAAATCCTTGTATCCCACTTCGTAACCGAATAGACCGCCAATCAAAGCAAGATGAATAATCAAGATTGCTTTTTGCCATTGAGGACGTTCTTTCCAAGGTTGGGTGGTATCAAATGGGTCAAAAATTAATGCAATTCCTAATTGGGTCGCCGCCTCTAAAGCGGATTTTTTCACCAGTAATTCATAAAGTCCAAAAAGGACGAAACCGAGGTAGAGATATTTGTTAAAGGATGTTTTCATATACGAAATGTTGCTGCTTCAAAATTAAAAAAAATGTCTACATTTTGAAGAATAATGGGCTAATTTAATGACCTAGCCTATTGGTTATTGATACCCAAACAAATCCCTAATTATTAAAAAAGCCTCAAAAAAGATCTTTTCGAGGCTTGGAATGATTGAATCAACGCATGTTAAAAAACTAGACTTTGTTGAAATTGCATGTATTTCGTACTGATATCCTTGATGTAATTAGCCTTATCTGTTTTCATCTTTGTTTTCACATCCCCAGTATACGTATCGCCCAGGTGATCATAATAAAATTGGGTCGTAAACAACATTAATTCGACCATTAAGGGAAGTGTCTCCAATCCCTTTTTCTCTAACAAATAATAAACACTTTTCTTGTTTATTTTTCCTTTTGCCCGACTAATAAAACCGATGTTCTCGAGTTTTCTTAAGCGATTGGATAACATTTTACTAGGCACCTTTTCAGGGGATTCTTTGAACTCATTAAATAGCTTTTTGTGACCAAAAATCATGTCCCTTAGAATTAACAAAGTCCATTTGTCGCCCAACACATCTAAGCCGGTTGCGATAGGACATAATGACCGAAATGCAATATTATTTTCCTCTTCCATAATCAAGACAAAAGTAGGCAAAAATAAGGACAGAAATTTTAATAGTAGATAAAAGAAAATCTATCCCGGATTAGATGGATTTTTAGGTAATGCCATTCAAATCCGACTGATGTAAGAAAATTCTTCATAATAATGCGCTAACTTGCCATAAAAATAGCCTACATGAATTTATCACAAAACAAAATTTTAATCACCGGTGGAGCGAGCGGAATCGGCTTAGGTCTGACGGAACGATTCCTTCTAGAAAACAACACCGTAATCATTTGCGGAAGACGCGCATCGCTCTTAGCTGAAATCGCACAAAAACATCCCTCTGTGATCACTCGGGTATGCGATTTATCCATTGAATCCGAACGCATCGCACTATATGAATGGGTGGCTGAAAATCATCCTGACCTTCAAGTATTGGTTAACAATGCCGGCATTCAACATTGGATGGATATTTCTGATGAAGACTTTTATCAAAAAGCGAGCGTTGAAATCATGACTAATATTTTGGCACCAGTTCACTTGGCCAACCTTTTTGCCAAATTAAACTCTTTACAAACAATTATCAACGTAACCTCAGGCTTATCCTTTGTTCCCTTGACCAAAGTTCCTGTTTATTCGGCCACCAAAGCATTTTTCCATTCCTTCACTCAATCTTTGCGCTACCTTTTAAAATCGAAAAACATCGAGGTGATCGAGATGATTCCTCCTGCTTTGAATACGGATTTAGGGGGTGTTGGGTTGCATGAAGGCCAACCAGCCGTCAGCGATTTTATTGACGCCATTTTTGATCAATTAAAAGAGGGGAAAATGGAATTGACTTTTGGATTTAGTGATATGTTGGCCAAAGCAAATCCCGAAGCTTTACTACAAACTTTCAATCGCATGAACCCTTAAACCGGAGTGGTTTTTGAGAGTCTACAGCGAAGCAGTATCCCAACTCCATACAAAAAACACAAGTTTAAGTGCATAGAAACGTGCATCGTCTGCATTAAAAAAGGAGCCTCGCACAACTGCGAGGCTCCTTCCTATTTCATACTCAACGTGGACTATTTAAATCCAATGGTCGCTAAACCTTTATGGCTAATCACAATCGCCTCTAAAGGTGTTTCGTTATAACAAGCATCTTGCTCCACGAAATAATGCTGCATTCCGGCTAATTTCTTATTATCTAAAATACGCTTGAAATCAATTTTTCCGTTGCCCACTGGAGCAAAACGACCTTGATCATCCATATCCTTAATGTGCCAAATTTTAAATCTACCTGGATAACGCTTAAAATAAGCCACTGGATCAGCACCCGCTTTGGTCACCCAATACAAGTCCATTTGAAAATTAACAAATTTTGGATTGCAATGCTCAAGTAAATAATCGTACACCACATTTCCATCTGCATCTTTTGAGAATTCAAAATCATGGTTGTGGTATAATAATTGTATACCAGCGGCTTGGCATTTTTCTCCTAATTTGTCTAAGATTTCAGCCAAATTCTTTGCACCGCCTTTCATGGCCATTCTCTTATTCACATTATCATAAGTAAATAAGCCCATTGGCGGTACAGGAATGACAAAATATTTAAAACCGGCCGTTTTCAAATCGGCAATTTGTTGGTCTATATTCTCAAAATTAACCGTTCCCTGATGTGATGACAAGGGGATTAATTTCATCTCAGCTAATAGGGATTTGAAATCCGCAGGCGATAAATTATAATACTTTCCATTGTTATAGCCCGAAGACTCCACGTTTAAATAACCCGCTTGAGCTACTTTTTCTAAAGTCGCACGCGCCTCCTTCATCATCGCATCACGAACGGTATACAAAGCTAATCCGCCAAAAGGCTTATCAGCAACACCCGATTTTTCAATCGGCTTAAAAGAAAACAAGGACATGGCGACAACGGCACATGCTAATAAAATAGGTTTCATTTTCATCTTTAATTTTTTAGAAATTCAAATAATAATTTATTAAACGTTTAAGGGAATAGAATCAATTGATGAGGATTGGAGATGATTTAGATTATTCAAAAATAGTAAATTAGACGTAAATGCAATTATTTTTCTTTTCAAAAAAAGAAAAATGTTAACGTATTAAAATTAAAGGCCAATAAATCGCAACTAATCATTTTTGCTGATTTTATAAAAAATTCGCCAAGATGCGTCCTCGATCTTCATTCTCTTGGCTATTCTTGTGATATAACTCAACAAAAACGATCTTAAACTCTTCTGGGAAATACGCGTAAACTAGTCTCAGCCCAGAATTAACCCCTCGGCCTTTCAAAGACTTACAAGCCATTTTCTTCACCTTAATGATACAAGCGTTCAGCTTTAAATCATTTATCTCAAAACTCAATGGAGGTCGCTCATTGGGAAATACCCGTAAAATCTGCTTGATCACAGCCAAATCTTCTGTCAATGAACGATATTTCTTAAGCAATGATTTTAGATCTTTTTTAAATTCATCAAGCTCGAGAAAGATCATGATTCTTCAGTCTCCTCATCATAATTTCTGACAGAAAAAGGGGCCTCTCGATAAAAAACTAGTTCGTAATTGATTTCTTCCCCCTTCTTTGAAGCTAGCCAAGGAATGTCTTTATGGGAATATTGACTAATGGCAGACGCTGACCAATCGCTCATTTGTTCAATCACACGGTCAATCACATCTGTTTCACTCGCTTTCAGCTCTTGTAAATCTGCTTTCACTAAAGGCAAATAACGCGTTTGTGCATACCCACGATATGACGTTTTTACTCGTTGGAGTTCCTTACTTTCAATCATTTGTTGAATAAGCTTATCTAGCTTTTGAGGAACTGGACCAAACGGAAGTTTTCGGTATTTTGCTCCCGTTAAATGCTCTTCATATAATTCGTAATAATTGAAATCTGAAAAATAGAGCAGTTTGTATAAGACCGTTTCTCCTACATTAGGTTTTCCCGCACAGCGCTCTAGCATATAAAGCAATACGTTTTTAAATTTTTTGATGTGAAGCTTTGGAACTGAAATACGTTCCTTTTCCTCGAAAGAAATGGACGGCTCCTCTACAAAATTCGGATTCAATTCAAAATCAGGCGACAAAAACTCATCTAACGAAAAGCCCAACTGCAGTGACAGTTTTTGCAACTCCAAAACATCAACTCCTCTATTTCCCAACTCAATTTGTGTTAAAGAAGATCTCGACATGTGAACCCTTTTGGCTAAATCCTCTTGCGACAAGCCCTTCCTCTTTCGAAGTTCCGTTATCCTAAATCCAATATCCTTTTTCGTCAACCTATCCTGCATGTCAATCTTTTTATAAAAATTTAACATACAAAGATAAACCAAAGTTCGATATAAGAACAATCAATTGTTTGATAATTAAACAATTGGCCTCAAGATTTTATTGTCGCGTAAAATGCATCACTAAATTTTCCCACTCCTCCTGCAACGAGCAGCTAGGTCGGTTTTTCTTAGCTTTCGCATACCAATAATCCGCATTCCATAAATCGCCTTCCTTGCGGTGTAAATAGGCATGAACCCAGGCCGAATCCAGATCGCGCAAATGGTCCACTTGAGCGTGAGCCTGATTCCAATCGCCATTGGCGTCATACCAAAGACTTTTTAAAACCGGTGACAAATTTATATCCGGAGTCGGAAGCCCTAACGTTTCTTTAAATGTGTTCATTCCATTCATTCCCGTTTTGGGTAGATTACACTTAGATTTCTAATTGGGCAAAATAAGTAGAATTTAATCAAATAAGATTCAAATTGATCAAAAATTATATGCTCTTATTGTCCTGCAAGATAAATTGCAAACAATACGAAAGTCGAGTTTCTCGTTATGAAAACATCCGAGCGATTTTTCAGTTATTTGTTTATGTCCAAGTCTCCCATCAACATCGTCTGGTTCAAGCGTGATCTCCGATTTACGGATCACGAACCTTTATTCCGGGCCTTGGAGGAAGACATTCCTGTATTATTAATCTATTTTTTTGAGCCTTCGCTGATCGCTTTTCCTGATAGTGATCTGCGGCATTGGCGATTTGTACATGAATCGTTGGTGGAAATGCAGGGGAGATTAGAGGACCGAAAAGGCCAATTGTACCTCTTTCATTCCGAGGTAATTCCCGTTATGAAGGCCATCGCCGAAAACTACACCATTCAAAAAATCTTTTCCCATGAGGAAATAGGAAATGCGCTGAGTTTTAAAAGGGACAAGGAGGTAAAAGTATTTTGCCAACAAGAAAAAATCGAATGGCATGAAACGCCCTGTAATGGAGTCATTCGGCGGTTAAAATCGCGAAAAACTTGGCAACAACGTTGGGAAGAAACGATGCGCCGAGAACCCTTTTTAGTCCGAGAAGACCACTGGAATTTGCTGCATGTAAACCCTTCCTTTTATGCGAATTGGAAAGGCCCCGAACTGCCTATTGAATTCAAAACGCGTAATCCCATTTTCCAAGAAGGGGGCGAATATTGGGGTTGGAAATACCTGAAAAGTTTCATTGAAACCCGGCATCCTGGCTATAGTTCCTCGATTAGTAAACCCGAAGCAAGCCGACGAGCCTGCAGCCGGATTTCCCCCTATTTGGCCTACGGAAATATCAGCATGCGAATGGCCTATACCTTCACCATGCAGCATTATAAAACGGCCATAAATAAACGTGCACTACAAAATTTTAGCTCTCGGCTGCACTGGCAAGGGCATTTTATTCAGAAATTTGAGGATGAATCTCGAATGGAATTTGAGCCTGTCAACAAGGCCTACCAGTCACTGGAAAAGGCCCGAGATCCGCGACTCATTCAAGCCTGGGAACAAGGAAAAACAGGGGTACCGCTCATTGATGCCTGCATGCGATGTGTCGTGGAAACGGGCTATTTAAATTTTCGAATGCGCGCCATGGTCGTATCGTTTTTTGTCTTTAATCTTTGGCAAGATTGGCGTGATTTAGCTCATTTTTTAGCCCGCCAATTTCTAGACTATGAACCCGGGATTCATTACCCACAAATTCAGATGCAAGCCGGCGTCACCGGCATTAATACGATCCGTATTTATAACCCGATTAAAAATTCCTATGCCCATGATCCGGATGGAGTTTTCATCAAAAAATGGGTTCCAGAATTAGCGCGTATCCCGGGCACATTGATCCACGAACCTTGGAAACTGAGCGACATGGAACAGATTTTGTACGAGGTAAAAATTGGGGTAGATTATCCCGAACCCGTCGTCGACTTGAGTCTTACTCGGAAGAGTGCATCAGACCTCGTTTGGGCCATTCGAAAAACGAAAGCAGCACGAAAAGAAGGCAGCCGCATCTTGCAAAAACACGTAAATAATCCAAACAAATGAGGGCCTTTTTGATTTTTCCACATCAATTATTTGAGGAGGTGTTTTCGCTAGAGGGCGATTATACATTTTATCTGGTCGAGTCCCGCTTATTCTTCAAACAATACGCTTTTCATAAACAAAAAATTCTTTTTCACCGGGCGAGTATGCAAGCCTTTACAGACCGCCTCCGGGCAAATGGGAAAACGGTCGAATACGTGGACGCTCAAGATCCGCGCGCCTCGGAACTTAAGTTAATTCCCTCTTTGTCGGCCGAGGAAATTACACTTTTTGACCCCAACGATTACCTGTTGGAAAAACGTCTTCGCCGGTCGGCGCAAGAAGGCAAACTCGTCTTTTTACCTAGTCCCAATTTCCTAAATACCGATACGGAATTGTTGGGAAATCGTAAGCCCTATTTTCAAACGGCATTTTATACGCAGCAACGAAAAGACCGCGGCATATTGCTTGACGAGGAGGGAAAGCCTTTAGGAGGCCAATGGACATTTGACTCAGAAAACCGAAAAAAAATACCCAAAAATACCTTCATACCAGCGCCCTTTCCGGAGGCGAAACCCAACAGCCATATACTGGAAGCCATTGACTATGTAAATCGTCATTTTCCTCATAACCCAGGCTCCAGCGAAATGCCCTTTTCTGGGGCCTATTATCCCACGACACATACGGAGGCCCAATCAGCTTTGGATCAATTTATACAAGAGCGCATACCGCTTTTTGGGGATTATGAAGATGCCATCAAAGCACAGGAGAAGACCTTGTTTCATAGTATTTTAAGCCCGCTAATGAATGTGGGCTTATTGAATCCAGCCCAAGTAATCGAACGAGTAGCCACGTCAAAAGCTCCTTTAAACAGCATAGAAGGCTTTATTCGCCAAGTGATCGGTTGGCGCGAATTCATCCAATTACTTTACCGAAAAATTGGAAGCCAGCAGCGCAGCACCAATTACTGGCAATTTACCAACGAAATGCCCGAAGCCTTTTATACTGGAAATACGGGTATAGAGCCCATTGACCAAACGATCCGAAAGCTCTTGAAAACGGGTTACAATCACCACATTGAAAGGCTCATGGTGCTGGGGAATTTTATGTTACTATGTGAAATAAAACCGGATGCGGTGTACCGTTGGTTTATGGAAATGTACATCGACGCATACGATTGGGTGATGGTGCCCAACATCTATGGCATGTCGCAATTCAGTGATGGGGGTTTGATGACGACCAAACCGTATATCTGCGGCTCGAATTACATCATGAAAATGAGCGATTATCCGAAGGGAGCGTGGCAGGAAATTTGGGATGGATTATTCTGGCGATTCCTGGATAAGCAGCGGGAAACCTTTCGTAAAAATCCTCGTTGGGCCATGCTCATCAGCACCTGGGACAAGATGCCTGAAGAGAAGAAATCAGCACATCTACAAAAGGCCAATGGCTTCCTAATTCAGCTTTTTAGCTAATTTATTCCAAAAAGAAAAGAAGCTAGAAAATTCGCCCTCAAGTCCGGGTGCTAGGCAAGGATATGCTTCCCGAATTCCCTGAAAATGCGCGTTGATCGGGTGATCACGAAAAATACCTTGTATGGCTAAATCCACATATTCCCCTACATACACTTGCATGTCCGGGATGTTTGCCGCTAAATCCAAGATGAATTGGATCGTTCGTGGGGACATCGGGTGTTTTTTAAAATGGCTGGGTTCCAAAACCAAAATCCGGTTGCCTTCCTCTCCCTGATGGAAAGTAGGATCAAGCGTATAATGAGTATAGATAAAATTAGGAACATTCGATTTCAATTTGATTGGCTGAGTGGGAGGAGCCTCAAAAACCAAATTCAACTTGGTCGATTTTATTAATGCGTCCGGCACGGCTTGTAAGGGTAAATCTTCGTAGCTATAATCCAAAAAAGTGCCTTTTTGCTCCATCCCCGTATAGGTATTCATATTGGCCTGATTCACGTAATAGAGTTTATTGCTAAAAGTCCCGACACACCATTGCCAACTCAGTGCATTACTCGCCAAATCGCCGTCCAATAAATGATAATAAAGCCAATCGGCGGGTGCCGACCAGTGGTATTTCCCGACATTACAGGTGATAGCGGCGAGGTACATTCGCAGGTGATTATGGAGATACCCAGTTTGTGGAAATATCGCTAAATGCGTATCCAAAGCACGGATTCCAGTTCTTGAGCTAAGTATAGCATCAGGAATACCTGTGTTTTCCACCCCGACTTGCGCATGGCGGATATCGGTAAAGATCTGATCTCCCTTTTGAAACCAAGTCCGGGTATAGAACTCTCGCCAAGCTAATTCTTGAATGAATTTTTCGGCCTGTTCCATTCCTATTCCTCGAGATTTTAATCGGGCTACGACTTGCGGAACAGTGATAAATCCGCGTGATAAATAAGGAGACAGATAGGAAACGCCGCCCTGAATAAAGTTCCGAGTGCGGGCATAATGTACGGGATCGAATTGATCAATTCGCGCATAAACAGCCGCAAGGTTGGTCGGAAAATCCACTAGCGTTTACTGATTTTATTGAGGCTAATACTTCGTTGGAGTGTGCACTTAAAGCGCGAATCAGCGGATACGCGGCGTAAGAGATGTTTGGTGCTGCGTCCTGACATACGTTTGCGCCACATCTGGAAGCTTGATAATTTACTATTCGCCCGCATGAATTCGATCACTTCTTTTTCTTTTAGGCCAAACTGAAATTCGATCGCCACAAAAGGTGTTCGATCTTCCCAGGCCATTTGGATAATGCGATCCGTATCTTCCGCTGAGAAATTGTTCTTAGTCATGAAATTTAAACTAATAAAGATTCATTTTGTTTGCTGATTTCCAATCCGCATATTATTTGAACGACACATGTAAAAAGGGTGGACTAGCAAAAAAAAGACGAAGCACATGAGTTGCGCTTCGTCTTGTATCACTATTAACCCCTAAAAAATGCTTACTTAGGTAATACAACTGAATCAATAACGTGAATTACGCCATTGCTAGCTGTTAGATCTGTGGCAACTACCGTTGACTTTGATCCCTTCTCATCTGTTAAGATTACTTTACCATCAACTATTGACGCTGTCAAGGTACCTCCGCTAACTGTTTTTAAGCTTACTGAACCGCCGCCATCTTTGATCGCTTTAACAACAGCCGCTGCATTTAGATTTCCAGCAACTACGTGGTAAGTTAAAATTTTAGCTAATGTTGCTTTGTTTTCTGCTTTCAAAAGGAAAGGAATAGTTCCAGCAGGAAGTTTAGCAAAAGCATCGTTGGTCGGTGCAAAAACCGTAAAAGGTCCTGCGCTTTGCAATGTAGCTACCAAGTCAGCAGCTTTAACCGCTGCAACGAGTGTGGTGTGGTTTGCGGAGCCAACGGCTAAATCCACGATTGTTTTTTGTGCGTTTACACTCATTGCTGTCATTAAAAACGCGATGAATGCCATTGAAAAAAGTTTGATTTTCATATTATATTTTTTATTTAAACCATTAACATGAAAAGGAGATTAATTGTTTTTTTATTTTTTCTTTTCCTTAAAAACTCACATTTTTTTAATCAAAACGGTCATTTGAATTACTATCCGATTTAAATTAAACTCCCCTCGTATCTGGCAATCAAAACGGGGGCAGGAGATAAATGATCAATGGGAGCATATGCAGGAAGAACTAAAGATTCAACCCTATTTTTATTTAGCTACCAAATTAAAGAGTTGATGAACAAACAAATTTGAAAAAAAGTCGGTCAAAAATGATCTCATTAATTGGAATTAAATGAGGTTTGGCTATTTCTTTTTTGAGTGCTATAGGTTTAGAAAACTGCTCGAAGGAAGAAATATTACCATTCTAATTAAAGAAGAGCATTTCTATTAATTCCAACTTTTTAGACTCTTTTTTATGTAGAGCTAACCATGGCATCTGAGACTGGATCTAAATCAGAAATTTTCAAAGGACAATAGAGAGATAGGCTTCCATTCAAGTGACTTAAAGGACGAAAAAATAGATAAAATATCTTCATGCGTTAAAACCGTCTTCATGACTGAGCCGCTGTTAAAGTTGGGGTTTTCTGCAAATGCTGACGCGATAGCGAATATTCCTCATGGAATCAGCAGCACTTGACGATAATTTAGACACAACCAAGGTCGTTATTTCGCGCACATTGAAAAAACTTAAACACCAAGTAAAAGTTCAACTGAATCGGGGCGCTATCACTTTGCTCCACTAAAAAAATAGACCCTACTGATCAAATTTTTGTAGGCGATTTATCCCTTCAAATGAAAATTTGCTGAAAAAAGTGATAAAATTTTATAATTTAAAGCAATATTATTACTAATTATTTAAGGGTAAAGTATTAAAAAGACCTAATGGCGCGAACACGTCTTAGGTTACTAATACCAAGATCATTCTGGGTGCCTTCCGAATTACCATTATATGTGAAAAAAAACTGTTGATATGCAGATGAAACTCCAGTTTTAAAACTATTAAAATCTGTATAACTTAAAGACCCCTTTTGTGTAGAACTCCAATAGGTTGCTATTGCTCCAGTTGTTGCAAAACCACCAATAGCCACTCGATTATTGTATAATTTATTCAATTCATCTTTGCTTGGTAAATACCAATCTATATAACCTCCGCCTCTATGACTGCTAGCAAGTCCCGCAGCAAAAGTTGATATATCTGTGGATCCTTGAAGTACTGCTGATGCAATTATTGTAGCAGTATTGGGTAAGCCTAGTCCTAAATAGGTTCCAGTTGCACCATAGAATGTATAGGGGAACCATTTAACTCCTAGATCTGTAGTTTGATCAGAAGTTGCTGCAATTAAACCATGAGTTTGTCCTGCAATATAACCAGGATCAGATGAAGTAAATATATAGGCTACCTTACCACCTCCGTAACTGTCTCCTATGTTTAAAGTAGAAACCAATTTACCTATCATATTTACCCAATAAGAACCATCATAAACTTCAAGTTGCTTATTTGTCTTATTCCAAATGGTTAAGCCTTCAACGGGAGAACTAATTGCATCTCTTTGAGAAGTGGTCATACGAGGAGGTAAAAATCCTTGAGATGTTGAATTGACATCTAATGCTGCTGAACTCGTAGTTCCTCCCACGAAAGTCTGCGTTCCCGTAAACGTCTGTGCAGCATCCGTCCGGGCTATCGTTGCATCCGTCGTAGGAAATGTCATCGTCTTGCCATCCGTTCCTACTAACGTTAAACTGTTATTGGCAGCTAAGGTCTTGCCATCTGCTATTGTTAACGTCGATGAAGTTGCTGGAGCCGTAATCGTTACTTTATTTACACTCGTTGCCGTGGCAACTCCAATTGTTGGTGTGACCAAGGTAGGACTCGTGTCCATCACAAACGTACTACCCGTTCCCGTTTGAGATGCTATAGATGTCGCATTCCCAACACTTGTTATCGGACCCGTTAAATTCGCATTCGTTATTGCGACAACTCCTGTTAGTGCAGCTCCACTACCTGCAAAGCTCGTAGCTGATAAAACTCCAGTACTTGGAACAAAAGATAATTTAGTACTCGTTACTTTCTGTGGTAAGTTACCTGTATTGCCTGTTACAAACGTTGGATAAACTGCAGTTGCGGTTGCCGCATCGTCTGTAATTCCTATATTAGTAGCATTTGTGGCTGTTTCAGCATTTCCACCGATGCTTAAATTCGCAACTGGTGTAGTAGATGTAACCGCTAATGGCGCTGTCCCTGTTGCTACGGTTGATGTCAATTGTCCACTTACACTTAAACTAGTTCCTGTGGCAGCTCCCAAAACTGGTGTAACCAAAGTTGGTGAGGTTGCTAGTACCGCAACTCCCGTTCCTGTTTCGTCTGAGATAACTCCAGCCAATTCTGCTGAAGTGGTCGCCGCCATTACATTTAATTTATCCGTAGTGACCACTAATGTTTTTGAAGTAGGAATAGTGGTACTATTTATACTCGTAGCTGTCGCTACTCCCAAAACTGGTGTAACCAAAGTTGGTGAAGCTAATGGAGCCTTTAGCGCATCGTTTCCATCTAATTTTTGGATCGCTTCTAATATATTATCTGTCGCTGTAATGGTTCCTGCCGCTGATGCGTAGCCCGTTAACACTTTGCCAATAACCGCACTATTGGTTATTGTTGGCGAAGCTGCTGTACCCCCTAAATCACCCGCCAATTGTATCTTACCCGTTTCCGTTGTTGTCGCATCTCCCACTGATGAAGGAGTTGTCCATGTTAAAGTTCCGCTTCCCGTTGTGCTTAATACTTGATTCGCTGTTCCATGAGCGTTAGGATAGGTAACCGTTCCTGACGTAAGGGTACCGCTGGTCTTTACATTCGTGATAGCAGTATTTCCTAGTTGAATGGTGTTACTACCAGCACCAATCGCATTGTATCCTATTACTATTTCATTTTGAGCATTGTCTGCAGATGCTTTAGTTTCTGATCCAAGGTATACAGAATAATCACTTGTGGTATTATTGCCTGAATCATCAGCTATATTACGGCCAGCTCTATACCCAATTGCTGTATTGCTAATACCATCTGCGTTAAATATAAGAGCTTGGTTGCCACTTACTGTGTTATTATTACCGGTTGTATTTAAATAAAGAGCTCTCCAGCCACTTGCTGTGTTACCATTTCCTGCTGTGTTATTGAAAAGAGCACTCGAGCCACTTGCTGTATTGCCATCTCCCCCTGAATTGTTTGAAAGAGCACTAATTCCAACTGCAGTATTCCCACTTTGATTTCCACCACCTCTACCAACTTTAATTCCATTCACCGCCAAATCTGCAGCAAATGTCTGCGTTCCCGTAAAGGTCTGTGCAGCATCCGTCCGGGCTATCGTCGCATTCGTCGTAGGAAATGTCATCGTCTTGCCATCGGTTCCTACTAACGTTAAACTGTTATTGGCAGCTAAGGTCTTGCCATCTGCTATTGTTAATGTCGATGAAGTTGCTGGAGCCGTAATCGTTACTTTATTTACACTCGTTGCCGTTGCCACGCCTATCGTTGGTGTGACCAAGTTAGGACTCGTGTCCATCACAAACGTACTGCCCGTTCCCGTTTGAGATGCTATAGATGTCGCATTCCCAACACTTGTTATCGGACCCGTTAAATTCGCATTCGTCCCATTCGCTGTGGTTATCGCGCTTGTAACAAATTGTGTAGTAGCTAGTTTAGTCGAATTATCATTAGCTGATTGCGTTACGGCTGTCGTTCCTGTCGGAAGACTCGGAGTTCCAGTGAAAGTTGGTGATGCTAATGGCGCCTTTAAATCTAATGCCGTTTGCGCAGCAGTGGAAACTGGTTTATTGGCATCAGTCGTATTATCAACATTCGCCAAACCAACCATGCTTTGTGTAATTCCAGATACTGTTCCAGTGAAGGTTGGTGAGGCTAATGGAGCTTTTAATACCAATGAATTTGTCACATCAGTTGTGTTAGCCTTCAATGCCAATGCCGTATTTACATCCGTAGTCTTCATGCGCAAGGCAAACGCCGCATTCACAGAGCTAGAATCTGCCTTTAAATTCAAGGCCGATTGAGCCGCAGTGGAAACGGGTTTGTCGGTATCGCTTGTGTTATTCACATTCCCTAAACCAACCATGCTTTGTGTAATTCCAGATACTGTTCCCGTGAAAGTTGGTGAAGCTAATGGAGCTTTTAATGCCAATGAATTTGTTACATCAGTTGTGTTAGCTTTTAGTGCTAAACCAGGAACAGTTGGCGAACTCGCCGTTCCAGCTAAATCTCCGGCCAATTGAAGTTTACCAGCAGAACTCGTTGTCGCATCTGGAGTTCCAGCGGTTACCGCAGCATTTACAAATTCTGTCGTCGCAATCTGTGTGGTGTTCGTTCCCGATGTTGCCGTAGGTGCTAATGGAGTTCCAGTTAAAGTTGGTGAGGCTAATGGAGCTTTTAGTACCAATGAATTTGTTACATCAGTAGCGTTCGCCTTGAGAACTAAACCAGGTACAGTTGGCGCAGCGGCAGTTCCCCCTAAGTCTCCGGCCAATTGAAGTTTACCAGCAGAACTCGTTGTCGCATCTGGAGTTCCAGCGGTTACCGCAGCATTTACAAATTCTGTCGTCGCAATCTGTGTGGTGTTCGTTCCCGATGTTGCCGTAGGTG